>Ga0073932_1000452_pt1 | contig 101824 bp, 109 predicted proteins | sample DewCreD2012metaG_FD_76967 | JGI IMG/M metagenome (GOLD analysis project Ga0073932, IMG submission 76967) | Hot spring sediment bacterial and archeal communities from British Columbia, Canada, to study Microbial Dark Matter (Phase II) - Dewar... ...
AATATTTTTGCCAAAGACAATTCTTCTTAAGTGTTTTCTAATTTGGGCTTCTGATGGTATTTGATTAAATTTGTACATGCTTACAATTTTAGTAAACATGTGCCAACTCGTTTAGAGATCCCTTATACACGTTCTTTACAAAAATCGTCTCTAGTTTTAAAATTAATTTCCAATGACAACGATTTCTACCAACGATTTAAAAAAGGGCTCGTGCATAATATTTCGTGACGCCCCCCATGTTGTTGTTGATAAAACATTTGTGTCTCCCGGAAAAGGATCGGCTTTTTCGCGGGTTAAACTTCGAAATATCAAAACAGGAAACGTAATTGACTTTACATTTAAATCGGGCGAGAAGATAGAAGAAGCGCCGGTTGAAGTAAAAGAACTTGAATATCTTTATCGTAATAATGGAGAACTCGTTTTTATCAACCCTAAAACTTATGAACAATTAACTCTTCCGGAAGACAGCGTTAAAGATTTTCTTCCTTTATTAAAAGAGGGTGAAACTTATCAAGTTTATGTTATGGACGGCCAAGCTGTCGCCTTAAGACCGCCTCTTAAAGTAAGACTTAAGGTTGTCCGCTCTGAGGCCGGCGCAAAAGGCAATACCGTTACCGGCGCAACAAAGGAAGTTGAAGTTGAAACCGGTTATAAACTTCAAGTACCGCTTTTTATTAAAGAAGGAGATATTATTTCCATTAATGTCGAAACGGGTCAATACGTTGAACGAGTCTAGCTTTTTTCTGCTTCATCTATAAAAAATTAAATTAATAATTCCTTAACTGCCCATTACCCGACTCTTACATTTCCCAAATTTAATATTGATTGGCAATTTTTACTCTCGCCGTAAGATTACCTTCAGCGCCAACGCAAAACAGACTGGGTTTTTAATTCTAGTTCACCTTAATTTTATTGGCGGATTTTAATTTGCGCCCGAGTTACTAGTTTAATCCAGAAAAACAAGATGAAACTATCGCCGGTATTAATTATTGTCGGATTTTTTATCGCTATATTTTTATGGTTAGCGGTCAACAATGGACTTTTGTTTGGTTCCAATTATCTATTTAGCGTCTTTATCGTTGTTTTTTCCATCCTTTTAACAATTCAGGGGGTTGTTACTTTAACGTGGATGCTTTACGCCTGGGAAGATCCGCAAAAAATAAAAGATTATCGTTCGCCGACCATTTTCTTTCCGCCCAAATATTCGTTTACCGCTCTTATCCCGGCTCGTCACGAGGAAAAAGTAATAAAAGACACAATCAACGCAGTAAATAAAATTAATTATCCCGAACGCCTAAAAGAAATCCTTGTTCTTTGTCGAGAAGACGACCAGGGAACAATTGAAAAAGCAAAAGAGGCAATTTCCGAATTAAAATCTTCAAATATTCGACTAATTATTTTTAACGATTTCCCGATAAACAAACCTCATAGCTTAAATATCGGATTAAAAGAAGCCAAAAATCAAATTATTGCAATTTTCGACGCAGAAGATGAGCCTCATTCCGATATATATCGTATCGTTAACACCGTCATCGACAGAGATAACGCCGACGTAATTCAATCCGGCGTTCAACTTATGGATTACGATTCAAAATGGTTTTCCGCCCTTAATGTTTTGGAGTATTTTTTTTGGTTTAAATCCGGACTCCATTTTTTTACTCAAATCGGCAATGTTAGTCCTTTGGGCGGAAATACGGTATTTTTTAAAAAAGAATGGCTGGAAAAAATTAACGGTTGGGACGAAAAATGTCTAACCGAAGACGCCGATATTGGCATAAGGCTAACTCTCGCCGGAGCAAAAATTAAAGTTGTTTATGACGAAAGACACGCAACCCAAGAAGAAACGCCAGCCAACATCAAGAGTTTTATTAAACAAAGAACTCGGTGGAATCAGGGATTTTTGCAAATTCTCCAAAAAAAACACTGGCTAAAACTCCCCACAATCAAACAAAGGGCAATTGCCGGTTATGTCCTTTCTTCCCCCGAAATCGGCGCTTTTCTTTTTTTCTATATTCCTTTAGCTTTTGGCGTCGCCGTTCTTAAGAAACTGCCAATTCTTGTTTCTCTCTTCTCTTATATCCCTTTCTATCTTTTTTTATTTCAGCTTTTAGTAAGCGCAGTCGCCCTTCATGAATTCGTCAAAACTTATAAATTAAAAAATTCTTTCTGGACGCCGCTGAGAATCATTCTGTTTTTTTTCCCTTACCAAATTCTTTTAATGTTTTCATCTTTTCGAGCAGGATATCGGATGTTAATAAAAGAAATAGGATGGGAAAAAACAACCCACACAAATATTCACCGCAATAAAGAAAAATGATATTAGGCGAAACTTTTACCGCGATAAAAGAAAAAAGGAGAATTTTCGAGACGCTTCTTATTGCGTTTTTGCTTCTTATTTCAGGTTTGGCCCATGGCTACAATATGTTTCATTATCCATACTATGAAAATGACGAAGGCACCTATATGTCGCAAGCCTGGTCGCTCCTTACACAAGGCAAACTCGCGCCCTATACTTATTGGTATGATCACGCTCCGGCCGGTTGGATTCTTATCGCCGCCTGGGTAAAACTGACGGGAGGGTTTTTTACTTTCGGAAACGCCATAAACAGCGGCCGTGTTTTTATGCTCGCGATTCATCTTTTCACTTCTTTGCTCCTCTTTTATATAACCAAAAAAATTACCGGTCATCTTTTCCCGGGAATCATTGCTGTCATGATTTTTTCCCTTTCCCCATTGGCTATTTATTTTCAAAGACGGGTTCTCTTGGACAACATTATGATCTTTTGGGTCCTTTCTTCGCTCGCTCTAGTGCTAAAATCAAACTTAAAACTTAGGTTTGTCCTTCTCTCGGCGCTTTGTCTGGGGATTGCGATTTTAACCAAGGAAAACGCCATTTTCTTTCTACCCGCTTTTCTTTATACAATCTACGCCCAAACCAAAAAAGAAAGCCGCAATTTTGCGATTGCTCAGTGGCTCGCTGTTGCCGGACTCGTTGTTTCCACCTATTTTTTGTACGCGCTTCTTCAGGGAGAATTCCTTCCCGCCGGGATTAATGACAAAAATCCACACGTTAGTTTGCTTTCAACGCTTAAACTTCAATATACTCGCGGCGCCGACGTTCCTTTTTGGCACGAAAAAAGCGATTTTTTTGTCAACCTAAACGAATGGATAAAAAAAGACGCGTTCACAATAGTTATCGGAGCGGCCGCCACTTTTGTTAGCTTGTTTCTCTCGGTAAAAGAAAAAAAACTCCGTCTCCCTTCGCTTCTAGCGCTTTTGTTTTGGATTTTTCTTATAAGAGGTAAAATTGTGATTGATTTTTATGTTATTCCGGCCATTCCGCTTCTCGCTCTTAATCTCGGCGTTCTTCTTGATACGCTTACGCGAAAATATAATGAAAAAATGCGGTATTTTCTTCAAACCATTTTGATTTTTTTCCTTCTTGGAGGGGTTTATTACGCCACCATTATTGTATCTTTAAATCCTTATGTCAGCAACGAAACCGGTCCCCAAAACGCGGCCGTTAAATGGATAAAAGAAAATCTTTCCGAAGACGCTTATATGGTCATTGACAATTATTCGTTTGTTGATCTAAGAGATAAAAATTTTCTTGCGCCAAAATCGTTTTTAAACGCCGACTGGTTTTGGAAAATCGATTACGATCCTGACGTATTTCAAAAGAAATATCAAAACGATTGGACCAAAATTGAATATATAATTTTAAGCCATGAAATGGTCAAACAAATGGGTTTGGGTTCCCAAAAAACCCTAAAAAGGGTTTACGAAAGTTCAAATCTTGTTACTCTTTGGAAAAATAAATACGGCTCCTATTTTGATCTAAAAAATCTCATTAGCAACAATGGCGATTGGATTGCGGTTTTTAAACTCAACGTTAAAGAAAAAGTTATGCTTAAGTTGTCTTGGGAATATTTTAAAAATAATTTCATCAAATCCTATGGTCAGATCATCGATCCCGCCAACAACGACGCCACCACTTCCGAGGGGCAATCTTATACCATGTTAAGAGCGGTTTGGGAAGACGATCGCCAAACATTTGATAATGTTTGGCAATGGACTAAGGATCATTTGCAACATAGACTTGATGATAAATTGCTTTCCTGGCTTTGGATAAAGGATGAAGACGGCAAAAATTACAAAATGGGCGATAGCGCCGCCGCTTCGGACGCAGACGAAGACGCCGCTTTATCTTTGCTTTTCGCCTATAAAAAGTGGGGGGACCAAAAATATTTAAACGAGGCGAAAGAGATTATTAACGATATTTGGAAAAAGGAAGTTGTAGTTGTAAATCGTCGTTACCTTTTAGTCTGCGGTCCCGATCTTGAAAAGAAAACTGGATATTTAGTTAATCCTTCCTACTTTTCCCCCGCCGCCTATCGAATTTTTGCCGAGGTAGACAGAAGTCATCCTTGGGAAAAATTAGCCGATGATAGTTACTACTTTTTAGAAAAAATTGTTAGTCGAAGAGGCAATCAAATTGGCCTTCCTCCAAATTGGATAGTTATAAGCAGAAACGGAGAGATTACCTCCGCCTCGCCTTATGTTGAAAAAGATCCCGATCTTTATGGATTTGACGCCTTTAGAATTGTTTGGAGAATAGCGCTTGACAATTTGTGGTTTAAAACGACTAAATCAACTCAATATCTTCAAAAAATAGAACCATTTTTTCAAGAAACTTGGATCAAAAATCAAAGTTTTCCCTCTCTTTTTACCCTGAGTGGAGAAGAAAAATCTTTTTACCGAAACATAAGCACCGCCAGCGCGCCTCTTTCTTTATTTTCTATTACGAATCCAGATCTTTCAAAAAGGGTTTTCGAAAATATTTTTAGAAAAAATTTTGACTTTGCCGTTGGCAGTTGGGAAAACCCCAAAGATTATTATGATCAATCCTGGGGATGGTTTGGCACCGCTTTCTATTTGGGCAGTCTGCCTAATCTTTGGAAATAACTTCCTTCTTACTCGTCTCTTACAGACATTTAAGCCCCTCTTAACTCAAAAAACCTATGATTTTGAAAATTAGTTTTCTAAAAAAGAAAGGAAGCGCATGGCCAACACAGATTCCGGAAAGGAAAGCAAAATTACCGCCGACCACGAAATTATTAAAAAATGGGCGGAGGAAAGAGGGGGAATTCCTTCAATCGTCAAAGGCACCGGCGGCGCCAAAATCCCCGGCATTATTCGTTTTGATTTCCCCAAAGCGGGACCTAGTCCCAATCTCGAACATATTTCCTGGGATGAATTTTTTAAAATTTTCGAAGACAGAAAATTGGCTCTTCTCTATCAAGAACGAACCGCCACCGGCGAACTAAGTCGTTTTAATAAATTTGTCAGCCGAAGTTGTCTTAGCGAAGAAAAATAATGAAGAAAAAAAGAGTTCAGCTCTCTAGAAAAAAAATTGACGCCCTAAGGCAGTATCCCCAATATTACGATGAGGAGACAATGGAAGGCAGCATGCCGGATCCAGAGTCAGACGACGATACGCTTGAGGATATTCAACAATGGGGGCTTTATCTTGATCACGACGAAGAACACCAAAAAGAATTGGACATGGAAGGAGAATTAACCAAATCGGAAAGGGCAAGGAGAAAGAAAAAAATTAAAGAAGAATTTTAAATCAATTTTTTCTTCTAATGATAGAATAATTTTTTCTTTAAAACAGTGGAAACCAAAAATATTGGAACTGTTAAAATTAGCCAAGCCAGGTTTATTTTTATTCTCCTGCTCGCCAAAGGCGCATTTTGATCGTTTTCAGTCAACTCAAATTCCATTTCTTTATCGGGCGGTTGAATTCCCAATATTTCTCCGTAACCGCTAGGCCTTTTAGCCAATAATGGAGGTTGCGTAGGGATAATTTCATAATCAAATAATTCTTCCAAAACCAAAGTATCTTCTTCTATCTCCTCGGGGAAATTTTCTTCCTCTATAGCTTTGTTTTCTTCATTTCCATTGGTCGTTTCCGGCGGGACTTCTCCCTCTTCTTCGCCTATTCCGTTATCAACGTTAGGATCTTCATTCTCGTTTTCTTGGGGGCCAAAAGGAAGAAAGTTTCCAATCCATTTGCCAAAAACATTGACAATCGCCACTATCAATTTCCCCCCTCCGGTTACATTATTGTTTACAAAGTTAATTAAATTAGCGATAACTTTCGCGTCTCCGGTTTTAATATTTGAATTTCCGCCTGTATTATTGCTGGCAGAATTTTTACCGGTATTGGCGGAAAGATTAATATTGTTAACAATTTTAGCCTCGTTGTTTTCTTGGGTTTTCGAATTAACGGGCTCGCCCGCTATAATTTCTCCGTCTTTGCCGATCGCAAACTCGGAACCGGCCGCTTTATTTCCTTCCGGCGCGCCAATAATTTTGCCGATCCATTTTCCCGCTTCATTTATAATAACCAGCCACCAATCTTCCCCCGAATTAAGATTAAGATTGGCGATATTAACTGTCTGCGCTTCCACCGCGGCGCTGCCGGTTTCAATATTCGACTGACCGCCCGTATTATTGCTAGCCAGGTTTTCTCCGGTCGCGGCCGCAAGGTTAAGATTATTCTCTATCTCTGAAGCATTATTTTGTTCGGAAATTTTTTGAGCGGAATTGTCTTTGATTATCGGCTCGTTTACGATGTTGGCGGGGAGAATAATATCCCCTTCCATGGTTCCAAAAATATTGACTACGCCTAAAAACACATTCCCGTCAACGTTATTGTTTAAAAAATTAATGACAGAGGCTGAAACATTGGCATCACCGGTTTCGATTGTTGAATCGCCTTTTGTATTGTTATTGGCCAAATTTGCCCCTGAATCGGCGGAAAGAAAAACATTATTCTCCGCCTCCGCTAAATTCTCGCTGTTAACAAAAGCGTTTATTTCTGTTAAATTGTTCTCGGAAAAATCTAAAATAATATCTTCCTTGCGCTCGCCTGTCACATTAACTTCCGCCACCGCCAACCCCTTAATATTTGTATTAGCGGCTATAATAGCCGTTCCCGAAGTATTGGCATCGCCCGTAACAATAATTGAATCTCCGGTATTATACGAAGCAGAGTTGCCCCCTGTTTGCGTTGATAAATTAAGATCGCTTTTTTCGCTTATGGCATTTTCCGCCGTCGCGTTTTCATTTTGGGAAATTTTCGATTCAGACGATATTTCATTTAAATCGTTTTTTCCAGTTTCAAGAAAATTTTCGTTCCCTGTTACAATCAAACTTGAACTATTAAGAGCGTCTCCGGTTTGAATTAAAATATCATTCTGCCCTTCAATTACCGTTCCCGAATTCGTTTTAGAAATTAATTCTTGATCCAAAGAAACTAATTCCGAAGGAGACGGCGTTGGCGTTAAAGCGCTACTTATTCTTTTTTCTCTTTCTCTAATTATATTTATATCTTCCGTTATATCTTCCGTCTCTGAAGATTCTTTATCGGTAGAAATACTTAAAACAGGGGGCGTTTCTGGCGCTGTTTCGGAAACAGGTGAAGTTGGCGCGGGAATCGGCGTACAAATTTCCGCCGAAGGCGCGGGCAAAGGACTTGGAGAAATTTCTTGACCCAATACCAATATCGTCGGTTGGGAAAAAATTAAAATCGCCAATATTAAAATTAAAAATTTGTTTAACTTACTTTTCATCTATCATCCTTGCTTTTAGAAGAGGGGGCGAGAAATTCCTCGCCCCCCCTCTAAATTTTTAAAAACGTAAAAACCTCACAATTTCCAAAGGATCAAATTCAAAATCAAAATACCAATCTCCCACCCCGCTTGGACTAACAACATTAACGCCGCTATCGTTATTTACACTTATGTTGGAAATGTTAAATCCGGTTCGAAGCGTCGTCCACGAGGGGGTCTCGGAATCTGTCTCGTTATAAACAAGATTTTCGCCGCTTATCGGACTGGAAAAAACGCTATTAAAAGCCTGAAATACATTTCCACTCTCAAGGTTATCTCCCTCAAAAAAACTGGAAAAATCATCCAAGTTTCCCAAAATGGTATTGACGCTGCTTCCGCCATTTCCAGAAATTCTACTGTTGACTTCCTGAAAACAACACTCAACTTCGGCAAAATTATAATTTGCTTCGTTGTTAATATTTACATTTGACGCCGCCGCTCCCGCATCAATTGTTACTCCAAGGCCGGTATTATAACTTGCGTTATTTCCTCCGCTAACAACATCCGACGAAACCCGATTATCAAGAGAGGCAAAATTGTTCTGAACCAAAACTGCTTTTCGCGAACGAACAGCGCTAACTAAATTGTCGCTAAACGCGCCATTATTTCTAATTTCTATATTTGTCGCGCCGCCGCCCGTAGATTTAAATTCCGCCAAATTGGTATTTGCCCCATTTTGAATATTTACATTGGCTGTCGCGGGAGAACTTTTAATATTAACGGCGCCGCCGGTATTTTCGCTAGCCTCGTTATTTCCTGAAATTACCGAAGTCAGCACTTGATTGGCAATATTGGCATTATTCTCTTGAAAAACTTGAACGCTTTCGTTTAAAACCGCGCTTGCGGTATTTATAGACTCGGAACCGTTGTCGGAAATTTTCATATTAACATCTTTCTCCCCGCAAGACGGACATTGAGAAAGAACGGCAATATTTGAGTTAACCTCGTTTGAAACATTTATGTTAGCTGTCGCCGCGCCCGTCTCGATCGTCACTCCTCCGTTGGTATTCCCGCTGGCAACATTTCCTCCGGTAATTACCGAAGAATTGATGATATTTGTTATGCTAGTCGAATTTTCTTGAACAACCGTTGTTTCTTGGCTACTTTCAACAGCGCTCAAGTTGTCTGAATAACTGCCATTTCCAACCACTTCAATATTGGTATTTGCCCAAGTTTTCTGAACTAATCCAAAAAACAATAAAGATATAATTAAAAAGCAAGCAAAGAAACCATTTATTCTTTTTTTCATCTATTTCACCTCCTTTCGCATTTTTAAAAATTAGTTTACGCGCCAAATTTTCGTCAAAAAGATTGAAGAAGAAATAAAAGAAGAGTAAGAACTTAGTAAAAAGCGTTTGCCTATTTTAAAGGTCTAAATCAAAATCTGTTTTTGGTCCGTCGATTTCCCCCAAACTAATCTGAAAGTTTTTGTCAGTTTTATTAACCACAAAGCCAAGACGGGTATATTTGGTAGAAATTGCCTGAACCTCAACCGGATCATTATGGATATCGGCCGCCAGTTTCTCTTTTCTGTCTTTAACTGAAAGCCGAAGGAAATCTCTGGTATTTATCTGAATACCCGCTTTCCCTTCGTTGGTAATCTTAAGATTAAAAATTAAAAACATTTTTTCTTCCGCCGCTTTAACCTGTTGTCCTTTGACCGTTATTTCAGAAACTACCTCCGCCGATTCAACCTCGTATTTTATTTTGGTCGTTTTTTTATCGCCAATATAAAATTCAAACCCCTTATTTATATCTTTGTTTATTTTCATTGTCGACGCGTTAACGTTTTCTTTAATAAGGGGGGGTTTATTGTTTTGGGAAACATTTTTAAATCCAATTACTAAAAAAGCAATTACCAAAACCGCCAAAAATCCTCCAATAAGAGGCAAAAATTTTATCGCGCCATTTTCTTTAACGAAATTTGAACATTTGTTCATTTTGTCTCCTTATTTCTAAAAGTTATTAATATTTCCACCTCTGATCTGGAGCTTTCTTTACTCATTTCTATTCTCAATTCTTTCTTGGTGTCGACGCCCACGAGCTGAACAATAATATTGCCGTTGGTATTCGTTTGAATAAAGCTTCTATTATTCATTCGCAAAGAAATAATTTTGTTTTTATACCAATCAATTATTTTTTCTTCTTCTTCCTCGCTTTTAAGAACGAGGGTGTTTCCAACCTGCCCTATAATTACCGCCCCGGGATAAACAAATTCTGAAGAAGCGAAATTGTAATTATAAAAAGACAAAAATGGCGACGGCGAAGTCGTAGGCGAAGTTGCTGTAAAATTGTCATTAGATTCTTTTTCGGACAATCTTGGCAAATTAACGGATTTAAATTTTTGAACCAAAAAAGAAGGAGTATTTTTTAGATAAGAGCCTATCTTAAGAATTATTTCAGAACCCGAATTTGAGTTTAAATAAGAAAAACCGGCTTCGGCAAGAAAAATTGTAAAAAAAAATAAAAAAATTAAAAATAAAGCTTTGGGATAAGACATAGATTTAAAAACTAATTTCACAGCAATTGTGTCTTAAGAAAATTATGAAAAAGTAAGAAAAAAGTAAGAGAAGAGAAAGAAGAGAAAAACTAGTCTTTTTTAATCTCCAGTTTTCCTGAAAGTTCCTTGATCCCAAAAAACAGCGCGCCCGTCCCCAAAATCACAACCAAAAAAACAATTATCCCGCCCAAAAAGGGGATTTGCGCTAAAATCTCATAGATTACCAAGCCCAAAAGAAGCGACCAACCATTCCATATCTTAATGTTGAAAATTTTTAAGATATTTATTCCGGCCGCCAGAGAAACAAATATCCGCGACAAATAAACAGCAATGAGAAAAAGAGCGAGAAGAATTAACGCCAAAGGTATTCCAATAACCGTAAAAAATAAGGAAATAATGATTATAGGGGAAAAAATTAGAATCAAGAATCCCGCCCCCAGATTCAACCATAGTTTTTTGCCAACCTCAGACGATATATTTTCCATAAACAAAGGAAAGATAAGAAGAAGGAGGATTCCCACGATAAAAGCGCTTAATAAATCAATAATTCCAATAAATATTCCAACCCCCATAAGGCTTGGAAGTTTTACTTTAGTTGTAGTTGGACGAGTAGGGAAAGGCCGCCGCTCAGTTACTCCTCCCACTCTCGCCCCGGAATTTATCTTTGCTTCATTATCGCTCATGTAAATCAAATCTCCGGCAATATTGGCGTTGGAATTAAGAACTACTTCTCCGACCGCAGCAACCACATCTCCCCCAACAGAATTCCCTAAAGAAAGTTGGCCTCCGGCAAAATTTACGCCTTTGGCAACTGGAGCGTTAACTAATACCGATCCGCCCGCCGCCGCCAAACTGCCCCCAATTCTCGATTGGTCGGAAAATATCGCTCCGCCGCCAAGCAAGGTAAAATTGCCGCCAATATTTCCCGAAACATTAACCTGTCCTCCGGCCGCCCAAACGCTTCCTTGAACATTGCCCGAAATATTAATCATTCCTCCCGCAACAAAAAGATCTCCGTTAATTACTCCTCCCACAGAAACGCTTCCTCCCGCGACATAAACATTTCGATTAACCGTTCCTTGAAAATTTACATTGCTGCCGCCGGCAAAATAATTGCCGCTTTTAACTTCCAACGTCGGAGAAACATCTTTTGTCGGTTCGCGATCCTGATTTAAATTGTTTTGAGCATAAGAGAAACCAAAAAAAGACAAAGAAAAAAATAGAAATAGGGTCAAAAGAAATAATTTAAGTTTCCGCATATATCATAAGCTAAAATAATCAGACGAATTATCTTGGTCGCAAAACAAGAATTAATCTAAAAATCGGTAAGAAGTTTTAAAGAATTTATAAAATTAAGCGGATAACTTATGTTATTCAACAACTTCCCTCCCAAGGATTAAACTTCTTTTAATTTTTTCTCGGCCTCTTCTAAAGTCTCCCCGCTTTCTCCAATAAAATTTTTTATTTTCTTTTTTAGATTCTCTCTTGTTTTTTTGTTGGAAAGAGCTACCGCTAAACCTCCCGCAATAACGCCGGTCAAAAACATGCTCAAGGCTGATCTTGCTTCTTTTTTGTTTCTTTCATTTTCCATGTATCCCATCTCCTTCACCTCCCTTCATTAAAAAATTAAAAATTCGACGAAGAAGATAACCCGCGCCTAATTTCAAACTGTTCTTAAGATTGTCAATATCCCTCGCAAGATCGCGTATTTCGGTCAAAATCTGACCAAAAATTTTTAAATCTTGCGCTAAATTGTATAGAACGTACGAAAAGAACCCGACAAAAATCAAAAACCCAAGAGCAAGCGCTAAATAAAGCAGATCCAAACTAGTCATGAAAACAACCTACCAATTATTTGAGAGAATTTTGTCTTAAATTTGGTAAGAGACAGATTATAAAGATTAGGCCGCCCCCTCATACCAAGTCGTTACACAATCCACAAAAAAAACTCAAATTTTTGAATTAGGTTATACGCAATGAAAAAATTAATCTTTTTTCTTATCTTAACTGTAATTCTTTCTTGGCAACTGCCTTTTATTAAAATAGAAAAAGGTTACGCAAGCGTTGAGGGGTGGCAAAAGGGCGCCACGATCGACCCGGTCTCGCCCACCATTTATTCAAGTTCAAACCTTCGGGAATCTCTTTCCAATCTGGCTTCCAGCGGCGCAAATTATGTCGGTTTTGTTATACCATATTATCAATCTTCAGAAACCTCGACCGATCTTTCTCCCGGATGGAATACTCCAACCGATCAGTCTTTAATTGACGGTATCGCCACCGCTCATTCGCTAGGACTTAAGGTTATGCTAAAAATTCACCCAGAGCTTAAGTCTGGAGTTTGGAGGGCAATGATTAACCCCGAAAATAAAACTCAATGGTTTAAAAATTATGGAGATATTCTTAATCATTATGCTGAAATCGGACAACAACACGGCGTAGAAACTATCTGTCTAGGAGCGGAAACTTTTAAAGTCACCACTCCTACCTATAGCGGCGCCAATACTGAGAATTGGGAAAAATTGATTAGCGATGTAAGGTCGCGTTATTCAGGATTGTTAACTTATAGCGCTCAACATAGCGGGCCAAACGAAGCTTCGGAAATTGAATTTTGGGACAAACTTGATTTTATCGGCTACGCTGCTTATTGGCCAATTGCCGGTTCTGTTGACAATCCCACCATAGACGACCTTAAAAATTCGTGGGCTTCGATTGATAGTCAAATAATTTCACCGGTGGCCCAAAAATGGGGAAAACCGGTTATGTTTACCGAAATTGGCTATCGCAGTATGGTTGATACTCATAAAGATCCTTGGAATTGGAGCCGAAACGATATAGCCGATGAAGAGGAACAGGCGCGCAATTACGAAGCCCTTTTCTCCTATTGGAACGACAGGCCGTATTTTGCGGGCGTTCACTTATGGAAGTGGGAAGCCGACCCAAACGCCGGAGGAGCGGGCGATAACGGTTACACTCCTCAAAATAAAAAGGCCCAAACGATTATGAATCAATGGTTTGGGGGGCAAAACAATATTACTCCCACTCCAAGTCCGGAAATTACTCCGATTCCCGAAGAACCTACTCCCACTCAAATTCCAGAAAATACTCCGACTCCTACTCCGAGTCCCGCAAATGCTGAAACTGATAATCCAATCAATACTCCAACTCCCCAACCGCAAGAGCCTACCTCTCCGTCAGAAAATCCGCCCAATCCCGACAGCGCGGTTACTCCAACCCCAAAAATAACCAATAACTTAATCAGAAAAACCGTAAAAAGAAAGCTGGTTAAAATAAGGGTTTATCTTCGCAATCTGCGTCAGTGGAGAACTATCTGGGTATATCGTTACTTTTAAATTCCGTTAATTTTGGGGCGCGCTAGAGAGACAAGTTTGTTTCTTCTTACTTACATTAACGGTATTGTTCTTTCATTTTTCAGCCAAATTTCAGCTTCTGTAGTATAATCTAGGCTTAAGATGAAAATCCTAGTTGTCGAAGATGAACATCGTATCGCCAATTCCATCAAAAAAGGTTTGGAACAAGAACATTTTATAGCCGACGTAGCTTATAATGGAGAAAACGGTCTGGATTTGGCTCTTTCCGAAGATTATGACGTTATTGTTCTTGATTTAATGCTTCCAGGAATAAACGGAATAGAAATTTGTCAAGAATTGCGTCAAAAAAAAATTCATACCCCCATACTTATTTTAACCGCAAAAAGTCAAGTTGAAGATAGGGTCAAAGGGCTTGATTCAGGCGCGGACGATTACCTTACAAAGCCTTTTTCTTTTGAAGAATTGGTAGCCAGAATTAGAGCGTTATCTCGAAGGCCCAAAAACACTTTTGAATCCATCTTATCTGTTTCCGATTTAATATTAAACACCAAAAATTTTGAAGTTAAAAGAAACGGAAAAACAATCCAACTTTCAAACAGGGAATTTTCCATATTGGAATATTTGATGCGCCATCCAGACCAAGTTTTAACAAAAGAACAAATCATAAATCATGTTTGGAATTACGACGCGGATATCTTGCCAAACACTGTTGAAGTAAACATTCGCAATCTTAGAAAAAAAATTGATTTTCCTTTTCCCGACAGACCGCCTTTAATACAAACTGTTAGAGGATTTAATTATAAAATTGGAGGAGATAGATAAAAATGTTTCGCTTCGCTCGATTAAAACTGACCGCCTGGTATTTACTTATCATCATGCTTCTTAGCATTTCTTTTAGTTTTGTTATTTATCAGGTTTCTTCAAGAGAACTTAGAAGAATAGAAAGACAACAGCGGTTATTTATTGAAAGACGTTTTTCAAATGGATCGATTATCTTTAAACCGTTTCCTCCTTATATTGATCCCAATCTTTTTCCCGAAACCAGAAACCGACTCCTATTGCTTTTGATAATCATTAATTCGGGAATTTTTTTTGTTTCGGGAACTCTTGGTTACTTTCTTGCCGGACGAACGCTTAAACCAATCAAAGAGATGATTGATGAACAAAATCGTTTCATAAGCGACGCCTCACACGAACTGCGCACTCCCTTAACCGCGCTTAAAAGCTCAATTGAAGTAAATTTGCGCAATCCAAAAATAACTCTAAAAGAAGCCAAAAACCTTCTTGCGGAAAGCATCGAAGAAGTAAATAAACTGCAATCTCTAACTGACGGTTTGCTTTCGCTTTCACAATATCAAAAACAAAAAAATCAACTTGTCTTTCAAAAACTTTATTTGTCAACCATCGTCGAAGACGCTATAAATAAAATTCAGGCGCTTGCTCAACAAAAAAAGATTCAAATTAAAAATACGGTTAAAAATTTAGAAATCGAAGGAAATAAAGACGGATTAATAGAGTTATTTATTATTCTCCTAGATAACGCCGTAAAGTATAGTCACGAAGAAGGCGAAGTTGAAATTTCCTCGCAAAAAAATGACGGTTTTGTCACAATTTCTATCAAGGATAACGGCATAGGTATCAGTTCGGAAGATTTGCCTCATATTTTTGATCGCTTTTATCGAGCCGACAGCGCCCGTTCCAAAAAAGGCGCGGGCGGTTTTGGACTTGGCCTCTCGATCGCGCAAAAAATTGTCGAAAACCATCATGGATTTATTTCTGTTGACAGCAAAATTGGCAAGGGATCGACTTTTAAAATAAAACTTCCTTTAAGACAACCCTCAGTTTTTAAAAAAGAAGGTTTTTTCAGCTGATTTTCAGAAATAATCTATATACTTGTCCACTATGTTAAAAATAAGTCAATTAAAATCATTTTTTAAAGGCCTGCCTCTATTTTTAAAAATACTTGCGCTTTTCATTATTGTCGCGCTTTCTTGGATTGTTTTTAAAAAAATAGGCGCCGAAAAAAAACAAACTAACCAATATGAAACGGCTCAAGCAGAAAGGGGCACATTGGTAGTCTCCGTATCCGCCTCGGGAACAATTTCTTCGGGCAGTTCCACCGATATCCTAACCAGCGCCTCAGGCGTTGTCAGCAAAGTTTATGTCAAAAATGGCGAAAAAGTAACAAAGGGACAAAAAATCGCCGAAATCGCTTTAGACGACGACGCTCGGGCCAGAGAAACAATTGCTTACGCCGCCTATATCGACGCTATCAACGCTGAAAAAACCGCCCAAAAAAATAAAGTTACCGCCGATATACAAATGTGGAAAGATCGGCAAGCATACCTAGACGCTCAAGACGCCCAAAATGACAAAAATACCGTCAATATAAACCCCGCCACCAATAAAGCTTATACTGACAACGAAGTGGCAATTATCGACAAAACCGTTGAACAAACAAAAAAAGCCTTTGAGGCTTCTGAAACTGCTTTTAAAAACGCCGACGCGCAAATAAATAAAGCTAAGGCTCAAATTACTTCCGCTTGGCTTAATTATTTAAGATCTTCGGGAACAATAAGGGCGCCGGTTTCGGGCATTATCAGCAACTTAACGCTTTCTTCGGGAATGACTATCGCCGCCGTCAGTAGTTCGACCAGCAATTCATCCTTAAATTCAGTTTCGACCCAGAAAATTGGTTCAATAGAAAATCCAAACGCGCAATATCAAGCTATTGTAAATTTAACAGAAATTGATGTCACCAAAGTTAAACCAGACCAAAAAGCGACTCTAACCCTTGACGCTTTTGCGGACAAAACTTTTACCGGCAAGGTTCTTTCAATTGACACCAACGGAAAAGTAAGCTCGGGCGTTACCACCTACCCAACGACAATTTTGTTCGATCCAACCGACACTAGAATTTATCCCAATATGGCGGTTACCGCTAAAATTATTACTGATATTAAAAACGATGTTATTCTTATTCCCTCGAGCGCAGTTCGCACTATAAACGGACAATCAACAGTTCAAGTTATGAAAAACGGAAAGGTAGAGACTGTCAATGTTGAAATTATTGGTTCTAACGATACCCAGACAGCCGTTGCCGAAGGAATTAACGAAGGAGATACTGTTATTATCAGTGTTTTAAGCGCGGCCAGCGGGAATAATAGATCTCAAAACAGTTCAATCTTTGGCGCTATTGGAGGCAATCGAAATTTTGGAAACATGGGACGAAATATTCAAGTAATTACCAGATAAATAAAAAAATGAATGAAAAACTTATTATTGAAGTCTCTCGCCTTTCTAAAATCTACAAAACGGATTTGGTAGAAACTATTGCTCTTTCGGATGTCTCTTTTAAAATCCATAAAGGCGAATTTGTGGCGATTATGGGGCCTTCGGGATCGGGAAAATCAACTCTCATGCATATACTTGGGGCACTTGACAAACCGACTTCGGGACAATATATTCTTGACGGCAAAAATGTTGAAAAACTTTCCGAAGACGAACTGGCAGACATCAGAAATCAAAAGATTGGCTTTGTTTTTCAGGCTTTTAACCTTTTACCTAGAACGACCACTCTAAAAAATGTTATGCTGCCGATGGTTTACGCGGGAATTCCAAAAGAAAAACGTCAAGAAATAGCCAGAAAATATTTAGAAATGGTCGGGCTGGGCGACCGCCTCTATCATACTTCAAATCAAATTTCCGGAGGACAGCAACAAAGAGTAGCCATCGCAAGAGCTTTATCGCTCAATCCCTCAATAATTTTAGCGGACGAACCAACCGGAAATATTGCCACTTCTCAAGCGGAAGAGATAATGAAAATATTTAAAAAATTAAATAAAGAAGGGCATACTATCGTCATAATTACCCACGAACCCGATATTGCCAATTGGGCTCAAAGGATAATTACCTTAAGAGACGGTAAAATAATTAGCGATAAAAAAATTTAGTTTTTGATTATAAAAATTATATGGACTTTATAGAAATTATCACTGAATCGCTTGGGACTTTAACGGTTAATAAAATGCGAACGGGGCTTGCGGCTCTAGGTATTGTTATCGGAATTGGCAGCGTTATCGCTCTTGTTTCTTTGGGCCAAGCAAGCCAACGAGCGATTCAGTCGCAGATTGAATCTCTCGGTTCAAACTTGTTAACCGTTCAACCTGGCGCGATAAATCAAGGAGGAGTTCGCGGCGCGGCGGGCGGAAGGACAACTTTAACGCTAGAAGACGCCAAGGCAATTATTTCTTCTCCGGAAATTTCAACTATTAAAAACGTTTCTCCGGAATTATCAAGACGAGCTCAGGTTGCCACCGGCGGAAACAATACTAATACACAGGTAATTGGCGTTTATCCGGCTTACGCGGAAGTCCATAAGCTTAATATTGCCGAAGGCTCTTTTATTACACAAAACCATGTTGACGCGGCTTCAAGAGTGGCGGTTATCGGCCCTCAAACGGCAAACGATTTGTTCGGAGAAAATATTTCCCCCTTGGGACAAACCATTAGAATTAATGGACAAAACCTTAGCATAATCGGACTTACGGAATCTAAAGGAGGAAGCGGATTTATGAATCAAGACGATATAATTTATGTTCCCTTAACTACCGCCTTAAAACAATTATTTGGGGGAAATTCCTTAAGTTCAATCGCGCTTGAAGCAAAAACAGCAGACGTTATGGTTCAGGCGCAGGATGAAGTCGGCTATCTGCTTTTAAACCGCCATAAAATCAGCGATCCTTCTCAAGCCGATTTTTCAATTATTTCCCAACAGGATATTCTTAATACCGCCTCAGCCATGACGGGAACTTTTACCACTCTTCTTTCGGGAATAGCCGCCATTTCGCTTTTAGTTGGCGGCATAGGAATTATGAATATCATGTTGGTTACCGTTACAGAAAGAACTCGCGAAATTGGATTAAGAAAAGCGCTTGGCGCCAAGAAAAAAGATATTATTACCCAATTTTTAATTGAATCGGTAATTTTAACCTTTGGCGGCGGCATTGTCGGAGTGTTTTTAGGATTTATCATTTCTTTTATCCTTTCCAAAATTATTCAATCGGCTTTTATTGTTTCTTTAAATTCAATACTCTTGGCATTTTTTGTTTCCGCAAGCATCGGCATTCTGTTTGGCTGGTATCCGGCCCGCAAAGCCGCGAATATGGAGCCGATCGAAGCGTTAAGGTATGAATAAATTGTAAAAAATTAAGGCAAATTTGTTTAATATTATTAAAAATCAAAGAAGAAAGGAGGCGAAAATGAAAAACTTAAATATTATTTTAATCATCTTAATTTTTGTCGCCGGAGGGGTCGGTTTTTTTGGAGGAATAAAATATCAAGAAAGCAAACAATCAAATTTCTTAAGGCAATTTAGAAATGGTCAACAAAATGGGAACAATAATCGCGCAACAAATAGAAATAACTTCCGTCCAATTGGCGGCGAAATTACCGCGGTTGACGATAAGTCAATTACCGTAAAGCTCCCGGATGGAAGCAGTAAAATAGTTCTAGTTCCCGAAAGCGCCAGCATTAACAAAGCCGCCGCCGCTACCAAAGATGAACTAAAAAGCGGAACGACCGTTATGGTCGTAGGTCAAGAAAATTCCGACGGCAGCGTTACTGCCCAAAATATTCAATTAAATCCCGGCAATATAAGAATTTTTAATAATTTAAGACCAACAAATACTCAATAAAACAAACACATAATAAAGTATTTAAAAAAAAGGGGGCGCTACCCCCTTTTTTTCTAAACCTAAATTCAAATCTTACCTTCTCTTTACGATTCCATGAAATTTTATGACCAAAATCTCATTTAATGAAAAAATGTTTCTTGATTTTTGTTTTACTAATAATTTTTTTCTTTTCCCCGACTGTAGCTCAAGTTAACGATATTGATATCGCCGGTTATGGTTTTAATAAAGGAATAGCTGTAAAGGAAATTGAAAAAAATACCTATGCCGAAATCTCTAAAGAAAATATTCTTGTCATTATCCTCGAAAACAGCTTTAGTTATCCTTTTACTTTTGAAATCCTACAGGGAGAAAACAGTTATTTTCAACCGCCGACAGATAAAAATAATACAGTAATTTTCAATTTTGCATTTCGAATTCGAAATCATCTCGACAATCGTCTTGTAAAAGTTTTTCTCAACCCTATTTCCGTCAGCGTCAACTTGCCGATGAATTATTCAAATTTTGAGGTTTGGGAAGTAAAACCAACCAATCCGCTTTCTTTTAACAAAACCGCGCAATCTTTTAACATAGACGGGAACGTCTTAAAAATGGAAATTGACAACCCCAATGTCGGTTATATTATTACCGCTTCAATTAATCAAACAAGCAGATCGACAAATCAATCGCCTTCTAATTCCGTCCCGTTTTTAAGCTCAAAAAGCGTTCTTCCAATTATCGGCATATTTATTTCGGCCGGAATTGTTCTTTACTTAACCAGAGAGGGTTAAATTCTCCAAGCAACTTGAAAATGGAAATTATTTTTCAACATTCAGTTGATTTATTATTTGCTTTCACGCCCTTAAGGTAAAACAACTTCGCGCCTAAAAAAATTAAATTATTGACGTTAAACACATAACTACTACGTCCGTGCGGGTTGTGTCCGTCATGTCACGATTCCAAAATAGGGGCATAGGCAGTCTTGTGCCCTTATGAATGAAAAAACTATAAATCAAAGGACGAAGAGTTGTTTAATTTCCACAATGGTTCACTAGTCAAACCTTTTTTTCTTTTTTCAATAAGTTTATCAAAATCATAAGCTATTATAGATTGCTGACCGTCGTGTTCAGACCAAACAACCAAAATTAATTTTTCGTTTTGTTCCAATAATTTTATTGAATGGAATAAACCGTTTTGTCCCGTATGTAAAAGCCGAATTTTTTGTTCTTCTTCCGACATGTTTATTAAAAATATACTTGAACCTAAAGAATCACCATCCTTCTCGATGTCAACAAGATAATTTTTATACCATTGAAATTGATTAAATTTAGCAATTGGTATATTGCTAAGCAAAGTTGAATTTTTCTCCAAAGAAGGTAGGGACAAGGTTTGCAAATTACAAAGGGGCACAAGATTGTTCTTTGTCCCAACGCAAGACAAGATGTCTTTTTTATCCGAAGACACTAAAAATTTTATTGCGAACCCAGGAATTTCATCCCAAATTATTTTCAGATTTCTAGATTTGTTTTCAAAATTATAATGAACGATGGCTGTATTTTCCAACGAATAAGCAAATCGCGAATAATAAATATTCTGCGCGTCTGGCCATTCTACTTGGCTAATTTCGATATTTTCAACTTTAAACAAAGGAGTTCCCCCCGTTTGATTCAAGGGGTCGATTAAATATAAGGATGTCATAAAACGTCTTTCCTCGTTCTGTAAATTAACGGCAACGACTATTTTTTTAGAATCTGGAGACCAAGCAAAATCAGTAATATAAGCACTACCATATATTTCTTCCGATACTTTTTTCTTTTGTTTTATGTCGACAATCTTTATCGCCGAATCCAAACCGCCACTTGTTCCAAGATACGCGAGGTAATTTTTGTCTGGCGAAAGTTTCATATAAGCCTTATAAAGATTTTCCGACGAAAGAAATTCTTCCTTGTTAATTTCAAAAACTTTATCAATGGCGCCACGGTGGTCAGCAATATAAATAGAACCATCTTTAATAAAAGCCAAGGCTATGTCCGCTATAGATCTTTGAATTATTGGTGTAGGGGTTTGAACAGCCGGTTGATTTAGGTTTTTCTGAATAGATTTTATGTTAGAAAAATAAATACTCAATGATCCTATAAATAAAAAAAATAATACAAACGTTGAAATTATCAATAAGTTTAATTTAGACTTTTTAAGCAAAGATGGATGACATGGAAAATTTGTTTGATTTTTTTCAATTTTTAATGTATTTTGACCTTCTGTGTTTATTTGATCTTCCATAGACGTCTTTTGGTAGGATAACATAGGTTTTATTTCAAAACAATGGTTTGTATCCGTTCTGTACCTGCTAAACTTTTTTGATAGAGTATAAAGAAATGTTAGGATTAGAGGATTGTTTAACCATGCTGGTCTAGATTAACAAATACTAGTTCGTCCTCTTAGGCGTAACAACCCCACACTTTTTAAAATCTTAAAAAAATTAAGTTTTGGGCTGTGTCTTTTGGACAAAATCCGAACTTTTTTCCGTGAAAATCCGGACGCTGGTTTCTGATCCCACAAAATGCGGGACGCTCGGGCGGGCAAAAAGGAATGGGGTTGAGGGGAAGGAATTTTTGCCCGCCCTCGCTTTTCCGCCGCCGAATTTCGTGCCCCGCAAAGCGGGGGGGGGCGCACCGCCTAAATATCAAAATAACTATCAATCTCTTCTCTAACTTCTTTGATCAGTTTTTTCTTTTCATCCTTTAGTTCAAATGCTTCTTTTACCAATTTTGTAATTTCATCAATAGAATTTTTATCTAAAATTGGAATTTGTATATCAAAGACATGACTCGAAATTGTAGGTATCGTTGATTGTATTACTGTGTATCTTTCTGTTTGATATCTCGCAACTTCTTTAATACTTAGAACCAAAAATAAATATTCCGGTGTTAAATTATATTTTTTGGTTTCTGGCTTCAATCTTAATCTTTTAATATGACTTTGAATAATTACTTTATCTTGTGAAGTAAGCATTGCTACAAGTCCAATTTTTCCATCGTTTGTGAAAAGCACATCACCAGCTTTTATATCTTGATTTAATTCTTTATAGATTTCTTCTGGAACGTAAAAATCAGGAAATTGATCTACTTCATAATTAACAAGGTCAGAAGTTCTAATAAAAGGTACATCACTATCTTTTTTGTCTAAATATTTATTATAGTTGTCGCTTCCAACCTCATCGCCTTTTTTAACTGTAGCAATTTCCCCTAATGGAACAGTCTGCCATTTTTTTTGAATTTCTTTAAGAGTATTTACATAAAGTGGATATGAAAAAGCAGGAGTCCAAAGGTCGTCTTTAGCAAAATCAGAAAGATTTACAGAATAATACTTTTCTTTTTGTATTTTTGAAAAATCAATACCTAATTTTTGATAAAAAATAGTTTGGGTTTTTTTCAATATTAAAAGTGCTTTTAATTCAATATCAATAGTTTGTTTAACTTTATTTGATATTGATTCTTGTTTTTGTTTTTCTAAAATTGGCAGTCTTAATTTTTTTAAATTTCCAAGTCCGAGAAAAGGATTTATAGTTTCAGTTGCAAAAGCTTTAACTTGATTAAGCCCAAACTTGGAATTAAATATTCCACAAAAATAATAGGGATCATACCCTTCCTTTAATCTAATTAATGCATTATCTTGATTGATATTGCTTTCTTCTTGATTTTCAGGAAAAACAGCTACATCTCCAACTTTACCCTTTATCGTAAAAATAATGTCACCGAATTTTAAAATTGATCTCTTTAAAGTTTTACTTTGTTCTTTTGAAATATATTTATGATTAAAATAATCTAAGTTATATCTTTTTACATCGTTAGCTCTGTAAAAATGAACACCCTCATCTAAAAATTGAGCACCTAAAGGCGTTGCTCCGTTTGTTAAATGTCTTGAGATTTCTTCAATAGTAACTACTTGAACTTGATTCTCATATAGATTTTTTAATTCAACATTAAAAGGAACATCCCATCTTTGCTCTTTGCTAATTTGATTTACTGAAATTGACTGATAAATAGCTCCCATATTTTAAACTTTAAAAGTTAAATTTATTTTCTTTTGCCCATCTTTTAAACAAAAATGGTATTTCACTGATATCATCTTGTTCTAACTCTCTTCCTCTTCTATCGTGTCCACATTTTTCAGCTAAAGCCATAAAAACAGGATAATCTTTTAGGGTTTTATTTTTTTCTAATTTTTGAAAAATCAAAATACTTGTTTTTGTAGAAGTATTCGGCATAAAAGTCTCAATAGGTACATCAATTACCGCTACTATTCTACCTTGTTTTAGTAGCCAGTTTCTAATATAACCCAAACTTTCGTTTCCATAAATCCCATCAGGTAAAACAATCGCCATTCTTCCGCCGTCTTTTAATAATTGCAAACATCTTTCAATAAAAAGAATTTGAGGAGCTTCTTTGTCTTTTAATTTTCCTTTTTCCCATTCACCAGTTTCCTTATTTAATTTCCATTTATGACCTAATTCAAATTGTTTTAATTTTTCTTCTCCACGAACAGGTATTTTTGAGCCAAAAGGTGGATTAGTTAGAAGAACACTAAATTTTCCAAGATCAATTTTTTCTCTTGTTTTCGAATCCCAGTTTTGTGGATTTTCTAAACTATCTTCACAAAATATTCCGCTTTTTCCATCTCCAACAATCGCCATGTATGCTTTTGCGACTTTTGCCAAAAAATAATCTTTATCAATGCCTCTAATTCTATTTAGGGCAAATTCCATTTTTTCTTCTTTCAAATTTTCATTATTCCAGTGATATTTTTCGCCCTCTGCGTCAAGTTTTCTCCAAACATGCCTAAGTGCTTCAATTAAAAATCCACCGCTACCACAAGCAGGGTCAATAATTAAATCCTCATCATCAGGATCTAGAATATCAACCATCATTTTTACTACATTTCTTGGTGTAAAAAATTGCCCTTGTCCGCCTTTTAGTGCGTGTCCGATAAATGTTTCAAAAGCATCAGCAATAATATCTCTTTCCGCTTCAATTAAGCAGTAGTTTTGCAATTCACCAACAACATAAGCAACAGAATTTGCATCAAGTGTGATTGTGTCGCTATCATCCAGAACTTCCTTGTATTTTCTTTTTACTTTATCAAAGAGGTCTAATATTCTTTCTTTAACCTCTTTAGCTTCTTCATCAACTCCAGCTCTAAAAGTGACTGTATCATTTGGCTCGGTAAATCTTTCATCGTAAATTTTACAAAAAATAAGATTGATAAGCTGTTGTGCCAAAACCTCATCTCTTGTTGCTCCGACGGTATTGGCGGCTAAGTGATTTCTAATCGCTTTGAATGTTGCTTTTAGATTATGAGTTGGTTTAAGGTCTTTTCTTCTGAACTTTCCAATATCTTCAACTCTTTGTCCGTATTTTGGAATGTTTGGAATTTCTTCAAATTCAATTCTTCCGTTTTTCTCAACCTTTCTTAAAAAAAGTCTTTCATTGCCATTAAACCAAACTCCCAAAAATGCTTTTGAAAATCTTAAATAATCTTGAAGTTGGGTTTTTCCGTCTTTTCTTGTTTTCTTTTTACACTCAACGATTATATAAACATCTTCTTCTTGTTTTTTGTTGTTTGAAAAAACAGCAATATCTACAGGATATTCCTTTTTTGTGTCAGAAGGTCTTACCTTAACTCTGAATTGTGGTCTTGTTTGAATATGGTCTTTGGGATAGCCATAATCTTCAACCAGTTGTTTAGCGAACACTTGTACTGCTTCAATTTCTTCGGGCGTAGCTTTTACCTCTTGCCCTGAAATAAAATCAATAATGTATCCATCTTTTATATTATTCATAGTTATTTAGAATTAGTTATTTTACCGTGTGCTTTTTGGATTGCCTCGCGCGCTTTGGCCGCTTTTTCCGCCTTTTCCTTTTGGATAATTTTTTCGTCAAGGATTTGCTCAATGCCGATTTTTACCGTCTCAAAATATTGCAGACATTCTTCTTCTGTTAAATCGTGAATACCCTTACTCAATATTGCATATAAATTACGATTCTCTACCAAAAATTCCGGCAAGTAATCTTTTACCATTTTTATTTTATCATCCATTCTCGCTTTAAGGTATTCCTCATTTGGAAAATTTGTATTTTCAACTTTTGTTTTTACATGTGCCTCTTCTATAAGATTTTCAAAAACACGGCGGAGATAAACAAACGAGCCAATACCTACGCCGTGAGCGGCAATACCAATACCTCTTGTAAATTCTTTGTATTCTTCTTCACCAAGGATTTTTCGGTATTTTTCTACCTGCGGAATTTGAAAGTCAGCCACAGACGGCCATTGACCAATTTTCAATAATTTGCTTTTTTCAAGTTTTAAATAATAAGAAAAGTATTGATGGTTTTCGTTTCGTGAGCATACATAAGAATTTCTACAAAAACCGGAATCAAATTTTAACCAAGACGAATAAGTAGATGAATAACTTCGTCCGACATACTCGCGAGCGTCAAAAACGCTTTCTTTCTCACACCAAATACAATAAGCGTCCATTGTTTCTGAATGTGTCATCATTTCATAAGCCTTCTCTGCGATAACTCCAATAGTTAGGTCTAATTCATGATAAAGCGGCATTTCAAGATGAAATGCTTTTGGCGATTCCAAATAAGGATCAAGTTGGATATTTATATTTTGTTCTTCTGAATTTTCCATATTTATTTCATTAAATCTTCCAAGCCAACGCCTAACGCTTTGGCGATTTTTTGGACTGTATCAATAGTGAACTAAATTTAATGTCTTAGATTATTTTTGGGCTTTAATAAAATTGCTTTCCCCCCAAGTTTTAACAAAAGACTTGGGTAATTTAAACCCTGCTTGAGAATGGTATAAGATTAATTTTCCGTGATGAAGTCTTTCGTGTTGAAAAAGCCAATAGATCAATTTAACGCTTTGGGGTGAATCAATTTTGGTAATTTCTGATAAAATTTCTCTGGCCAACTTCTGTAGTTGGGTAACAATTTCATTTTTGGGAAAATTTAACAATGTTTGTTTGTCTAAAATATCCTCTTGAGGCGAAAATTTTAAAATTCCAGTTCTTAAGGCTTTTAAATAACACATTCTAGTTCTAGTTAAACAAGCAAATTCCCAAGCAAAAGCTTTAAAACGAGGGGCAAAAGGTCTTGAAGACCAATTGGCTGAAGGAACGCTATTTGCAAATCCAATAGTCGCTTGGTTTACGTTTCTCCAAGTGTTTTTTAAATCCTGAATAATTCTTTTATCCATTATGATTTTTTCTATTTATTTTTATTTTACCATATTGCGCCTATAAACTATAGGAAGTATTTACCCAAACACTATCCATCCTTTTTTACTTCCATGAAGTTGATAAATTAAATAATGACCAGGGGAGAATCCTGTCCAGATTTTTGGCAATAGTCTTTAAACTACTCCTGTTTAGCCATTAAAAAGTAATTTTACTCCTAGTTTCGATCCTTAGGATGTAACAACTTCTCACTTCTTAAAATCTTAAAACTTAAATTTTGGGCTGGGAGACTAGGATTCGAACCTAGATTCTCAGATCCAGAGTCTGATGGCCTGCCATTAGCCGATCTCCCACTATAAATTAAAAAACTGGAAATATGGCTATATTTTATCAAAAAAACAGCTTAAGCGGTACTTTGAGGATGATTTTTTCTTAGTTAGCTAAAAAATTATTCTTCCGAATCAAAAACAGACTCTTCTTTTAGATCTTCCATTCTTTTTATTATCAAACGCCTTCCCTCAGTCCTAATTATTCCCATTTTTTCAAGCTTTAATATCTGTATTGTCACCGTTTCTCGCGTAAGACCCGTTAAACTGGCTATTAACCTATGCGGCAGAGGAAATTCAATTGAATACTCTTCTCCCTTTTTCTTCCCATATTGAGAAGCAAAATAATATAAAACAGAAGAAACTTTGCTCTTTGAATCGCCGGCGATTAAATATTCAGTTTTGGAAAAGAATTTTTGACAGCAAACAAAGGCTAAAGGAATTAAATTTTTAAAAATTTCAGGCCTTCCCTCCAAAAAATTTATCAATTTTTCTTTGGGAACCCTCCAGGCTTCCACTGGATTAATCGCTTCAAAATAATATTGATTTTCTAGACCCGCTTGCGAAAAAAGAAGCAGAATAATTGATAAGCTTTTATTGAATATATCATAAGTAACCTCTTTGCCGTTTTTGGCAATAAGATAAATGCGGACAAATCCAGATTTAAAGATATAGATATTTGAAAAAGTATCTCCGGGCCGATAAAGAAGTTCTCCTTTTTTAAATTTTACCTGGGGAAACGCAGAGGCAAAATCTTCTATATCTTTTAATAATTTTGTATCAAGATTTTTATTCATTATTTATACCCCCTAGTCTAACAAAACAATTTACTATTTTTGCTTCAAAGTTTCAGTAACTTAGATTACTAATTTAAAATCAATTTTTTTATTATTTTTGTATATAAAAATATACTAAAGGATAGATGGTGCTATGCGTATTTATTTTAACATAGAGCAATTTAAAAAACTAATAATATAAGATATTTATAAAAGGCTTTTCAGTCTTAAAAGAACTTCTTCTTTTCCCAATATTTCCGCGGATTCATTTATCGGCGGAGTAAATTTCTTTCCGGTTAGGGCGATGCGGAAACTCATATAAAAGTCCCCCGTCTTCCAATTTTCCTTCTTTATTAAACCGTTTAATCTCTTCTCGATTTCTTCCAAATTCCAATTTTTAACCCCTGAAAGAACAATAAAGGCGGCGTTTAAGTGTTCTTTGTAGGGCAGGTTGTCAAAAACTTCCAGAGCAACTTTTGGCCTTTCAAAGAAAAAACTCGCCATTGGCCAAAAGTCTGATAACTTTTCAATTCTTTCTTTAATTAAAGGAATCGCTTTGATTAAAATCTCTTCCTTCGCTTCGGGAGGAATAAATGGTTTTAATAAACAAAGCAGTTCGTTATCGCTTTTTCGGCGTATATATTGTCCGTTGAACCAATTTAGTTTTTTTCGATTAAAAACCGGATTTGAGGTTTGAAGTTGTCCTCTTTGAAAATTTTCCACGAACTCCGAAAGGGTAAAAAACTCTCGGTTGTCTTTTGGCGCCCAACCGAGAAGCATAATAAAATTTAAAATTGCTTCCGGCAAATACCCTTCAGATAAAAATTCTTCAACCATAACACTGCCCTTTCTTTTGGAAAGTTTGCCCCCGTCGGGATCGAGAATATCGGTTAAATGACCAATTTGCGGCAATTTAAAGCCTAAATATTTAAATAAAAGCAGATGAATAGGAGTGCTGGGCAACCAATCGCGGCCGCGAATAATATGAGAAATTTTCATTAAAGCGTCGTCCACCGGCGCCGCCAAATGATAAGTTGGAAAGCCGTCTGATTTTAAAAGCATAACTTCGTCAATATTTTTAGTTTCCCAAGAAATTTCTTTTTTAAGAACAAAATCATAATAGGAAACAATTTCGTTAGACGGCACCCTAAGGCGAATCGCCGGGCTTATTCCCGATTCCATTTTTACTTTTACTTCCTTCGGAGTTAAATTTCGACAATTTTCGTCGCGCAAACAAACAACTTTCTCTCGATGTTCTTCTTCTATTTCTTCTTTGGTCTGGGTTGGACAAAAACAATAATAAGCGTTTCCACTGCTTAAAAGTTTTTCAGCGTATTTTTGGTAAATTTTGTTCGCCGCCCTTTCCGATTGTATATATGGAGCAAAAGGCCCGCCGACAAGCGGCCCTTCATCCCAGCCTAAACCAAAAATTTTTAAATCCTTAAAGATTGCTTCCATCGACCCAAGAACTAAACGGCGCCGATCAGTATCTTCGATCCTTAAAATGAAATCCCCCCCTTGGCTTTTGGCAAAAGCATACGAATAAAGGGCCGTCCTTAAGGAACCAATATGCAAAAAACCGGTTGGACTGGGAGCAAATCTTGTTCTTATCTCATGCATAATCAATTGATTTTACCTCAAATCATACTTATACTCAAATTATGGCAACTTTGACCGAAACGGCTTATTACGCGCGAAAAACTATCAAGTATGGCTCAATATCAATTGTCGCCCTGCTTATCTTTAGATCTTTCTTTATATCTTTTAAAGCTTATTGGAAGAAAGCTCATCCCAAACCGCCTCCTCCGCCAACTGTCGCCTTTGGCAAACTGCCAAAACTATCTTTTCCTTCCCGCCCAAATCTTCCGCCTATAGCTTTAAGACAGGAAACCATTACCGGCGCTTTCTCGGCTCTGCCGACACAGGCAAAAGTTTATTTTATTCCTCAACCAGCGGTAAGTCTGCTTGCTTGGGATAAAACTAAAGCTTGGGCTAAAAATCTAGGCTTTACCAAAGAGCCTGAAACAGTCGAGACATATACCCTTCGTTATACTACCGATACCTCGCCGAAAACCACGCTCGAAGTAAACGTTTTAACGCGAAACTTTACCCTGCTTTATGATTGGAGAAACGATCTAGAAGTGCTTTATCAGGGAACGGTCCCTTCGCAAGATCAAGCAATTTCACAAGTCAAAAGCTTTCTTCAGAATGCGGATTCTTTAACGGAAGATTTAATTCAAGGTCCAGCCGAAACTATATATTTTAAATATGAGAACGGAAACTTAATAAAACCCCGCGCGTCTTCCGAAGCTAATTTTATTAAAGTTAATCTTTTTCGCCAAAGTTTAGACGGAATCCGCATCCTCCCCCCCAATCCCAAAGACTCCAATGTTTCTTTTCTTCTTTCTTCGTCCAGCAATAAAAAAGGGGTTTTAGAAGCTAAATTTATTCATTCCACAATATCGGAAACAAACTATGCCACTTATCCGCTCAAAGACGTTAATACGGCTTGGGGGCAACTTGCCTCGGGAAAAGGATTTATCGCCAACCTCGGCGATAATCCGGACGGAAAAGTCACAGTTAGAGAAGCGTATCTTGCTTATTATGACAGCGATACTCCTCAAAATTTTCTCCAACCCGTTATAGTTTTCGAAGGCGATAACGATTTTTTTGCTTATGTTCCGGCGGTCAGCGACAATTGGCGAGAATAATTTTAAAAACTAATCGATTTCCATTCAAAATTGTCAAATACCCAATTAATCAAAGCTTTTGTTTCCTCAAAACGATTTTTGCTTCCCAAAATTACTATAACTATCCGTCTTCCGTCTCTTTCAATCAATGAAACCAAGCATTCGCCGGCGTTTTCGGTTGTTCCCGTTTTGACTCCCTTAACTCCTTCTATTTTTCCCATAAGTTCATTCGTATTTTTTAGGCTATGAATAATCGTCCCTGTCGTATCGCTTATGTCAATTTTTTCAGTCGCCACTATTTTTGAAAAAATCGGATTTTTCAAGGCAAAAATTGTCAGTCTTGCCAAATCTTTGGCGCTCGAATATTGATTTTCTTCATCAAAACCGATTGGATTGGAAAAACGGGTATTTTCCAACTTAAGTTCTTGGGCTTTTTGATTCATCGCCCAAACAAATCCGGCTGTTCCTTGAGGAAAATTTTCCGCCAAAATCTCTGCCGCGTCATTTCCCGAAGCCACCAATAACCCATAAAGAAGATTCTCCACCGAAATTTCTTCGCCCTCAACTAACTTAATTAACGATCCATCAACCTTAGTATTGTTAACTCTTAGATTTTGATCAAGGCGGTAGTTTTCAAGAGATACTAAAGCGGTCATTATTTTTGAAAGAGAAGCAATAGGCAAACGAAAATTAATGTTTTTTTCATAAAGGGCAACCAAAGAATCCGCGTCTATAACTATCGCAGAAGAAGCAGTAATTTCTGAAAGCGGATAGATATTTTTATTTCTTGGATATGGAACGGGGGTGGGTAAAAGTTCTCGAAAACCAAGAACCGCTTTTCTCTGTTCAGTCGCCCCGTTAATTAAAGTCGTCTTTGCCGCGCAAAATAAAAATAAAACAACAACGGTTAAAACAAAAAAAGAAAATATTTTTGAAAACTCGGCGCTTTCTTTATTCATCTTGTTTGCTTTCTTTTTCTTTTTTTAACAATCTTAAATCGATTCTTTCCATATCGCGGGGGAACAAACTCGCTTCGCGAACATTCCCCAATCCTAAAATCTGCGCCGTCACTCTTTCAACTCCAATCGCAAAACCGCCCTCCGGCGGCATCCCATACTTAAAAGCTTGAAGATACATCTCAAAATCTTCGGGCTTGTTTCCCCATTTTTTAATATTTTCAATTAATTTATCATAATCATTAATTCTTTGACCGCCGGTAACCCATTCAAGTCCTTTTCCAAGAAGATCAAAACTAAGGGTATATCGCGGATCTTCAGGGTCGGGATAAGTATAAAACGGCCTTTTTTTAGTCGGAAAATGAGTAATAAAAATTAAATCAGATCCATATTTTTCTAGACTATAACGACAAATTTCTCTCTCATCCTCCGGCTCTAAATCGAGTTCATCTCGATTATCTCTTCCAGTTCTTTCAAAAATAATCTCCTGCGCGTCTCTTAATTTTATTCTGGGAATTTTTGAAGAAATATTTGGCAATTTTATTCCGAACAAGGAAAGCTCAGAACTATTATTTTCTTTTATTCCGGAAAAGATATCTCTCATTACTTTCTCCACAGTATCCATTATGTCTTCATATGAACAAATAAATCCCATTTCAGCGTCTAGGCTTAGATATTCCGTCAAATGGCGGGTAGTAATCGAGGGTTCGGCTCGATAGGCGTGGGCAAGAGTAAATACTTTTTCAAAAACGCCAACCATAATCTGTTTATAAAGCTGAGGAGATTGAGCCAAAAAGGCCTCTTTTTCAAAATAATTGATTTTAAAAACTTCCGCTCCTCCTTCTGTTGCCGAAGGAACAATCGCGGGCGCTTGGATCTCGGTAAATCCCTGAGATTTTAAAGATTTTCTAAAGCAGGCAATAATGGTTTCCTGAACCTTAAAGATCGCTTTTATTTTAGGATGCCTTAATGTCAAAGGGCGAAAATCTAAAAGCGTTGGCAAACTTACTTTTAATTCCCCGGCTGTCATATCAAAAGGCAATTCTTTTGATTTTGACAAAACATAAAATTCTTTTACTTCTACCTCAACTTCCCCTGTTGGCAAATCAGGGTTTATTAATTCTTCCGGACGTTTTTTAACTATTCCTTTAATTTTAAGAACCCATTCGGGTCTTAATTCTTTCGCGTTTTTCGCGTCAAAAAAAACAACTTGAACCACTCCCGAATTATCTCTTAAATCAATAAAAACAATTTTTCCGTGATCCCGTCGAGCGTTAACAAAACCGCATAGAGTAATTTCTTCTCCAATTTTTGATGTCGTTTCCGCGGCCAAAATTCTTTTCATATTAGGTAAAATTTTAACTCGTAAATTCTTTCTTGACAATCACAAAACTTATTGCTAAATTATTTTTTTAATGTATAAAATTATCCTTTATAACAAAAACCTCTTTATTATTCTTGGAAACAAGAAGGGGGGCTTTTGAAATAAGGATTAATTTAACAGAAAAGAAAGCCTCCTTAAAAAGGAGGTTTTTTTATTGCAAAAAATGACGGAAAGAGAACAGGAAATAAATCCAAATAATTATCCCAATATAACAAAAATAATTAAATCTAGACTTGAAGGGAAAGATTTTGATGATTGGTGCCGCCGCATGGAAGAGTTAATTGCGAATCAAGATATCCTTGGCGATATTTTAGCCGCCGAACTTAAAGAAACGTTTACTAGCTTAATTCTCTTAATTCTTTCAGAGGATCAAGAAAAGGTTTTACCTCAGAATCAGCCTTCACAATCAGATACGGACTTGCAACAAAGAACAAACAAAGAAAATAGAGCCAGAAACTTTAGTTTACTTCCGGAAACACAAAGAAGAGCATATCAAAGAACCGCTCAAGCTAGAAATAAAGCCCGTAAAACTGCAAAAGACGGTCGGGCCAAAACGATGAATAGATTCAGAAAATATTAAATTTTTTTGGAATGTCTTAAAATATTTCTTCTTGCCTGTTGAGTAACCGCGAATCTAAGCCATTTTTCAGAAGGACTTCCTCCTTCTTTTTTAAGAATCTCAACCATATCCCCGCTTTTTAATTTATAATCTAAAGAAACTATCTTTCCATTTACTTTTGCCGCCTTAATTTCATTTCCCAAATTAGTATGAACAGCGTAAGCAAAATCAACCGGCGTGGAACCTTGTGGCAGGTCGTAAACATCTCCTTTGGGAGAAAAAACAAAAATCCGGTGCGCCAACGCGTCAAATTTTAAGGCATCAAGAAATTCTTTGGAATCAACAATTTCTTTCTGCCAAGCGACCAGTTGTCTAACCCAAGAAAGCTTATCTTGGGGAGCGAAAACGCCTTTTTCCAATTTGGCATCCGAAAGACCGGTGGATTTTGCTCCAGCATAATGCCAGTGCGCGGCGATACCATTCTCCGCTTCTTCGTGCATTTCAAAAGTTCGAATTTGAACTTCAAGAATCCTTTCATTTAAAGAAAAAACTTTGGTATGTAAGGAACGGTAACCATTTGGTTTTGGCAGGGCGATAAAATCCGAAATTCCCTGATTGGGGACCGGCTTCCAAAGAGCATGTAAAATTCCCAAAGTGGCATAACATTCTTTAATACTCTCCACTAAAATTCGCATCGCTACCAAATCATAGATTTTTGAAATATCTTTATTGATTTCCGGCCGCAACAGTTTACGCCAAAGGCTATAAAGATGTTTGGGACGAGCGGTAATTTTAGCATGGATACCTTCTTTGGCCAATTCTTTATAAACAATTCGAGTCGCTTTTTCCAAAAATTCTTCCGCCTTTTTATAATGCAATCGAGAATATTCCATTACCCACTGATAATCTTTTGGGTAAACATAGGGAAAAGCTAAATCTTCAAGTTCTCCCTTAATTTTTCCCATTCCCAATCTCTCCGCAAGAGGAGCGTAAATTTCCAATGTTTCCCTGGCGATTTTTGTTTGTTTTTCTTTGGACAAAAAATTAAGAGTTTGCATATTATGGTACCTGTCCGCCAGTTTAACCATAATTACCCGCAGGTCTTTTGCCATTGCTAAAAGCATTTTTCTTAAATTTTCAACAAAAAATTCTTCGGTTGAACCCTGAAGTTTAATTTTGCCAATTTTTGTTACTCCATCGACAATTTCGGCTATTTCTTTATTAAATTCTCGCGTTAATTCTTCTTTGCTAATTCCAGCGTCTTCAATCGTATCGTGAAGAAGCCCGGCGGCAATTGCCGCCGAATCCAATTTATATTCCGCCAAAGTGTTAGCCACCGTTAAAGGATGAGAAATTGTCGGATCGCCGGACAGCCTAAATTGTCCTTTGTGCGCGGTTTTGGCAAATTCATAAGCTTTTTGTATCAACGCAAAGTCAGCTTTGGGGTTATAATTTTGAATTTTTAAAACCAACTCGTCAATCGTAATCATAATTTTTTTATGTCTTTAATTTTTAATTCCAGTTTTTGATCGCCATTCCAAGAATTCAAAGAAAGACTATAGGCAAATTCGATTTCGTCGCCAACGCGCAACTTTTCTTCAAGATATCCCTGATTAAAGGCTATGGCTGAATAGACGATCGGCAGGCGACTGTTGGCAAGCGGGAAAGGGCTTAAGGTTAGTTTTAAGTGTTTGCCGTCATTACCCACAATCCTAAAATCTTTAACTATCGCCCGGGCTTTAAAAACCGGCTCGGGATTCCCCAGCCCAAAAGGAGCAAGTTTTTCCAATTCATCCCAAAGTTTTCGAGAAATAGCCTCCAGCGGCAGTTCTAAATCGATTTTCAAAGTTTTCTGCAGGGCTTCTTCGGACAGCTCTTTTTCCGCCGTCTCAAGAAGTTTCTGTTTTAAAAGTTCGATTTTAGCGGTTTCGACAGTAAAACCAGCCGCCATCGGGTGTCCGCCCGCGTCAATTAATAAATCCGAAGAAGCGCGAATGGCCTCGATAATATTAAAACCATTAATAGAACGAGCCGAAGCCTTAGAGTGAATCTCGCCGCGGGAAACAACAATCGCCGGACGACCAAATTCTTCCGCCAATTTACCGGCCACCAAACCAATAACTCCTTCTTGGTAAATTTCGTGATAGAGAAAAATTAATTTTGGCAATTTATTGTTTACCATCTCTTGCCGCAATAGGTCTTTAGCGTGAACTGCGGTTTCAGCGGTTAGGGCTTGTCTTTCGCGATTGGTCGCGCCAAGTTTCGCCGCGAGTTCTTTGGCTTGAGTATTTTTAGAAGTGCAAATTAAGCGCAAAGATTCTAGAGCGTGTTCCATTCGTCCCATGGCATTAAGACGGGGAGCGATAATATAACTTACTTCGAAAGTTCCAATTTGTCCGGGGGTAATTCCCGCTTCTTCCATAATGGCCAAAAGGCCGCATCTTTTAGTCTTGTTTAAGCTTTGAAGGCCATATTTTGCAAAACTGCGATTTACACCCAACAGGGGTTCCAGATCGGAAATAGTGGCAATAGCAACAAGATCAAGATAGTCAGTCGTTAATCCCTGTCCGTTAATTAATTCTCTCGCCATAAACCAAGCGATCGCCGCCGCGCAAATTTTATCGGTATGAATAATCGCTTCACATATTGGATTTTCCTTCCCCAATTGATGATGATCGCAAACGATTACATCAATTCCTAATTCCTTGGCATAAGCAATTTTTTCTTTCGCGACAATGCCGTGATCTACTGTAATTATTAATTTTAAATTCGGATCTTGAGTTTTGAGTTTTAAAATCGCTTCTTTATTTAATCCATATCCTTCGGTTACTCTTTCCGGTATATAAGGCAAAACATTTTTGGTCAGACGGTATAAGGTTTCCCATAAAATAGCGGTCGCGCAAATTCCATCGGCGTCATAATCGCCATAAACAATAATGCTTTCATTTTTTTCAATTGCCCTATTTACGCGCAAAAGGGCTTTCTTTACCTCATTGGCCTTAATGCCCAACTCTTTGGCGGTAAAATCTTTCGGATCTATCGGGTTTAAAAATTCCTCAATTTCTTTTTTAGCCTTTAAGCCGCGATTCTCCAAAAGAGCTTTTAAAATGTCGTCAACTTTGAAATTCGTAATTTCGTTTAAAATTTGCCACTTCATTTTATTTTAAAAAGGCAACAGCCCAAGACAACTTAATGTTATAATTTTACCATGAAGCAATTATTGTCCGAAGATTTGATAAAAAAAATCCCCGAACCGGTCTTTGAAATTTTCAATAAATTTATAGAAAAAGGATATGAGATTTATCTTGTTGGCGGCGCGGTTCGAGATCTTCTTTTGGGTCGTCCTATCCATGACGTTGACATGACCACAAACGCTCCGCCGGAAAAAATTCAAGAAATAATTCCCGACAGTTTTTATGACAATATTTTTGGCACCGTCGGCACAATAGTCGAAATAAACGGCCAAAAAGAAAAATACGAAATTACAACTTATCGAAGCGAAGAGGGTTATACCGACAGAAGGCGTCCCGATAAAGTCAGTTGGGGAAAAATTCTCGAGGAAGATCTCAAAAGAAGAGATTTTACAATTAACGCCATGGCCATCGGCTATGCCCAAGATAAAATTAAATTAGAGTTAATCGATTTATTTAACGGACAAGACGATTTGAAAAATAAAATTATTCGCGCTGTCGGCGATCCAAAAGAAAGATTTTCTGAAGACGCCTTAAGAATGATAAGGGCTGTTCGTTTCGCGGCTCAGCTTGGTTTTACGATTGAGGCTAAAACTTTTGAAGCTATTCAAAAAAACGCCTATCTTATTGAACGCATTTCAAAAGAAAGAATTCGCGACGAGCTATTTTTTATTCTTGAAAGCGACTATCCGGCCGAAGGATTTACTTTGCTTTTAACCAGCGGTCTTTTAATTTATATTCTACCTGAGATGGTAAAATGTTATGGCGTTGCTCAGGCGAAACATCATACAAAAGACGTCTGGACGCATTCTCTTCTTTCTCTTAAATCAGTTCCCGAAAAAGACCCGATCGTCAGACTGGCCACTTTTATACACGATGTCGGCAAACCCGTAACAGCCAGAGGAGAAGGGCCATACCGCACTTTTTATAATCATGAAGTCGTTGGAGCGAAAATTGCTGAAAAAATCGCCGATAGATTACGGCTCTCGAAAAAAGATAAAGACCGACTAATTACTTTAGTCCGTTGGCATCTTTTTACGGTTGACGAAAGACAAACAGATTCGGCCATTCGCCGTTTTATTCGCAATGTGGGAAAGGAAAATTTAAAGGATATTCTCGCTTTAAGAATTGGCGACCGACTGGGCGGCGGAGCGAGAGAAACCTCTTGGAGGCTTGAAAAATTTAAAGAAAGGCTTGTCGAGGTCCAAAAACAGCCATTTACCGTAGCCGATTTAAAAGTAAACGGCTTTGACGTGATGAAAATTTTCGGCATTCAGCCGGGGCCTAGGGTTGGCGAAATTTTAAACCAAATTTTTAAAGAAGTGGTTGAAGGAAAAATAAAAAATGAAAAAGAAGTTCTTATAAAAAGACTAGAAGAGATCAAAAAGTCTTTTTAAAAAAAGGAAGAATCAAACGACGCTGTCTACGAAGTTCTCTCAAATTACACCAAACAACCAATAAGGGAGCGGCGGTAAAGGTACTGCTGTAAGTGCCGGAAATAGTCCCCACCAGCAAGGCAAAAATAAACCATTTTGTGGTCGCGCCGCCTAAAAGATAAAGAGCGATTAACATAAAAATAATCGTCATGGAATTATTAATGGAACGCGAAAGAGTCTCCGTTACCGCCTTATTGACCAAATCAACAAAAGGAACGCCGGGAAATTTCTTTTGCGACTCGCGAATGCGATCATAAACGACCACCGTATCATGAACGGAAAAAGATAAAATGGTCAAAACGGCGGTAACATAAAGAGTATCTATTTCAACGCCTTTAAAATGACCCAACAAACTAAATATCCCCAATAAAACCAAAGAGTCGTGAAACATCGCTAAAATCGCCGAAATGCCAAACATTGGATCGCTAAATTGACGAGAAACATATAAAAGGATAAAAGAAGACGCGAGCAAAATACCAATAACAGTCTTTTTAATTAATTCTTTTCCCAGAATCGGTCCGACTGTATCAAATCTAAGTTCAGTCGGCTTTTCGTTTAACTTCTGTCCTATGGCGGAAATTAGACTGGTCGCCTCGCCTCGCTCAATCGGCTGCGTTTTGATTAAAACTTTGTTTGTCCCCGATAATTGTATCGATGAAACATTAAAACCGCTATCTTTAATTGTCTCGCTGATGGCAGACAGTCGATCGCTAGTTATTTCTTTTTCCAATTCCAACTCAAGAAGCGTTCCTCCCGTAAAATCAATCGATGGTTTAAGCCCCCACTTAAAAAGAGAAAATATCCCCGGAATAATCACCATCGCTGAAATCAAAAAATATAACCACTTAAAACGCATTATGTTCATATTTTTTAAATCAAAAATGATAGATCAAAAATTCAAAAATTTTAATTTTTATATTAAACTTTGATATTTAATTTCTGATTTTTGATACTATCCTTTATAAAATATTCTAATCAAATTTCGAGTCACTACAATTCCCGTAAATAAAGATACGGCAATACCCAAAGCCAAAGTTAAAGCAAATCCCCGCACCATGCCGGAAACATTCAAAAAAGACCAATTAAAAGGATTAAACAAAATAAAGGCGGTAATTAAAGTACACACATTGGCATCCCTGATGGAATCCCAAGCTCGGCCAAAACCCAACTCCATAGCTACCGCCAAAGGTTTGCCGGCTCGCCTTTCTTCTTTCATTCTTTCAAAAATCAAAATATTGGAATCAACCGCCATTCCAACCGAAAGCAAAAATCCGGCAATTCCCGGCAACGTAAGCGTTACCGGAATCAGTTTATAAAGAGCGAGAGTTAAAAGACCGTAAATAATCAGGGCCAAGTCTGCCAAAATGCCTAATTTACCATAATAAACAAACATAAAAACCATAACTAAAATAATTCCGATAATTCCCGCTCGAGTCGATTTGTTAATTGATTCTTCCCCTAAAGTCGCCCCTATGTTTCTTTGTTCGATTAAAGAAATTGGCACCGGCAAAGCTCCGGCGTTAAGCTGGACTGAAAGCTGTTTTGCTTCGTCTAGTGAAAAACCTCCTCTAATAATCGCCTTTCCGGTAGTAATCGGCTCTTCAACTTTTGGAAGAGAAATTGGAAGTTCATCCAAATAAATTGCCACAATTTTCCCGACGTTTTTTGTTGTAATTTCGCTAAATTTTTTGCTTCCTTCGGAATTAAATTCCAGACCAACAACAGGAGAGCCGGTATTGGGATCAAATTGAACTATCGAACGCTGTAAATCTTTTCCGGTTAAATCTGTTTTTAAGAAAAATTCTCCGCTTTTAGAGGCCTCTTCCTGATTAGGATTTTCAATCCTAAAATCAAGCTGAGCGGTTTTACCAATCAAATCAATCGCCTCGTTAATTTCTTTAACGCCGGGGAGTTCCACTATTAAACGAAAATCGCTGTCGGATTTAGCCGTCTGAACCACAGCTTCGCTAACGCCAAAAAAATTTACTCTTTTTTCGATATTTTTCCGCGCCGCCGATAAGGCGTCTTCCCTCGCTTCAATCGGAACATCATCCATTTTGGCATTAAAAACCAAATGTGTTCCACCTTGAAGATCTAGCCCTTTTTTTATATCGACAGGCCGACGAAAGAAAAGAGGTCCTATTTTAAAATCCAATCCTTCGAAAGAAAGCGTTTTATCTATCTTTAGTTTTCCCAAAGCAAATTTGATAGAAGCACTTTTAGGCAAATCAACATATATTGAAAAAAGGGTTAAAAAAATTATCAGCCAAAAGATATTCTTTTTATTTTTCATCGATCTTTAGACAAAGTTTCAGAAATTGTAAGTTGTTTTGCTCCAGAAAAAAAGTAAATAATTCTGCCTTTCGCCGTCTCGATTATTACCTTAACCGAATCTCCCGCCTTTATTCCCGCCAGCTTTACAAATCGCGAAGGAATCGTAACAGCGAGAGAATTTCCGGTTTTTATAATTTTTTGAACCATTTTTTCAATCTTAAATATTCAACCCTAAGCCATCAGGTTAATTTCGTCTCCGATAATCATTACTTTGCTATTATTTAGTATCCCCCATAAAAAAGGATCTCTTCTTTTTTTGCGAAACTCAAATTCTTCTTCTGTCATGACAGTATAATTTATTTCTTTTCCTCTTTTTTCTTCCTCGGCTTTGATTAAACCCGCTAGTTCGGGCATTACTATGCTCCCCACCACCAAAATATCCACTTCGTCTTCTTTTCTTTCCATTTTTCTTACAAATTTTCCGGAAAAAACGCAAAAGCTAATTTTCCCCATACGATTTTTGTTTTTAATTATTTGTTCTCCTAGTCCGGTTTCTTTAGCAACAATACTTAAAAGATCGGAAAAAAGAGGATAATTATTGTTTGCCCAATAATAAAGCCTGTTTCCTCGAGGTTCTTTTTTTAAAAAACTTATTTGCTCTAAATGAAAGAGTTCTCTTCTTACGGCGTTAATCTCTTCGCCGGTTTTCCTAACCAATTCCCGAACGTGGTACAGTTCTTGGAGATTAGAAAGAAATAAATCCAAAAGCTTTACCCGTACTCGTGAAACAACAATATCTTCTAGCATTTTTGGGGGCAGGTCAATAGTTGACTTTACCGGTAGTCGGCAGGATTTCAATCCAAATAAGTCCCCGATTGAATTTAATTTCCTTGCCGCTACCATCAAAATAAAGCGTTCTATCGGTTCTTGTTTTCTTAGACCATTTTCCTTCTATAACTCGTCCGTCTTGAAAAATCAAAGCTCTACCTGAGCCGACCGTATCATATACCAAGTGTTTATGCTCGTCAACAGGACCTCTTTCCTGCGTAAATTGCACCACAATATTTTTGGCAACAAGTTGTTCTTTGGTATTGTTGTCCAAATGGGGTTGTCCACCATTATATCTTTTATAGGAGTTGGTCGCGGCATCATATTCCCATCTAACTCTATAAGCCTTATAATCTCTCCAAAAATCAAACTCCGGAGAAACCGATCCCGAAGAAGGAGAATCATCTTTAAAGAGCCAGCTTCGAAAATTCTTATCCCAAGAAATTCCTTTATAATTAACATTGGTTAAGTTTCTTTTTTCCGCTTTGGCCCACAAAGCGCTGCTACTGCAATACATTTGATGCTCGTAAGCAACTTCTTTACCGGTTCGGTTTTCTTCTCTTCGACATTCCTTAAATCCTAGGGCAAATTGATCTAAATCTGACCATGTTTCTTTATTCTTCCACCCATATTTTTCTATTTGACAAAGCGCCTTGGCTCGCGGATCTACCGTTGGGTCGCTGCATTGTCCCGCGCCGCCAACATGATTGTAAAGCGGAAAGTCGGAATATTCCGACGCCCAATCTAAAAAGTAGGTTCTTGCTGAACGAACTGGACCAATATCATAGTCTCCGGCGACAGCGTAAGCGGCGTTGGCGCAATAAAAAACCGCCATAAACCGAGTAATCGCGCCCTCGGCTACCGCCTCGTAAACAATATCCGCCTTGCTAAGTCCGGATTGAGGTCTGGCTTCTTCGTGATTTTCAATCATTACCAAAAGCGGACGCCGTTTCTCCCATAAATCTTTTTCCATTTTGGTAAATTTTGCGCCGTTTAATGGGCAAATTTCGGTTTTTGGCCCGGTAATAACCGGGAAGTGAGATCCTCCTTGTTGGGCGCCCGCATTATTGCTAGAAGAAATTGGGGTTTCAACTACCGCGGGGCTTTTTTCGATAAAATTAAAAACCGCGTAAGATACGCCGGTCGATAACAAATAGACACCAAACAAAAAAAGAATAAGCGTAAATTTTTTATTCATAAATACCCCTTAAATTATTTTATAATTTTTTTAGCTTTTATTTCCACTTTTGAGAGCCTTTTCAATAGCCTGTTTTTCTTCTTTTGAAAATTCATACTCTTCTTCTTTTCCTTTAACCACTGGTTTGGCAAAAATCCGAGTCGATTCTCGAGAATGAAGGCTGGTTATTACTAAGCCGCTTCCCTCGCCATTAAGCAAAGCCAACACAAAACTTTGGTTTCCGCCAGTATCGGAAAAGGGATTATAGCGAATCAACCCTACTTTCTGAATATCGCCGCGTCCTTTTTCTTCTATCTCTTTGATCTTGTCAACAATTTCTTTTTCAAAATCCTTTCTTTTTCTCGTCTCGTCCAAAATTTCTTCCAAAATAGTTTTTATATCCTTCTCGCTAACCCCTTTGGTTAAACGTCCCAATATCGTTAAAAATCGAAAGAGCAAAAAGGTAACCGCGCCTAACCAAACAAAAATTAAAAGAGTAATTACAAACGAAATACCCTCAAAACTTTCCGTCATCTTAATTAATTCTAAATTTTAGAGTTCGCAAAGTCAATGAGATTAGCATAATTGGCAGGGATCAAAAATAGACAAACAAAATCCGATTGTGATATATTGAGCCTAATGGGGAAAAAGACCAAAAAAGAAAAAATTTTAGCCAAACTTAGAAGGGAAAAAATTTTTTTTGAAAAATCGTTATCGCCCGACAATCAACAAAACAAGGGGGTAACGGGGAAAGTTGCTTACGTCTCATATACCCCAAAAATAATTCTTCCAAAACCAAATTCCCAACCAATACAAAAAGAGTCTCTCTATATCTATCCAACTCAATTAATTCGGAAAGACTTGACAAAAACTCTTCTCTTATCCATACTGACAATCAGCTTCGAGTTAGCTTTATATTTAATACTCGAGAAACATTTATCTCTGCCCTTGAAAATAAATTTTTAAAAACGTTTATTTAAACGAGATTTAAACATTTTTTAGCTATAAAAAGAGGAAGATTCAATAAATCATCCGCGAGGAATGAAAGGAGGTGAAAATTATGTCAACAATGTATTGCGTTAAATGTCGAGCCAAGAAAGAAGTTAGCAGTCCAAAACCAACTACCTTCAAAAATGGCAAACCAGCATTAACCGCCCCCTGCCCTGATTGCGGAACAGCAATGTATAAAATCGGAAAAGCAGCGTAAATATAAATTATTTTAACGTCAACCCTCCGTTGTTTTTAACGGAGGGTTTTGGTTTCTAAAACCCCAAGCAAACAAGAAGAAATATCGCTATAATCCCTAAATCGCTCCGGGCTTCTTTCTAAATCTTCTTTTGCGGCGCAAGCAAAAATAATTTTTCGTGCCTCGTTTTTGGTTAATTTTTTTCCAAAAAAAGAAGAAATCTTTATAACGGCCTCCGTTAAAGAATTTTTTAGTTTTGAAGACGGATGTTCATATATATATTTTTCAATAAACCTTTTATAATCTTTTTCTTTCAAGGGATCTTCCTTCTTTTCAATTTTTACCAAAGCCCAATTAGTTTTTGGTTGAGGGCTAAAGGCGGATTTATCGATTTTATTAATCAAATCGGTCTTTAAATATACTGAAAAGTATCCTTTATCAATTTTTCTTAAAAACTTAAGCGGAATTAAAAAAACCGCCATTTTAAAATCGGCTTTGGGAAGTCTTAACATCAAAGGCTCGACAATTGAAGAAGGCAAACTTCCAATTAATTTATCAACTTTTTTCTTTATTATAAAGTCCAGCGCGTTTCCAAAAATAATCTCAACGTTTCCGGGCAATTTTTGAAGATCGTCTTTAAACTTTTTGTCAATTTCGATCGCTATAACCTTGCCCGCCTTTTTCGCTATCTCCTTGGTAACAATCCCTCTTCCGGCGCCGATTTCCATAATCGTATCGTCTTTTTCTATCTTGGCGACAAGCGCCATTTCTTTTACCAAATTCTCGTCAACTAGAAAAAACTGGTCTAATAAATTTTTATTTTTCATTTAATAAAAACTTAAACTTCTTTGGGACGATATTGAAGGGCTTCGGCGATATGAATCGGCAAAATATCTCCCGATTGATCAAGATCCGCAATCGTCCTTGAAACTTTTATAATTCTAAAATATGATCTTGCGGATAATTTAAATTTTGATACCGCCTGGCGAAGCATGGATAAAGACTCTTCGGAAAGACGACAATATTCTTTTACTTCGCGCGTTCCCATCTCGGCATTACATTTTATCACGCTTTTCTGAAATCTTTTTGTCTGAATATCGCGAGCCGCTTGAACTTCTTTCTTGATTTCCTTCGAACTTTTTAAATTTTCTTTCAGCCCACCCGTTAGTTTTTCCACTTTAACCGCCTGAACTTCAAGATGCAGATCAATTCTGTCTATTATCGGACCGGAAATGCGCTTCTGATAACGATCAATTTGTCCGGGCAAACACCGGCATTTTTTATCTTCGCTGCCAAAATACCCGCAAGGACAGGGATTGCTAGCCGCCACCAATATAAACTTCGCCGGAAAAACGATAGAACCGGCGGCTCTGGAGACTGTAACTATCCCGTCCTCGATCGGCTGACGCAGGGCCTCAAGAACGTTTCGGGGAAATTCTGGAAATTCATCCAAAAATAGAACTCCGCGATGAGCTAGAGAAATTTCTCCAGGGGAGGGATGGCTTCCGCCGCCAATAAGACCAATACGGCTGACGGTATGATGAGGAGCTCTAAAAGGCCTAAATTTAATTATTGATTCATCCGGAGGCAAATTTCCGGTAATTGAATAAATTTTTGTTACTTCCAGGGCTTCTTCTTCGGTCAAATCCGGCAAAATTCCCGGCAGGGCTCTAGCGATCATTGTTTTCCCCGATCCGGGCAATCCCCTTAAAAAAATATTATGCCCTCCGGCGGCGACAATCGTCATGGCTCTTTTGACTTGCTCTTGACCGGCAATATCGCTAAAATCAAACTCTGGTTGAACTCGAGATTCGATTTGAGAAAAATTCAAAACTTCCAGCTTTTTTATCTCTTCTATTCCTGAAAGATGCTTATAAAGATTAATCAAGGAATTAACTGCCATTATTTCAATATTTTTAATTACTGAGGCTTCTTTTCCGTTTATTGATGGAATAAACAGTTTTTTAAACCCGCGATTTTTAGCCATCATCGCCACCGAGAGAATTCCGTTTGTGTGTCTTAAAAGTCCGTCTAAAGAAAGCTCGCCTAAAAAAACCGAGTCGGAAATATCGGCCGCAATTTGTCCAGACGCGATCAGAATACCAACGGCGATTGGAAGATCAAAAGCGGGCCCTGTTTTGGGCAAGTCAGCCGGAGAAAGGTTTACCGTTAAACGTCTATCGGGAAAGTTGAATCCTGAATTTTTTATCGCGCTGCGAACTCTCTCTTTTGCTTCTTCTATCGCTTTATCGGGCAAGCCAACAATTGTAAACGAAGGAAGTCCGGAAGAAGATAAATCAACCTCAACTTCAATGGGGATTGACTCTAGACCAACTGTCGCCCCTGAAAAAACTCGAGCAAGCATAATTTAATTAAACCACACCGTACGATTTTTAACAAAGAAGTTTTATTATCGTTAATCCTCAGGACACGACAGAATTCGATATACTTTTAGATTGAAATTTTTCCATTCTTTCACCGCCAGCAGTTGGCAATTTTTTATTAATTTCTCGCCCTGGGTCTCGGGATGATTTTTCCTGCGCGAAAGAATATGATACTTCATTCCGTCAAACTGAAAATAAGGCGTTGATATTGCCTGCGAAGTTATAAAAACCAATCTTCCTTTTAAAAGCGCCTCTTTTATTCTTTTTGAATATTCTGATAAATCGGTTTTTGGAGAATTCAGAATTAACGCTTCTCCATATTCAATCAAATATGGTTCTTCATAGTTGCTAATTATCATTAAGGGATTGCTATAATAATTTTCTTTAAAATACTCTCTTTCTTGAAAGTTGGGAACTTTCTTTAAACGATAAGGAAAAATCTGCAAAAAAGAAACAAAAATTATAAAAGTTAAGATTAAAAAAAGGAAACGAGACGATTTAATTTTAAGAAGCAAAATAAGCGGAGGAATAATTAAAAAAAGCGATAGTCTTCCAAACATTCCCGCGTGCCAATAGCTGTTTAATAGAAAAAAGCAGATTCCCCAAAAAATAATAATCGCGCGAGTTTGATTATTGGCGGAAAAAAATTGTTTTAAGGCTAAAAAAATTGTCAAAATCGACAAGGGAAAAGTTAAAAACGAGGAAAAAATTAGCCAACTATTTCTAAACCCTCTTAAAAAAAACAACCACCCCTCCTGAGATATTTTTTCCAAGATGTTATTTGACAAAAAAAGGAAAGCAAGGCCCTCGTTAATCGGAAGTCCTTTAAGTTTTAAAATAAAACCGTAGATTAAAAACGACGGCAACAAATAGACAAAAAACAAAAACGCAACCTTAAAAATCTTTTTGTTCAGAAAAAACGCCGCAAATCCCCCAAAAAATATTAAATAGGGAAGCGCGGTTAAAGAAACCAGAAAAGAAAGGGAGAAAAACAAGGCCGCAAGATGAAGAAAAGATAATTTTAATGTCTGTTGATATCTAAAAATAAAATAAAACGAAGCCATTAAAAACAACCCCAAAAGCGGTTCGTATAAAACATTTATTTGGCTAAGCCAAAAAGGAGGAATAAAAGCCAAAATCGCAGTAAGCGTCAAGGCCTTTTTTCTCTCTGTTATTTGCGACAAAAAGAGAAAGAAAAATATTAAAAAAAGTAGTCCCAAAATAGAGTTTAAGACTTCGGTTGTAAACAAAACTCCGCCAAGATTAATACGGTTAAATAACCAACCCAACGCAATAAAAATCGGGTGAATTGGAAGATGCGCTTCTTTTAAGGAGTCAAGGAGACTTAAACTTTCAAAAAGTCTTAAATATTCGACAGAATCATAAAAAGACGGGGAAATGCTTAAAAAAAACAGACGGGAAAGAAAGATTAACAAAAAAACGGGAAACACAAATTTTTAAACAAAACGACTAAAAATTAAAGTAAAAACTCCCAAAAGCAAACAATAATAACCAAAAAAATAAAATTTTTCCGATTTTAACGCTTGATGAAGGATTGTTAAAGCAAGATAACCAACTATTCCCGAAATTAACATAGCGAAAATTGGCATAGGCGCCAAGGCCGCTGATAAGCCATCGCGCGCTTCCAAAATTGTCGCTCCCAAAATCGCGGGAATCGCCAGAAGAAAGGAAAACCGAAAAGCCTTCTCTTGCGAGATTCCTCGAAACAAAGCGGCGCTAATAGTCGAACCCGAACGAGAAACACCCGGGAAAAGCGCTATGGCCTGAGCCAAACCAATCAAGAACGCGTCCCGGAAAGCGATTTCTTTTTGCCCTTTTTTTAATTTGGCGGTCAAAAGCAAAAGTAAACCAAAAATTAACCAGGCGATGGCAATTAAAGTCAAAGAATTAAAAATAACCTCAATTTTGGAATGAAGAAAAAAACCAAAAAGAGCCGCCGGCAGAGAACCTAAAATGATTAAAACCCAAACTTTAAGATATTTATTCCAATTTAAGACCAATTCATTAATATCTTTCCGAAAAAAAACAAGAATTGAACCTAATGTTCCAAGATGAAGCAAAATATCAAAAAAAACTGGCGGGGTGGAGAGAAAAAAAAGTTTTTGGAATAAAATTAAATGTCCGGAAGAAGAAATGGGAAGAAACTCGGTCATGCCTTGAATAAAAGCTAAAATAATTGATTGAAAAAAAGTCATTAAATAGATTTTACGCTCAAAAAATGATATAATCAATTTGCTAGGGGCCGGGGAATTACTTCGGTATTACACCGGAGAGGAAAGTCCGGACAGCAGAAAGCAGGGTGTCCACCGAAAGGCGGAGATACTATCGAAAGATAGTAGCCAGTTAGAGCAACAGTGACGATGCGTGCGGCGCCGCGTGAAACGACCAAGCGACTGGGTTCCCGGTGTTACACCGGGGGGCAATCCTCCCCGCTGCAATCTTCGATTAGCTCGTTTGAGGCGCTTTCCCGAGAGCTAAGGTCAAGAGCATTAGAGAGATTATTTCCGAGAAACAGAATCCGGCTTACGAACCTCTAGCGCCAAAAATAAATTAAGCTTCTTTAAATCTCTTAGAAGAACTTATAGCTGAGAATATTACCTCAAGAGCGATAAATGTGGGAATCGCCAATATCGCTCCGCCCAGTCCCGCAAGTTTAAAACCTATCGCCAAAGCCAAAATAGAAACCAATGGGTTTACCCCCGCCGCTTTTTTCATTACCCGAGGAACCAGAATTGAATTTTCGACTTGTTGAATAAAAAAAGCCACTCCCGCAACAACCAAAGCTTGAACAGGAGAAACCGTAAGTCCGATTAAAATTGCCGGCAAGGCGGCGATTGTAGGCCCAATATTGGGAAGAATTTCAAAAACAAAAGCGAGAATTGCCAAAGGCAGGGCAAATTCTAGTCCAACTATTCTATAGCCAATATAACTAAGCACCCCCACAAAAGACATAAGCGCAAGTTCTCCGCGAACCCACCCCCCCAATCGATATTCAATTTGATCAATTATCGCTTTAACTTCCTTTTCTTTATCTTCTCCGAATAATAAGACAAGATATTTGTCTAAATTCCCTCTCTCCATCAACATATAAAAAGTAATAACAATTAAACCCAAAATTGTAACAACATTTGAAAAAACGTTAAAAATAAATTTTAGAATATTGGCGGGGATGGTGGTAAACTGAGAAATTTGCGAAGCAATCAATTTTTCGTCAACTCCTAAAACTTTAAATTTTTCAAGAATGAAAGGGATTTGATTAATTAAAGTAGAAGTCTGATCAATAAGCGGCGGAATTATCCCCCCAATCGCGAGAACCACAACCGCCAAAATCAACAAATAAATCATAAGAATCGCCAGCCAGCGCGGAATTCGTAGTTGCTCAAGCTTTTTAACAGATGGATTAAGGGCCGACATTAAAATAAGAGAGATAAAAAGCACAAGAAGAATAGTCCTTATTTGGTATAAAAACCATAGAAAAAGACCAAGAAAAACAGTAAAAATAATAGTCCGATGGGATATCTCAATCTTTTTAGACATTAATTTAAATATACCAATCTTTTATCAAGTTTTCCACTTCCTCTTTGTAATTTTCATTAACAATATTAAAGAGGCGCCCTTTGTGTTCTAAAATTAATTTTTTTAAAAATGTCATTTGTCTTCTGGCGTAGGCGTGCTCGTCAAATTTCCATCTTACTATTGCTTCCTCTTTGGCAACTTTCCCTTCGAAAAAATCTCGCCATTCCCGATAGCCAATCGTTTCTCCCAAAACAGAATTATCCCAGTTGTATCCTTTTTTTAAAAGATCTTCAACCTCTTTTTGCGCCCCGGCAACAACTCTTTCATCTACTCTCTGATCAATTCTTTGATAAAGAACTTTATTCGGCGCCGTTAGACCAATCAACAAGCTATTTAATTTCATAATTTTTTTTGGAATTTCTTTTCTTATTCCTTGTTTTTTGGCCATCGCTAATTCAATCGCCCGAATAAGTCTTCGCGGATTTCTCTTATCCGACTCATTCATCGACTCCCATTTTTTTTGATCAATTCTTTTAAGCTCCTCGGTTAGCGCGTTTACGGAATAACTCGACAATCTTTTTCTTAATTGCCAATCAGGGCCAACCCCGATTGTTTCTATTCCCTCCAGCAAAGCTTTAATATAAAAACAAGTTCCGCCGACTACTATCGGCAATTTTTTTCTTCTCCAAATATCTTTAATAACGTTCCAAGCCAAACTATAATAATCGGCCGCGCTAAACTTTTGATCCGGCTCCACAATGTCGAGCATCCAAAACAAAATTTTATTAATTTCATAATATCCAATAATTGACTCTTTATTTTTCCTAAATTTAGCGTCGGCGGGCAAATCTTTTCCGGTAATAATATCCATTCCGCGATAAATCTGTCTTGAGTCGGCGGAGACAATTTCGCCATTAAATTTTTGGGCTAATTCTATTCCCAGCCGCGTTTTTCCGGTAGCGGTTGGGCCGCAGATAACAAGAAGTTTATTCATAAATATCAACCTTCTTCTTATTAATTAAATCGTCTAAAACTTTCCATCTTCTTTTTTTCTCTTCGCGCGGAACGTCATCAGTCATCTTAAAAGCGGCTGTTTGTTCCCTTGGGGAATACATGGCAACATAGGCTTTTTCAAATCCAACTTTCTTAACTAAATCCACAGTATGTTCAAATTGCTCTTTTGTCTCTCCGGGAAAACCGACAATAATATCCGTTCCAATTTTAATATCGGGAATTTTTTTTCTAATTTTTTCCACTAGTTTAAGATACTGGGCCGCAGTATATGGACGATTCATCTTTTTTAAAATTTCGTCGTCCCCCGACTGAACCGGCAGATGAAGATAACGATCAATTTTAGGCAAACTCATAGCCTCGATAATATCATCGGTCAAATCCCAAGGATTAGAAGTCAAAAAAGAAATTTTTTCTATTCCCGGAATTTCATGCAGGCGGCGCAAAAGATTAGGAAAATTTTCAGCGGCCGATTTAAGATCTTTGCCATAAGAGTTAACATTCTGACCCAAAAGCGTTATTTCTTTATAACCTCTTTTGGCCAACTCCTCAACTTCACAGATTATTTCTTCAAAAGGTCTGGAAACTTCTCTGCCGCGGGCATAAGGAACCACGCAATAAGCGCAGAAATTATTGCAACCATTGGAAATAGGCACCCAAGCATGAGTCGTTGATTCCCTAATTCTTAGACCAGCGGAATAAGTTTCTATCCGCTTAAACTCATCGACTCCGGGCAATTTTTTCTTAAGCGTCTCCTCGGGAAATCTCAACATGCAACCCGTTAAAATAATTTTAAATTTTGAACCTTGAGTTTTTAATTTATTAAGATTGTTCACCAAACCATAAACGCGATTTTCAGCGCTTTGCCGGACGGAACAAGAAACAATTATTACTTCATTCGCCTCTTCAATTCTGTCGGCCATCTGCCAGCCTTGTTCTTCATACCAGCCGGCAATCCGCTCGGCATCGGCAGTATTCATTTGACAACCAAAAGTCTTAAGATAATATTTTTTGATTAATTTAGCCATAACTAAAATCAAAATAAATCAGAAATAAATCAAAAATAAATCAAAAAATTATATTTTTACTCTGTTAACTGGTTAAGATTTATTTCTCCTGAAAGCTTTTCAAAAACAAAATTTTCGAAAGAGGAGGTTGTTCGGCGGCAATAATAGTTATTGCTTCTCTGTTTGATAAATTGCTAACTAATCTCGCTCTATATTCTTTATTTTGAGAACTTGGCAATTTAAGCAAATATTCTGTTCCTGTTTCATCTTTTAAATAAAAATCTGTTCCCTTCTGAGAAATAACGCCCTTGTAAGGATGGGAAGTATCGGCATTTTTAAATTGTCCTTTCTTGCATTCCTCGCGATAAAATTGCCACTCTTCACATTCGGAACCGTCGTCAAATTTGCAAATTCCCAAAGTTCCCGCGGTTTCTTTTATAAAACTTAAACTTCCTCCTTTATCCAAGCAATTTTTAGAAGCGGGATTAGTTATTTCCTGACTTTCTGTTCCAATTAGTCCCGATCTTTGATCGCTTTTAAGCCCGCATGGCTTATCAGGCATGGGTTCGGAAGGGTTGCCCACTTTCTCCCATTGTCCATTTTTACAAACCCAAGTATTTCGCGATTTAATAAATTTAATCCCTATCCCTAAAACAAACAAAAACAAAAGACCACTAGAAATATAAATAATTCTTTTATTTTTTATCATAAATATATGATAACACGAATTGACTGTGAAATCTAAGAAAAAATGAAGAATTATCTGACGCTTTTTTTAAGACTTCTTCCGGGAGTAAAACGGGCTACTCGATGGGCCTTTACAATTTTTTTCTCTTTTGTTCGGGGATATACAACTGCCTTATCGTTGACAATAACGCTTTTAAAAGTTCCAAAACCCGACAAAACAACTTTTTCTCCTTTGGATAAAGCTTTCTGTATCTCCGAAAGAAGAATTTCCATTGACTCCTTCGCCGCCTTTCTGGTTAAATGGGCTTTAGAGGAAATTAAACTAATAAGATCGTTTTTCTTCATTTTTTAAAAGTTTAAAGCAATATCGCATTAAAGTCAAGATTTATTAAGAAACAAAACTATTTTATTTTGCGATTCCAACCGCTCTTGTTTCCCTTATTGCCGTGACTTTAATTTGACCCGCCCATTTGGCGTCTTCTTCAAGTTTTCTGGCTATTTTGTCGACGAGAACAGTCATCTCCGCGTCAGTAATTTTTTCGGGCTCAACGATAACCCTAACCTCTCTCCCCGCTTGATAAGCCGCCGCTTCCATAACGCCCGGAAAGGATCTTGCAATTTCTTCTATATTCGTCATTCTTTTAACATAATCTTCATGCGGTTCATACCGCGCTCCCGGCCTAGATCCAGAAATTGCGTCGGCGACCCAAACAATTGCCGATTCAATTGAAGAAAATGGCTTATCTTCATGATGTTCCGCTACGCAATTTATTACTTTCTCGGGAATTCGATATTTTTTTAATAAATCGACCCCAAGTTGAATATGCGTTCCTTCTTCGTCGGTTATTACTTTTCCAATATCGTGCAAAAGACAAGCGAGACGAACAGTCGCCACATCAGCCTTTAAATCATTGGCAATCGCGATTCCGATTTGAGTTTCTTCCAAAGTATGAACAATCATATTTTGGCCGTAAGAAAAACGAAACTTATAACGGCCCAAAAGATTAATTAAATCCGGATGCAAATTATAAACTTTTACCGTATGGCAAAGTTTTTCCCCTTCCTCAAAGAGAATTTTATCCACTTCGGCTTTTGTTTTAGCGACAATTTCTTCGATTCTCTGCGGCTGGATCCGTCCATCTTTGATAAGTTTTTCCAACGATCTTCGGGCAATTTCTCTTCTTACCGGATCAAACGAAGAAAGTCTAATATCAAGGCTTTCATCTAGTTCAACCTCTACTCCAGTAGCCACTTCAAAAGACCGAATATTTCTTCCTTCTTTTCCAATAATTCTACCTTTCATTTCTTCGTCGGGAAGTCTAATTGTTGAAACCGTATATTCTGCCACGTAATCAACCGCCCCATGTTTCATCGCGTCAATCAAAATTTCTTTTGCCTTTTCTTCCGCTTTCGCTTTAATTTCTTCCTCCGCTTCTCTAATTTTTCTTGCCATTTCTTCCGCCAGCCTTTTTTCCATCGCCTCGAGAATCAACTTTTTCGCTTCTTCACGGGTAAGAGACGCAATCTTCTCCAATTTTTGAAGCTGTTGAGCTTTAATTTCCTCAAGCTCGGCCATTTTCTTGTCCAAGTCGGCCATTCTTTTTTCTAAATCCGCTTTCTGCTGAAGAATTAGTCTCTCCCTTTCTTCAATCGCTCCCACCTTGCGATCCACTTCCGCTTCTTTCTGTAAAACCTCGCTCTTTAGTCTAAAGGCTTCTTCTTTAATTTTTGAAGCATCTTCTTTAATTCTCGCCGCTTCTTCTTTGGCCTGAGCCAAAAGTTCTCGAGCCTGAGTTTCATAAACAGATAAATCAACGGCTTTTTTTGAAATTTGTTTAAAATCCTCCGGTTTTTTTGATTCTTCGAGTTGAGCCAATCTTTTTTCTAGTTGTTGTTGTCTTTTAATCAATTCCGATATTTTGTCCAAAATCGACATTTTCTCCTCCTTAAAGAAAATAAAACAATTGCAATTTCTCTGAAGTTAATCCAATAGAAGCTCATCCAGTTAAACTGGAGTTGTTTGCGGTGAAAAAATGATGACTAAAAACGGCTTCCATTTTTCAGCAAAATATTTTTTCTATATCTTCTATTGGTTTTAACCTCAAGCTTTTCTATTGTATCCCTTTTTAAGAATTTTATCAACTGTTTTAGACGCAATTTCAGCGCTGAAACCCTTTTGAAACAAAAAGCGATAAAGCTTTTTTTTAATTTCCAAGGGCGGCAAATCTCCAAGTTTTTCAAGTTTTTTTAAGGCAATTTTTTCAGCTAAAAAAAGGTCGTCTTCGCGCGATCTTTCTTTTGAAATTAGATTATCTATTATCTCTTTTGAAATACCTTTGCTGCCAAGCTCTAACCTAAGAAGCTCTCTTCCTTTTATTCTTTTAGTTTTCTCAATCCACCACTTTGCAAAATCTTCATCATTGATAAAATTAAGCTCTGAGAGACGTTTTAGCACCTTTTCTAAAGTTTCCGAAGATATATTCTTCTTAATTAAATAATTTTTTACCTCGTAAACGCTTCTTGGTCTATACGAAAGAAATTTTAAAGCTTTGTTAAAGAAAGTTTCATAATCATCCTTCATCAACAACCTCTCCGCCGATAACTTTTTCTTCTAAGGTTTTGCCCGACTTAACTTCTTTCCATATCTTTTCTTCGATCTCTTTCATAACCTTGGCGTTTTCGGATAAAAAGTCTATTGCCGCCGCTTTCCCTTGTCCAAGCATTGTTTCGCCATATCGATAAAACGCTCCCGACTTAGAAATAATTCCCAAATCTAAGGCAACATCGGCAATTCCGCCAGCCTTAGAAATACCGCCTTTGTTCAAAATGTCAAATTCTGCCACCTTAAATGGCGGCGCGACTTTATTTTTAACAATTCTTACGCGGTGACGAGATCCGATAACTTCTTCTCCATCCTTCAATGTTTCAATCTTGCGCGTATCCATGCGAATTGAGGCGTAAAACTTAAGCGCCAAACCGCCCGGGGTTGTTTCCGGATTGCCAAACATAACGCCAATTTTCTGCCGAAGTTGATTGGTAAAAACGACTACTGTTTTTGATTTTGAGATAGCCCCTGTTAACTTTCTTAAAGCTTGAGACATAAGTCTTGCTTGCACCCCCATCATCGCATCGCCCATTTCTCCCTCTATTTCCGCTCTTGGAACCAAAGCGGCCACTGAATCAACCACGACAACGTCTAACGCTCCGCTTCGAACTAAAGTTTCAACTATCTCCAAAGCTTGTTCTCCTGTATCCGGCTGGGAAACCAAAAGTTCGTCCAAATTAACCCCCAACTCCTGCGCCCGAATCGGATCCAAAGCGTGTTCCGCATCCACAAAAGCCGCCGCTCCGCCCGTTCTTTGCGCTTCGGCAATAATAGAAAGAGCAATTGTTGTCTTTCCGGAGGCTTCGGGACCATAAATTTCCACAATTCGACCGCGCGGAACCCCGCCTACTCCCAAAGCGATATTCAAAGCCATTGATCCTGTGGGAATAACTTCTATTCCTAATTTAGCCGCCGGGTTTTCTCCCAATCGCATAATCGCCCCTTTCCCATATTGCTTTTCAATCTGATCCATAGCCAATTTTATCGCCTGAAGTTTTCCTGAAATTCCATTGCTGGCGTTTTGGTTGGTATTCGCTGTTGCCATTTTTCCTCCTTTTGTCCGCATATTAATTCTTTAAAACCACTTACATTTTTGCATAAGATTTAGTAAAATACAATAACGAAACCGAAAAAAAGGCAAAACTTTTTTCAATAAAGATTGGATAAGATACAACTTTTTTAAAAATTGTCAAAAAAATTTTTCTTTTCCAAGCGGGGGCTAGTTCAGATAGTAGAACGCACGCATGGGGTGCGTGAGGTGAGCAGGGCAGTACTGCTGCCCCCGACAAATTAACTTAAATTTTTTTAATTGGAAAGTTTTAAAAAAAACAAATATTCTTCTAAAATCTTTTTACATAGAAAAATTCTTAACGAAAGTTTCTGGTTTATTAAGAGATATTTTTAAATTTTTATTTCTTGACGAAGGAAGAGCTATAGTTTTTTCTTTTTTAAAATTGCAATTTAATAAACTGCTAATTTGGAAATATTCATGTTTTAAATTATCTCTCATAGGGACCGTTTGATATTGCACGACTTGACAAACGCCATCAGATCATTTATACTGAATAAGTATTCATATAATAAAATTTATTAAACGAAGGGGGGTGAATAAAATGCCGGGATTTAATGGAACTGGACCTTTAGGACAAGGGCCGTTAACCGGTCGAGGATTTGGACCTTGCGGACTTGGTCTTGGCTTGGGAAGAAGGTTTGGCATCGGTCGCGGTTTGAGGCGGTATTTCGGCTGGAGTTGGCCGCAAACCAAAGAAGACCAGAAAAAAGCGCTCGAAGATTATCGGAAAGCCCTAGAAGAAGAACTAGAAGACGTTAAAAAAGAAGAACAAGAATTGGAAAAATAATTAAAAAGCGAGGCCTCGCTTAAGGTAATGTATAATTTAATTTAAAGGAGTTGGGAATGTCAAAGCCAAAAATACCGCGCTGTTTGCGTTTTAGTCCTAGCGTCTATTATTTTAAGCCTCAAGGAATCCCTCTAAGGATGCTTGAAGAGGAAATTTTGTTCCCTGATGAGCTTGAAGCTTTAAAATTATATGAAGTGGACGGCCTTGAGCAAGTGGAGGCGGCAAAAAAAATGAAAATCTCCCAACCGACTTTTGCCAGAATTTTAGATAGCGCTCAAAAAAAAGTGGCAAAAGCTTTAGTTAAAGGCAAAGCAATCAGAATAGAATCAAAATAAACAATATGTTAACTTAACGTTTGGGGGATTGTTTTCTCGCTCTCGCTCCCTGGGCAAGACCAAATTTTCTTCTTTCTTTTTCACGAGGGTCGCGGGTCAGAAAACCGGCCGATTTTAAAACTTTTCTATACTTTCCCGAACTATCAGCGCTTGACAAGGCCCTGCTTAGGCCCAAAACAAAAGCTCCCAGCTGAGAGGCTTTTCCACCCCCCTCGGTTTTAACGGTCGCATAAAACTTTCCAACTGTATCTGTAAGCTCAAACGGTTTTAAGAAAAGATTGGGAGAAAATTCTCTAAAGTATTCGCCTATCGGAAGGTCGTTAATCATTGTCTGACCTTTGCCTGTAAAAAGTCTGACTCTGGCGATACTTCTTTTTCTTCTTCCCACGGCATAATAGAAATCTTTTTTGGTTGTCTTTTTCATTTTTTCTCCTTCTTTATTTTTTGACCGCCTTCTGAAACTCCAGCTAAAGAATTTTTGAATTTTTCTTCATATTTATGTTCTGGTCCAGCAAAAACGCGAAGCTTTGATAAATAATCAGCTCTTAGTTTATTTTTTGGCAACATATTCGCCACCGCCTTTTCAATCATTTTTTCAGGGCACGTTTCTCTCATTTTAGAAGCAGTTATTTTTTTAAGCCCTCCGGGATAGCCGGAATAAGAAGTATAAATCTTTTGCTTCTCTTTCCTTCCGGTCAACACAACATCTTTCGCGTTAATAACAACAACATAATCCCCACAATCTAGGTTTCTTACAAAATAAGGCTTATTTTTCCCTATTAAAAGCGGGGCGATACGCGATGCCAAACGGCCTAAAACTTGCCCTTTCGCATCTATTAAATGCCAATTTCTCTGAATCTGAGATTTTTTAGTCGGTTTAATCATGTTTTTTATTTACGCTTTGTTTTTTAGGCAACTTATTTTCTTTTTCCGCTTCCGGCGTTTCAGTTTTTTCTTCTTTTTTAACTTCAACGTTCTCGGCAAGGACCCTTTCCGGAATTTTCTCAACAAACATTAATTTAGCCATTTCCGCCAAATCTCCTTTTCTCGGCGCAATCTTAATTATTCTTAAATAACCGCCTTTCCTTTCCTTAAAAACGGGCGCGATTCCATCAATAAGTTTGTTTACCAAAGATCTTTTATTAATTGAACGAAAAATTATCCTTCTATCAGACAGCGTTCCTCTTTTTGCTTTAGTAATTAATTTTTCGGCTTCTCCTTTAACCGCTTTTGCCTTAGGCAACGTCGTCACAATTTCTCCTTTTTCAAAAAGAGAGCTTATAAGCCCGCGAAAAAGAGCTTGCCTTTGATTTTTAGTTCTGTTTAATTGACGTCCAAAAACCTGCTTTTTCATATAATCGGATCAATGATAAACTAAACTTTCGCCTTTTTAATCTTCTATTTCAATCCCTCTTGAAGCCAAACTCGCTTCGATAATTTTTAAAGATTTTCCTCCTAGGTTTTTAATCTTGGAAATTTTCTTTTTTCCCGCTTTCTGAAGATCGTCAACGTTTTTAATTCCTACCTTCAAAAGCGCGTTGATAATTCTTGTCGGAAGCTCGAGTTCCTCAATTGTAAGAGACCCTTCTTCGCTTATTTTTTCCTGTCTGGAAGGTTTATCTTCTTCTTCAACTTTTTTGGGATTAACAATTTGATCAAAAAAAGTGCTTAATGTCTTGGCCGACTCAAAAAACGCTTCTTTTGGAGAAATCGATCCGTCTGTCCAAATTTCTAAAGTTAATTTATCAAAATTAGTTACTCGACCAACTCTGGTTGCGCTAACATGATAATTAACTCTTTTTACTGGAGTAAAGATAGCGTCTAGGGGGATTACCCCAACCTCTCCCGATTCTCTTTCTTCAAACGGAACATAGCCATATCCCGATTCAACCACAAATTCACCTCTTAAGCGCGAATTTTTATCCGCCAAAGTTCCCAAAACCAAATCTTTATTTATTATTTCAACTCCCGATGGAACCTTAAAATCGCCGGCCAAAACTGGCCCGGGGCCAATTTTGTCTAAAGTAATTTTAACCGGTTTATCTCCTTCATATCTTATTCTTACTTGTTTAAGATTTAGAGTTAATTCCACAATATCTTCTTTTAGCCCTTTTAGGGTAGAAAAAAGATGTTTTACTCCGGAAATCTTTGCCTGAACTATGGCCGCTCCCGGAAGACTGCTTAATAAAACTCTTCGCAGCGAATTGCCTAGCGTTTGTCCATATCCTTGTTGAAGCGGTTCTAAAATAAAAATACCATAATCGGCCGTCTCTTTTTCGGCCTTAATTTGAAACATTGGTGTAATCATAAAAACTCCTTGATTTTGATTATTTATTATTTTATTTCTAATAATTTTAATAATTTTTTAAATTATCGAGCGTAAAATTCAACGACCAATTGCTCGGCAATATTGCTTTCAACTTCTTCCCTTTTAGGCAGTCTAATTAACTTTCCCGCCGCGCCCTTTCTTTCCAACCATTGTGGAACTGTAAAATCTTTCTTTTCGAGCGACTTTTTAACTTCAGGTATATTCATCGCCGCGCTGTCCAAACTGATAACCTGGCCGGGTTTAACTCTAAAAGAAGGGATGTTTACTTCTTTCCCGTCCACCAAAACATGTTTATGATCTACCAATTGGCGAGCTAAACGGCGAGAGGGAGCAAATCCTAGTCTATAGACTAAATTATCTAGTCTTGACTCGATAATTTGCAAAAGCGCTTCGCCTGTCGCCTCTCTTACTTTTCTCGCCTCTTCAAAATACTTTTTTAATTGACCTTCCATTAAACCATAAGATCTTTTTAGTTTTTGCTTCTCTGCCAACCTAACGCCATAATCGGAAAGCTTTCTTTTTCTCTTTAAACCGTGTTGACCGGGAGCAACCGCGCCTCTTCTGTCAATCGGACATTTTCCAGAAACGCAACGATCTCCCTTGAGAAAAAGTTTTTCTCCGGCGGCTCGACACAATCTACATTTTTTGCTATATCCTTTAATCATTTTGTTATTTTAATTATTTTATACTCTCCTTGGTTTTCTTGGTTTTACTCCATTGTGCGGGATCGGAGTAACGTCGGCGATTAAATCAATTTTTAAATTAGCCGCGCGTATCGCTCTTAAGGCCGCATCTCGACCCGCCCCCGGGCCTTTAATATAAACTTCAACTTCTTTAAGTCCCAATTGTTTAGCGCGAGAAATCGCTTTTTCCGTCGCCACTGTTGCCGCGTACGGAGTGGATTTTCTCGCCCCCTTAAAACCCAACGAACCGGCCGATTCTTGCAAAATAACATTGCCTTCCAAATCGGACACAGAAATAACCGTGTTGTTAAAAGTCGCTAAAATATTAATTCTTCCTTTTGATTTTATCGTCTCTTTTTTATTCATGTTTTTTCACTTTAAATAATCAAAGCATTAATTATTTACCAGCCGCAGTCGTTTTTGCTTTTTCGGCCTCGATTTTCTGTTTCTTTAAAAGTTCGTCTTTTTTCAAAGCCCCAACTGTCATTCTTCTTCCTCTTTTGGTTCTTGCGTTACATCTTGTTCTTTGACCCCTTACGGGCAATCCGGCCGCATGTCTTTTCCCTCTATAAGAACCAATTTGTTTAAGTCTTTTAATATTTTCTTGAATCTCTTTTCTTAAATCTCCTTCGACTTTTAGGGAACTATCAATCACCCTCTGGAGTCGCGAGACTTCTTCTTCGGTTAAATCTTTCGCTTTTTTAGCCTCGTCAATATTGGCGCTTTTTAGAATTTTATAAACATTGCTCCGCCCCACGCCATAAATCGCGGTCAGTCCAATCTCTAATCTTTTATTTTCTGGTATATCAACTCCTGAAATTCTTGGCATTTTTACTCGCTTTCGTTAATTTTATCCTTGTCTTTGTTTGTGTTTAGGATTCTTGCAAACAATGTAAACTCGTCCGCGACGGCGAACAATTTTACATTGTCGGCATCTTTTTTTAGTAGACGCTTGAACTTTCATTTTTAAAATCTCTTTGATTTAAAAAACAACTATTTAATACGATAAACAATTCTTCCTTTTGCGGGATCGTAAGGAGTAATTACGAATTTTACCCTATCTCCCGGCAAAATACGAATTCTATTCATCCTCATCTTTCCCGACAAAGAGCATAGGTATATTTTTTTATCCGGGGTTTCCACCTTAAACATCGTATTAGGCAGATTCTCCAGAACTACACCTTCTAGCTCAATTTCATTTTTTTTTAACATACAAAATACCCCAAAATTTTTACCCTAATCCCGTTCTTTTGTTTCATTAAACGGGGTTAAGATCAGGGGTTTATTTTCAGCAATTGCTATTGTTTTCTCGAATAGCCCTGATATTTTACCATCTTTTGTTAAAATAGTCCAGTTGTCATCTCCCAAAACTACTTCGCTTTCTCCTTCGTTATAAATTACCTCAATTGCCAAGGTCATTCCGGGAATAAGTTTTGGACTATCTTCTATTCTTCCTTTTAAAATTCCCGGAATCATTGGCTCCTCATGGAGTTTTCTGCCGATCCCGTGTCCAGTTAAAACTTTTACCGGATTATATCCCGCTTCGGTAATTTTTTTTTCAATTGTTTGGCTGATGTGTCCAACCCGGTTTCCAGCTCGAGCAACGCCGATCGCTTCATCAAGCGCTCTTTTCCCCGCTTGCAAAAAATTTTTTTTCGCATCGCATTTTTTGCCTTTGCCGTCGACGCATGTTGTCCACGAAAGATCAGTGTTAAATCCTCGCCAATTCATTCCTAAATCAATTTTTAAAAGATCTCCTTCTTTAAGAATTTTTTCTTTTTTGGGAATGCTGTGAACGACTTCATTGTTTACACCAATGCAACTTGCCCAAAAATAACCAGGCACCTTCTTAAAGGCTGGAATGCCGCCAAAAGAGACTATTTTTTTATCAATAAAACTATCAATTTCCAAAGTGCTAATACCCGCCTTAATTATTCTTAAGGCCTCCCAAAGAATTTCCGAAAGAGCTTCCCCGCCTTCGGCCATAATCGCGATTTCTTCTTTCGTTTTTAAGGAAATTTTATTCACCCCTGAATTAGTCCTCTTCTTTTAAGTCTTTCGACAATGTCTTCAAAAATCGCTTCAATCGATCTATTCCCGTCAATTTCTTCAACAATCCCTCGCGCTTTATAATAATCGATTAATGGTTGCGTTTTAATTGAAAATTCATTTAATCTTGTTTCAATGGCTTCGGGCGACTCATCTGATCTTGTAATTAATTTTCCTCCGCAATCATCGCAAACTCCTTCGACTTTTGGGGGCAAACTATAAATATTAAAAATTTTACCGCATCTTTCACAGATTCTTCTTCCTCCCAATCTCTTAATCGTTTCTTCTTTGGAAAGAGTCAAAAAAAAGACGACATCAATCGACTTGCCTTTTTTTTCAAGCAATTTATCAAAAAATTCGGCCTGCCCAATACTGCGAGGAAAACCATCAAAAATAATGTTATCGACCTGACCAATTTTTTCAAGATGAGCGTTAACCACTTCAACAACAATATCGTCTGGAACCAAAATTCCTTTATTCATATAAGAAGCGACTTTCTCCCCCAGGGGAGTATTTTGAGATTGAATTTCTCTAAAAATTCCTCCGGTTTGGAGATAGAACAAGTTAAATTTTTTAACCAATTTCTCGGCCTGTGTTCCTTTTCCGGATCCTTGCGGCCCTATTAATAAAATATTCATTTTACCTTTCTAAATTTTAATTAAAAATTATTAACTTAAAACTTTTCCAAAAATTTATCATAGCCGTGCATCTGAACCATATTTTCAATTATCTTAAAGGTTTCAAGAATTACTGAAACCACAATCAAAATACTCGTTCCCCCGATGGTAAGCGTCGCTATCCCCGTAAACCCTTGAATTACCGAAGGCAAAATCGCAATTAAACCTAAAAATAAGGCGCCGGCCAAAGTAATTCTAGTTATAATATAACTTAAATAATTGGCGGTTGAACTCCCGGGTCGAATTCCCGGAATAAATCCTCCGTGTTTTTTTATTTCGTCGGAAATCTTTGTTGGATTAAAGATTACCGCGGTATAAAAATAAGTAAAACCCACAACCAAAAAGAAATAGGCGGCATTATAAACAAAGCCGCCGGGGGCAAAAATTTCAGCCAAACCCTTCGCTAAAGAGGCCAAAAAAGGATTGGGAACTTGAGCCAAAAATCGGCCCGCCATCGAAGGAATTAAAACCATTGAAACGGCAAAAATTATCGGTATTACTCCCGCCTGGTTTATCTTAAGAGGCAAAAAAGTGGTTTGACCCCCAAACATTTTACCGCCCGAAATTCTTTTAGCATACTCGATTTTTACCTTTCTAACCGCTTCTTCTATAAAAACTACCGCGCCAATAACAAAAACCGCTAGAATCGCAAATATTAAGATATTTACCAAATTGACAGATTGAAATGTCAGAGCTGTCTGCCCCAGGGCAATTGGAAGTCTGCCGGCTATTCCCGCAAAAATTAAAAGCGAAATGCCATTTCCCAGTCCTTTTTCGGTTATTAGTTCTCCCAGCCACATTAAAAAAATAGTCCCCGCCACCATCGTTAAAATAATTGACGCTAGGGTTAAAATTGAAAACTGGGCAATAATTCCTTGACTTTTAAGAAGACCAATCATCCCGATCGCTTGAAAGATCGCCAAGGGAATGGTCAAAAAACGAGTATATTGATTAATTTTCTCTCGACCATATTCTCCCTCTTTTTGCAATTCCTCAAGTTTTGGAAAAACCATAGTCAAAAGTTGAAAAATAATTGAAGCGGTTATATAAGGATTTAACCCTAGAGCCATAACTGAAAAATTCGCCAACGTTCCCCCTGAAAAAATATCCAAAAGACCCAAAAATTGATTTTGGGCAAAAAGCTGTTTTAAGGCAGGCAAGTTGATCCCCGAAACAGGAATGTGCGAAGTTAAGCGAAAAATAAAAAGAATAAAAGCGGTAAATAATATTTTTTTGCGCAATTCTGGAACTTTAAAGGCTGTTTTTAGCTCGGAAAAAATTCTCTCCAACACTTTTTTACCCCTTCTTTTTTAGAGTTTCTTTCTTTTGGGTTTTAGTTTTAAGCTCTTTTTTTAGTTCTTCTTTTAGAATTTTTCCGCCCGCTTTTTCTATTTTTTTTAGCGCTCCGGCCGAACAAGGCAAAGCGATAGTAAGCGGTACCTTCAACTCGCCTTCGCCCAATATTTTAACGCCGACATTTTTTGAAAAACTCTTGGGAAGAAGACCTTTTGCTTTCAGGCTCTCTATATCGACAACTTCGTTTTCTTTAAAAAGATTAAGGCGACCAATATTTATACCAAAAGAAACTTTAGCGGGTTTTAATTTTCCTTTTCCACGCAAAAGCGGCAATCTTTTCAACCAAGATTTTTTAAGTTTAGTTCCTTCAAAAAAAAGCCCTATATCTCCTCTCGCTTTTTGACCTTTAGAACCGCGAGTGGAAGTATGGCCTCCTCTTCCGGAACCATATCCTCTTCCAATCCTTTTTTTCGATTTTTCGTTTAATCTTGGCAAGCTCGACAAATTCATCTTGACTCCTTCTTAACCGCTTTTAATTTCTTTAACGCTTCTAGGGTGGCATAAACATTAGACGCCTGATTGCTAGTCCCTAAAACCTTTGAAGAAATATCTTTAATTCCGGCGGCTTCAACTACCGCGCGGACCGCCCCGCCCGCAATAACACCCGAACCAACAGGCGCCGGTTTTAAAAGAACCTCCGCCGCTCCCCTTTTAACTCGAACATCATGAGGAATGGTTGTCCCTTTTAAGGGAACTTCAATTAGATGTTTTTTGGCATATTCAGCCGCTTTAGCGATAGAAGAGGAAACATCGCCCGCTTTACCCAATCCTACGCCCACTCGTCCTTTTCGATCTCCAACCACCACCAAAACGGAAAAACCAATTTTATTTCCGCCTTTGGTTTTTTTGGAAACGCGGTTAACCTGAACAACTTTTTCTTCAAATTCTCTATCGATTTTTGGCTCTACTTGATTTTGCATATCTTTTATTTAAGTCGATAAATATTTATAACTCAACTCCTCCTTCTCTAATGCCCTCGGCAAAAGCCTTAACCCGACCGTGATATTTATATCCCCCCCTGTCAAAAACGGCTTTTTTGATTTTAGCTTCCAATATTTTTTTGGCAAACTCTTGGCCAAAAAGAGCGGCTTTTTGAGTTTTGGTTTTTCCTTTCGCTTCTTCTTTCGAAAGAAAATTCCTATCGCTTCCGCCCAAAATTGTTTTTCCCGTTTTTTGATCAATAATTTGCGCAAAAAGAAAACGATTGGAACGACTAACGGCAAGGCGATAACCTTCTTTGTTAATCTTTCCCCTTATTTTTCTTTTTCTTCTTTCCAGTCTTTGTCTTTTGTCTTTCATTATTTTCCTCCTCCTGTCTTAGCAACGGCTTTCCCGGGTTTAAGTCTCAATTTTTCTCCCAAATAACGAATCCCTTTCCCTTTATAGGAATCGGGTTTTTTGATTTTTTTTATCTTATCGGCAATCCGACCGACCTCTTCCTTACTAATACCAAAAACCTTAATTTTATTTCCTTCTTGAACTTCCAGTTTTATTCCCGGAGGAGGGGAAAATCTCACTGGATGAGAAAATCCCAAAAAAAGAACCAGTTCCGATCCTTCCATTTGACCGCGATAACCGGTGCCCACTATTTCTAGAGTTTTACTAAATCCACTAGAAACTCCTTCAATCGCGTTTTTAAGAAGTCTAGCCGTTGTTCCATGAAGAGCTTTTATCTTCTTGTCCTCGCCCAGTCTTTTTATTTTAACTTCTTTTTCAGCAATCTCTACCTCGATTCCGTCGGGAATGTTTACCTTCAATTCTCCCAACGGCCCTTTAACCAAAACAGTCTTTCCTTCTTTTGAAAGAGTTACGCCTGTTTTTATTTCAACTGGTTTTTCTCCAACCTTTGACATATTAGTTAAATAATTTTGCAAATAACTTCTCCCCCCACTTTTTTCTTTATCGCTTCTTTATCTGTCATTAATCCAAGAGGGGTAGAAATGATTGTAAATCCCAACCCTCTTCGCAACAACGGTAAATCTTTCGCTTTAACATAAACTCTTCTTCCGGGTTTGGAAATTCTTTTAACCTCAATTTTCTCTTTTTTCTTTAATGGCAATAGAGTTAAAACTAACGTCTTAGGGAATTCTTTGTCCACAATTTCTATTTTCTCAACATACCCCTCTTTCTCTAAGATTTTGGCCAAATTCTCCTTAAGAGTCGAATAAGGAACGGCCACTTTTCTATTCCTCGTCATCGAGGCGTTTTTGATTCTAATAATAAAATCGGCAACAGTATCGTTCATTTTTTTACCAACTAGCCTTTCTAACTCCCGGGATCTCTCCCTTGTTAGCTAATTTTCTGAAACACAAGCGGCATAAACCAAAAAGTCTAATATAACCCCTTGGTCTTCCACACAAAGAGCAACGGTTATGCGCCCGAGTTTCATATTTTAACATTTTTTTATTTTTTTCTCTAACAATTTTTGATGTTCTTGCCATTTCCCTCCATTTCATTCACCATTTTTTATGGTGAAAATTGATGAAATTATCATTCCTTCGCAAAAGGCATCCCTAGTTTAATTAATAAAAGTTTGGCTTCTTCGTCGTTTTTGGCGCTCGTAACAATGGTAATTTCCAATCCTCTTACTTTATCAATTTTAGAGAAATCAATTTCGCTAAAAACTATTTGCTCGCTAATTCCAAGACTATAATTTCCTTGCCCGTCAAAACCATAAGGACTAACTCCGCTAAAGTCTCTTACGCGAGGCAAAACAATCTTAAAAAGTTTTTCCAAAAAAGCAAAAGCTCTTTCACCCCTTAAGGTAACCACCAAACCGATTGGTTGACCCTTTCCCAATTTAAAGCCCGCGATCGATCTTTTAGCCCTTGTTAATTTGGGTTTTTGCCCTGTAATTATCTCAAGTTGTTCCCCAACAACATCAATTATTTTTTTATCGTCTTTGGCTTCTTTTAACCCAACGCTCACCACAACCTTAACCACGCGGGGAACCGCCATTACGCTTTTAACCCCCAATTCTTTTTTTAATTCAGGGACTATTTCTTTTCGATATTTTTCTAAAAGAGTCATTCTTTTTCCTTCTTCCTTCGCTTTTTTTATTAAAACTATTTTAAATATGAGACTTGCACTCTCGACAAAAACGATTTTTTTCGCCGTTTATCACTTGATAACCAACTCTGATAATTTTACCACATTTTGGACAAATTAACCCTACGCTAGATGCGGGCAAAGGACGACTAAAATCAAAAATTCCCCCTTTTGCCTCGCCTCTTGGTTTACTGTGTTTTTTATAGACATTAAGGCCGCCAACTAAAATTTTGCCGGTCTTGCTAAAAACTTTATCCACCGTACCGGTTTTGCCTCGATCTTTTCCTTTTAAAATTTTTACTTTATCGCCTTTTTTAATTTTCATTTGACTATTTATCAAAATATTAAAACTATTTATTTTAATACATTTCTTTTGCCAAAGAAGCAATTTTTGTAAAGCCAGCATCTCTAACTTCTCTGGCGATTGGACCAAAAACCCTGGTTCCTCTCGGATTTCCATCTTTATCGATAATCACCGCGGCATCATCATCAAATCGAATATAACTTCCATCTTTTCTCCTTACTTCTTTTTTGGTTCTTACCACAACCGCTCTTACGATTTCGCTATCTTTAACGATCCCGTTTGGATCGGCTTGATCAACAACTGCGGCAACCACATTTCCCACTGTTCCGGTTGTCCTCTTAAAACCGCCATAGATATGAATAACGCGCAATTTTTTAGCTCCAGTATTGTCTGCTGGTATTAAAATCGATCTTAGTTGAATCATTCCTTTAACTCCTTTTTATTTTCTTTTTTTACTTTGACAGATGTTTTTTTATCTTTCTCTTTGACGTCAACGTTTTCTTTTTCTGCTTGGGAATTTTCTTTGCTTTTATCTTCTCCAATTATTTCCGAAATCTTAAAACTTATCGTTTTGGAAATTGGTCTTGTTTCAATAATTCTTACGGTTTGTCCCACGCTTGCCCCAAGTTCATTTGAAGCGTGGATTTTTTTCTTTCTTTTCATAATTTTTCCATAAACTGGATGACGATATTTGTTTTCGACTAGAACTACCGCCGATTTGGTCATTTTAGTTGAGATAACTTTTCCTTCAAAAATTTTCATAATAATTTAAGCTAAAAATATTTTTTATAATTTATAAATTTATTTTTCTAATCCTAACTGTTTTTCTTTCAAAATAGTTTTAATAACAGAAAGTTCATCTTTTTTCTTCCTAAGCAAACTTAAATCTTTGATTTTTCCCATTTTTAATTCCACACTTAATTTAACAATTTCCGCCTCTTTTTCTTCAATCTCTTTTTTAAGTTCATTAATTGTTTTGGTTCTAATTTCTTCTTTGTTTTTCTTTTTCATTTTGCTTGTCAACTAATCAATTTATTTTTTTTAAGTTATTCTTTTTTAACAAATTTTGTCTTTATTGAAAATTTGGCAGAAGCTCGACTAAAGGCTTCTTGAGCGATATTTTCGGGCACACCCGCCAATTCAAATAAAATTCTTCCCGGCGTTACAGGAACAACGTATCCCTGAATATCGCCTTTTCCTCCACCCATTCTCGTTCCCGCCGCTTTTGCCGTAATTGGTTTGGCGGGAAAAACTCTAATCCAGACTTTTCCTTCCCTTTTAGTAAAATGAGAAACCGCCTTTCTAGCCGCTTCCAATTGAGCTGAGGAAACCATGCCTCCAGTTACGGCTTTTAGACCAAATTCTCCAAAATTTATTTCCGAGCCGCGAATAGCTTTCCCGCGATTTTTACCGCGAAATGTTTTTCTGTATTTTTGTCTTTTTGGCGCTAACATTTTATTCTCCTTGATACAACCAAACTTTTACTCCAACATACCCCGAACGAGTAAGGGCCGGGGCTTCGGCAAAATCGATTTTCGCTCTCAATGTTTGCAGGGGAACCTTGCCTTCGGAATACATCTCGCGTCGAGCAATTTCCGCTCCGGCAATCCTCCCTGAAAGAACAATTTTTATTCCTTTGGCTCCGCTGGTCATCGCTCTTTCCATCGCTTTTTTAACCACATGTCGATGCGGCATCCTTTTTTCGATTTGTTCGCTAATCTTTTGAGCGACAAAGCTTGCTGATAAATCAGGATTTTTTACCTCCTCGGGAGAAACTTCTAAATTCTTTTCAGGGTCAGGAATAGAAACTCTTTTAACCAATTCCTTTTTAAGCTCTTCCAGACCGCTTCCGCCTCTCCCGATTACAATTCCCGGCCTCGTCACTTGGGGAATAATTTTAATTTTATTGATTGATCTTTCAATCTTAACGCCAACAATCCCCGCCAGTTTAAGTCTATCCATTAAAAATTTTCGAATATCAATATCTTCCAAAAGAATCTTTCTGAAATTCTTTTTATTGGCATACCATAAAGAATTCCAGGTATAAAGCGTTCCGATTCTAAAAGCAATTGGATTAACTTTTTGTCCCATTTACTTATTCTCCTTTTCTTTTGCTTCCTTTTTTGTTTTTTTTGGTTTTTCTTCTTTTAATTCCTCTTTATCTTGAACTTTAGCTTCTTTGGAAACAGAGCGGGATTTCTTTTCTTTTTTCATCAAATCATTTTCCTCAACCGGCCTTAGAGTCGGATGAGCTTGACCCTTTGCTTCCTTTGACTCCAATGTTAAAAAAATATGAGCCATTCTTTTTTTAATAATCCCTCGATCAAATCTTGCTCCATGCGATTTGTCCATTCTTTTAAAAGAAGGACCTTCCCCGACATCAACAGTTTTAATAAAAAGATCTTCTTTTGTCAGATTAAAATTTTTCTGGGCGTTGGCAATCGCCTGTTTAACGACTTTGCTTAAAAACCCCGCTCCTTTTTGCGGTCTAAACGCAAGAACTTCCAAAGCCCTGCCCGCGCGCAAACCTCTAAGGCCGCGGGCTACCAGTCTTAATTTTCTTGGACTGATTCTTAAATATTTAGCGCTTGCTTTAACTTCCATATTGACTCGCTTTCTTTCAATTTAAGTTCAACACACTTAACTAAGTTTTCTCCATTGTTCTCTTAACTACTTGTCCATGTCCTTTAAACGTTCTAGTCGGCGCAAATTCACCCAATCTATGTCCCACCATGTCTTCCGTTACAAAAACACTTATAAACGTTCTTCCGTTGTGAACCTCAAAAGTATATCCGACAAATTCCGGCGCGATTTGCGAAGCTCTCGCCCAGGTTTTGATAGGCGATTTTTTGCCAGACTGCTTCTGAGAAAGCACCTTTTTCATTAAATTTTTATCAATGTATGGTCCTTTTTTCGCTGATCTTGCCATTTTTAAATTTATTTTCTCCTTTTAATAATAAATTTATCGCTATATTTTACTCTTTTTCTCGTCTTTTTTCCTAGCGCGGGCTTGCCCCAAGGGGTCTTTGGCCCGGCCATGCCAACGCCGCTTCTTCCTTCTCCTCCTCCGTGCGGATGAGAATGCGGGTTTTGCGCCACGCCTCTAACCGCGGGTCTAATTCCTCTTCTTCGACTGTCGCCCGCTTTTCTTAACTTTTCAAATTTCTTTCCAATATTGCCAAGTTGGCCAATAGTGGCGCGAGCGGATAGAGGAAAAAGTCTAATTTCACCCGAAGGAAGCTTAACCTGAGCCATTTCTTTCTCTTTGGCCAAAATTAAAGCCATTCCTCCCGCGCCTCGAACAATTTGGCCTCCCTTGCCAACAGTAAGTTCCAAATTATGAATCGGCGTTCCAATCGGAATATTTCTAAGAGGCAAGGCGTTTCCAACGCGTATCTCCGCTTCTTCCCCAGAAATAACCTTGTCTCCTATTTTTAGTCCTTCCGGGGCCAAAATATATCTTCTTTCTCCGTCTTTATAAACTACTAAAGCAATATTAACATTTCGATTCGGGTCGTACTCAATTGCTTCAACCGTTCCTTCGATGCCAAATTTATCTCTTTTAAAATCAATTTTTCTTAAATACCGCTTACTGCCGCCGCCTCGTTGTCGAACTGAAACATGTCCGGAACTATCGCGTCCGCTTCTTTTTACTATGCCGATTTTTAATCTTTTGTTATCGCTCATTTAAATTATCCTTAAGTTTATTCTAATAAATCGATTTTTTGACCCTCTTTAAGACGAACTAACACTTTTTTCCAATCGGAAAGTTTTTGTTCCCTTCGGCTTCTGAGCTGTCTTTTTGTCTTTCCTTTCATAACCAACGTTTTAATCTCCAAAACCTTAACGCCAAAGGTTTCTTCTATCAAACGCTTTAATTCATTTTTGTTTTTGTCGATGGGGGCAGTAAAAACATACCAATTTTTTTTTGAAAGCTCCATCGATTTTTCAGTGATTAAAGGTTTAATGATTGTTTTCATTTTTTTCAGAAACTAAACTAAATCTTTTCTCCAATTCTTTTAGGGCATTTTCCGTCGCTAAAAGAAAATCTATTCTCAAGAGAAAAAAGGGGTTTAAAGAGCACACGTTTAATATTTCAACTTGCGACAAATTCTTTAGATATCTTTTTAATCCTTCATCTTTAGGCAGAAGAAAACCTATTCTTTTTTCTATCTTCATTTCATTTCTTACTTTTTCCAAAAAGGAAGCCGCTTCTTTTGTCTTAGCAAACTCCACTCCTTTAATTACCAAAAATTTTTTTTCCTTTATTTTTTCTGAAAGAAGGGCAGCAGTCGCCTTTTGAGACATCTTTTGATTTAATTTTTGCTTAAAATTTTCGGTCCCTGTCGGTCCGTGAGCAACCCCTCCGCCGACAAAAATTGGCGCTTGTCGATCTCCATGTCGCGCCCTGCCGGTTCCTTTTTGTCGCCAAATTTTGGCGCCTGTACCCGAAACGGCGGCTCTTGTCTTCGCGCGAGCGCGGGCGCTTCTTTGGTTAGACAAAAAAACTCTCGCGGCTTGAGCTATAAGAACAGGAGAAACGCCAGTCGGAAGCTTAAGAGATTCTTCTCCTTTTATAGTTCCGCTTTTATCGATAATCATAACTTTAAAATTTTTCATTTTCTTTACCCTCTTTTTCTTAAAATAAGAGCGCTTTTTTTAGCTCCCGGAACCGCTCCTTTAACATAAACAATGTTTTTGTCAGCGTCCACTTTCGCCACCAATAAATTTTTAACTGTTACTTTTTGGCTTCCCATTCGACCAGCCATTCTTTTGCCGCGATAAACCCTTCCCGGAGTTGTTGTTGCCCCGATTGAACCTGACGCCCGCTGACGATCAGATTGACCGTGGGTTTTGGGCCCGCCCGCAAAACCATATCTTTTAACCACGCCGGCAAAGCCCTTGCCTTTTGAAGTACCGCTGACAATGACTAAATCGCCTTCTTTAAAAATCTCGCCTAGCTTAAGCTCTTTACCGCGCAGGGCGGTAACCGCCAAAGCCTTTCCTTTTTGATCAAAAAGGGTCAGCATTTCTTCTTTGATAACAGTAATTTTTTCGTCCATGATATTATTTATTAAACTAATTTAAAAAAAATAAAGCGCAGGAAGCGCTCTCTTTTTAATCTCTTTTATTCGAGAGTTTATTAAGAAATAAACACCTCCTCTTTATTGTTTACCATTGTTTAAGCAATTTTACACTATTTCAACCTTAAGATCAATTTTTTTATCTTATCGACAACAACAGAAAAACAATAAATAGCGCTTATTTTACATCCTAATCTCAATATCAACCCCCGACGGAAGTTCCATGTGCTGTAAACTCTCTATGGTTTTTTGTGTCGGTTCCACTATATCAATTAGCCTTTTGTGAGTCAGCATCTCAAATTGATCCCTGGCGTCTTTATCGGTATGCGGGCTCGCGGTAACCACTATAAGTTTCCTTTTAGTTGGAAGCGGTATCGGCCCGATAATCTTCGCTCCCGAAAGCAAAGCTGTTTCGACAATCTTTGCCGACGCTTCATCGACTACCCGATGATCATATGATTTTAGTCTAATGCGAATACGTCCTTTATTCATCTTTTAATGTTCTTTCATTTAACCGACACGCGACTTGCCCGCACAAAAACCCGAGCTTTAAGCTCGGGTTTTCTTTAGGCTAATACTTTGGAAATGACTCCCGCTCCAACAGTATGCCCTCCTTCTCTGATAGCAAAGCGGAGTCCTTCTTCCATCGCCACCGGAACAATTAGTTCTACGGTCATTCTGGCGTTGTCTCCGGGCATAACCATTTCTACTCCAGAAGCCAAAGTTACGGTTCCGGTAATATCGGTCGTTTTAATATAAAACTGAGGTCTATAGCCTGTAAAGAAGGGAGTGTGTCTTCCTCCTTCTTCTTTGGTTAAGATATAAACTTCCGCCTCAAATTTGGTGTGAGGGGTAATTGATCCCGGTTTTGCCAAGACTTGACCTCTTTCAACATCGTCTTTCTCAATTCCTCGAAGAAGCAAACCAACATTATCTCCAGCCAAACCCTCCTCTAGAGATTTGTGAAACATTTCCACTCCGGTAACAACCGTCTTTTTAGTTGGTCTTATACCGACAATCTCAACTTCTTCGTTAACCTTAATTCGGCCTCTCTCTACTCTTCCGGTAACCACCGTTCCTCGACCCTTGATTGAGAAAACATCTTCAATCGGCATTAAGAATGGCTTATCGAGATCGCGCACAGGATCGGGTATATATTCGTCAACTTTATTCATCAATTCCAGAATTCCTTTTTCCGCTTCCGGATCTCCATTAAGGGCTTTCAAGGCGGAAACTCTAACAATGGGAACCTCGTCTCCGGGGAATTGATATTTCTTTAAGAGCTCGCGGATCTCCATTTCAACTAAATCCAAAAGTTCGGGGTCGTCAACCATATCAACTTTGTTTAAAGCCACGACAATAGCAGGGACATTAACCTGATGGGCAAGCAAAATGTGCTCTCTTGTTTGAGGCATAGGGCCATCAGGAGCGGAAACTACTAAAATCGCGCCATCCATCTGGGCCGCGCCCGTAATCATATTCTTGATATAATCCGCATGTCCCGGACAATCAATGTGGGCATAATGGCGTTTTGCGGTTTCATACTCGATATGAGAAATATTGATAGTAACTCCTCTTTGTTTTTCTTCGGGAGAATTATCTATATCAAAAAATCCGTAAGCCTTGCTAGTTGAACCCGGCTGTTTAGCCAAAACAGTAGAAATCGCCGCCGAAAGAGTCGTTTTTCCGTGGTCAACATGACCAATAGTGCCAATATTTAAATGGGGTTTAGTCCTTTCAAATTTTTGACCGTCTGCCATTTTAATTCCTCCTAATAATAAAGAATAAAAATTAATAATTATTACTAACTAATAAATAAAGATTTTTTTCGATACCTAAAGTCTGGCTTTAATTAAGCCAGTTAATTGCAATTAGCTATGATATCAGATTTATATCTTCTTTGCAACAATTGCTTCAGTAATATTTTTAGGAACTTCTTGATAATGGGATGGCTCCATATAATAACTTGCCCTTCCTTGGCTTAAACTTCGAAGAGTCGTTGAATAACCCGAAATTTCCGCCAGCGGGACCAGAGCGGTAATTATTCGCGCCACTCCTCTTACTTCCGTTCCCAAAATTTGCGCTCTTCTCGAAGAAAGATCTCCAATAATTGTTCCCATAAATTCCTCGGGAGTGGTTACTTCAACTTTCATAATTGGTTCAAGCAAAACCATTCCCGCATTTTTAACCGCATTCTGAAGAGCTTGAGATCCAGCAATTTTGAAGGCTATTTCTGAGGAATCCACTTCATGATAAGAACCATCAAAAACGACCACTTTCATATCAACCATCGGATAACCCGCCAAGACCCCGTTTTCCATCGCCTCTTTAACTCCTTTTTCAATTGGGGCAATAAACTCGTTTGGAATCGCTCCTCCTTTAATTTCAGAAACAAATTCATAACCTTCGCCGCGTCCTTTGGGTTCAACCCTAAGAAGACAGTGTCCATATTGACCTCGACCCCCCGATTGATGGATGTATTTTCCTTCGCCTTCGGCAACTTTACTTATTGTCTCTTTATAGGCGACTTGGGGAGCGCCGGTCGTGGCTTCGACTCCGAATTCTCTTCTCATTCTTTCAACTAAAACTTCAAGATGAAGTTCTCCCATTCCGGCAATAATTGTTTGCCCGGTTTCATGGTTCATTCTAATCTTAAAAGTTGGATCTTCTTCGGAAAGGCGATTTAGGGCATTGCCCAATTTTTCTTGATCAGACTTAGTTTTGGGTTCAATCGCCAAGGAAATAACCGGATCCGGAAATTTAATCGACTCTAAAACTATTGGGTTGCCCGCGTCGCAGAGTGTATCGCCGGTCGAAGTCTTCGTAAGTCCTATGGCCGCCACAATTTCTCCAGCATAGGCTTCAATTATCTCTTCTCTTTTATCCGCATGCATAAGAAGAAGTCTTCCAATTCTTTCTTCATCTTTTTTAGTCGAATTCATAACTGTTTTGCCCGCTTTTAAAACTCCAGAATAAATTCTTATATAGGTTAATTTACCAACATGGGGATCAACCTGAATTTTAAAAGCAAGAGCGGAAAGCGGTTCTTCATTTTTGGGTTCTCTTTGAATTTCTTCGTTTGTTTTTGGATTAATTCCTTTAACCGCGGGAATATCTAGCGGCGAAGGCAAAAAATCAACAATTCCATCTAAAAGCGGCTGAACCCCTTTATTTCTTAACGAAGTGCCGCAATAAATTGGAACAAGTCGATAAGCAATTGTCGCTTTTCTTAGGGCTTTTTTAAGCTCTTCGACCGAAAGCTCTTCGCCATTTAGATATTTTTCCAATAAAGTTTCGTCTTCCGCCGCAATTTGTTCAATTAATGCGTGTCTTGCTTCTTCTATCTCCGATTTCATCTCTTCCGGAACCGGCCCTTCCTCAAACTGAACGCCTAGGGGATCTTTTTCCCAATAAAGAGCTTTGTTCTCAAGCAATAAAACCACTCCTTTGAATGTTTGTTCAGCGCCTATCGGATACGCAACAATAGCCGGATTAATCGCCAACCTTTCTTTAATCATCGACAAAGTTCTTTTAAAGTCCGCCCCAAGTTTATCCATTTTATTAATAAAAATAAGTCTCGGCACATGGTATTTATCCGCCTGCCTCCATACTGTTTCAGATTGAGACTGAACTCCCTCTTCGGCGTCAAAAACCGTCACTCCGCCATCTAAAACTCTCATCGAACGCTCAACTTCGGCTGTAAAATCAACGTGTCCGGGCGTATCAATAATATTAATTCGGTGATCTCTCCAGAAAGTCGTAATTGCCGCCGAGACAATCGTAATTCCTCTTTCTCTTTCTTGATCCATCCAGTCGGTCACGGTTGTTCCCTCGTCGATATTTCCCAATTTATAGGTTTTGCCGGTATAAAAAAGAATTCTTTCCGTCGTTGTTGTTTTGCCTGCGTCTATGTGGGCGATAATACCAATATTTCTTACTTTTTCCAAAGGCACTATTCTTTCAGTTGTTTTTTGTATCGCCGCCATAAAATAATCCTTTCTTATAAACTAAAAAGGTGAAGACAATTAAAAAACTGCCTTTTGTCAAGCAGTTTAGCTTCAAGATTTCTATATTTTAACAGAAAAAATTTTTCAAAGCAACAAGCTTAAAAAGATTAAAATAAACTTTTCTGTTTTCCTTTTTTCTCCTCTAGTTGTCTTTTTATTTTCTGATAGGCCGTCCATCGTCCCATTTTCGCAAAAAAAAGAAGTTCTTCTTCAATCGATATCACATATATTTCTTTTCCTTCAAATTCCATTTTTATTCTATTTTCGGCTGAATACGGTTTGGTCCAATTTCCTTTGACATCTTTTATTTGCCATTCGCCCATAATTTCAACCGGCATTCCTTCAATATTAAATTTTCCAAAATAAGATTTAAATTGCTTTGATTCTTTATATGAAACTTCTTCCAACAAATATTCTTTCAAAAGCTCATTGCAGGACAAGGCCGTTTCTTTGTCGCTTAAAATATCAATATCGTCTACATTCATTTCTATTCCCTGAAGAAATAAACTTGCGGTTCCGCGAAACGCATATTGATATGATTGAAGACTTTCAGCTAAAAGCAAAACTGTCTTGCTAAAATTTAAAAGAGAAGACGTTGATTTGATCACTTAAAATAAAGGTAAAGAAATTACCACCTAAAATGAGCAAAAGCCTTATTGGCTTCAGCCATTTTGTGAGTATCTTCTTTTTTCTTCACCGCGCCGCCCAAATTATTATAAGCGTCAATAAGTTCAGCCGCCACCTTTTCCGCAAATGTATGAAATTCTTTGTTTGATCTTTTTTGGGCCGAAAGAATAATCCAACGAATCGCCAGAGACTCTTTTCTTTCTCCTCTAACAGGCATTGGGACTTGATAGGCCGCTCCCCCAACTCTTCGAGAGCGGACTTCCATTTGAGGCTTTACGTTTTCAACCGCTTGGTGAAAAATTATTAATGGATCTTGATTTAGTTTTTCCTTGATAATATTGAAGGCCCCATAAATTTGTTTTTGAGCAACCGTTTTTTTTCCATTTCTCATGGTCCGATTAATAAGTTTAGCCACCAATGGATCGTTGTAGACAACGTCTTGAGCGATTTTCCTTTTTCTGACTGGACCTGATCTTGGCATATTTTTTATACAATTATTTTAAAAGTTTTAATCCTATGCTTTAGAAGCGCTTTCTAATTTTGCGCCATATTTAGAACGACTGCTTTTTCTACCAACTACTCCTCCAGCGTCAAATTTCCCACGGACAATATGGTATTTAACACCCGGCAAATCCTTAACCCTTCCGCCGCGCACTAAAACAATTCCATGTTCGGAAATATCATGACCTATTCCTTGAATATAGGCGGTTATTTCTTGTTTATTTGAAAGACGAACTCTAGCCACTTTTCTTAAGGCTGAATTTGGCTTTTTGGGAGTCATGGTTTTAACCAAAGTTACAACACCTCTTTTTTGAGGATTAACCGACTCAACCATTCTTCTGGTTCTTGAGTTAAAAGAACGACGCAACGCCATAGCCTTAATCTTTTTAGGCAATTTTTTTCTTCCTTTTCTTATTAATTGCGAAATTGTCGGCACGATATTTCCTTTCGTTATTTAATTAACACGTTATTTTAACAAACCCAGCCTTAGAACTCAAGCCTTTAGCTTTGCCCGTTCAGGAGAAACAGGAATAAGACGACCAATAATAACGTTTTCCTTAAGTCCCAAAAGTTTATCTTCCTTCCCGATCATCGCCGCATCGGCAAGCACATTGCTGGTTTCTTGAAAAGAAGCGGCTGACAGCCAAGACTCCGTGAACAAGGCGGCCCGCGTTATTCCGAGAATTATTTGTTCTGAAGTCGCTGGAACGCCGTTTTCTTTTTTAACGATCTCATTTTCTTCTTCAAGTCTTCTTTTATTTACCAAATCCCCGGGCAAAAACGCTGTTGTTCCAGGATTTTTAATTCTTACATTCTCGCTCATCATTCTTATTACCGTCTCGAAATGACGATCGTTAATTGGAATTCCCTGAGATTCATAAACAGCCTGTATTTCGTTAACCAAATAGTTTTGAGCCTCGCGAAGCCCCTTTACCGAAAGAATATTTCGAACATCAAGGGCGCCCGAAGCAAGTTGCGTTCCGGCCAAAACCCTCTCGCCATCTTGAATCTTTAACGTGCTTGTTAAAGGAACAACATATTCTCTTTTTTCGCCATCCTTTTTTTCTTCGGTAATAATGATTCTATAACCATTATCTTCGGTAATTACCTCCGCCTTGCCGGATATTTCAGCCAATGGAGAAACAACTTTAGGCGTTCTAATTTCAAAAAGTTCCGTTACCCTTGGAAGACCTTGAGTAACATCAAGCCCAATAACCCCGGCTGTATGGCGGGTTCTTAGGGTAAGCTGCGTCCCCGGTTCACCTATAGATTGGGCGGCCAAGACTCCAACGGGAACCCCTAGTTCAACTACTTGACGGTTAGCAAAATTCCATCCATAACACTTAATACATAACCCATGCCGCGCTTGACAGGTTAATGGTGAACGAACTATTACAGATTTAATATTCTCGTTTTCTTCCAGCTCTTTTGTTTTTATTTCGTCAATTTCTTCATTTTTCTTAAAAAGAACTTTTTTGGTTTTTGGGTCGACCACATCTTCGGCCAAGAATCGTCCCAAAATTCTAGCGCCAAAATTTTTTCCTCTTATACCTTCTTTAGAAATTTCAATTCCTTCGGCAGTTCCACAGTCTTCTTCTCTTATAATCGCTTCGTGAGAAACGTCAACTAGTTTCCTCGTTAAATAACCGGCATCGGAAGTTTTAAGAGCTGAGTCGGTTAGTCCTTTTCTTGATCCTCTGGTAGTTGTTACGTATTCAAAAACCGAAAGTCCTTGTCTAAAATTGCTTTTTGTCGGCAAATCCACAATTCTTCCCATTGGATCGACCACTAATCCTCTCATGGCTGAAATTTGTTTAATAGTATCTTTTGAAACCCTTCCCACTCTCGCGTCAATAATTAATTTAATCGGATTTGTCTCGTCGATAATTTTCCATGTCTTATCAGCTAGTTCTTCCGTCGTCTCCATCCAAACGCCTCGCACCAATCTTTTTTCTTCTTCCAACGTGATTAATCCTTGTCTATAGGTTTCCTCTATTTCCGCAACTTTCTTTTCCGCTTTAGCAACAATCTCATTTTTTTCAGGACTGACAACACAGTCTCTTATTGAAAGAGAAACTCCTGAAATAGTTCCCGCAAAAAACCCAAGGTTTTTGAGATTATCTATTAGAAAAATCACTTCTTCGCGAGAACATACTTTCATTGCTCTTGTAAAAAGCTGTTTAATCGTACTTTGTTGAACACTTGCATTCACAAAACGCAATTTCTCAGGCAAAGCTTCATTAAAGAACAAACGTCCAACTGTAGTCTCGACTATTTCTCCCGTTTCCAACTTAACTTTGATTAATTCTCTTAATTCAATTTTCTTTGTCTGATAAGCTAAAATCGCTTCCGACCAAGAATAAATCTTTTCTTTTTTCGGCAACGACGAATCAATTGAAGTTAAATAGTAAATACCCAGCGCCATTTCTTTTCGGTCCGGCGCGTTAATTGGAGTGCCATCGGCTGGACGAAGCAAATTATTAGACGGCATCATTAATTTAATTGCTTCGCCTTTTGCTTTTTCTGAAAGCGGCACATGAACCGCCATTTGATCCCCATCAAAATCGGCATTATACCCCTGACAAACACAGGGGTGAATCCGGATGGCGTTTCCTTCAATCAAAATTGGGTAAAACGCTTGAATACCTAGTTTGTGGAGAGTAGGCGCTCGGTTAAGTAAAACCGGATGATCTTTTGTAATTTCTTCCAGAATATCAAAAACTTCCGGCGGTCTTCTTTCCAAAATATTTTTGGCGCTTTTAACGTTTGGAGCAACGCCGCGAACAATCATTTCTCTAAGAACAAAAGGTTTAAACATTTCAAGAGCCATTTCTTTCGGTAATCCACACTGATTAAGATTAAGCTCCGGTCCAACCACAATTACTGAACGGCCTGAATAATCCACTCTTTTACCCAAAAGATTCTGTCTAAATCGGCCTTGTTTTCCTCTTAACATATCTGAAAGCGAACGCAGCGCCGGTGTTTTTCTATTTCTTCTTTCTCTTACACTTTTATTGGAATCAATTAAAGAATCAACCGCTTCCTGAAGCATTCTTTTTTCATTTCTTAAAATTATGTCGGGCGCGCCTAAATCAATAAGATGCTTAAGCCGATTGTTTCGATTGATTACTCTTCTGTAAAGATCGTTAAGATCGCTAGTGGCAAATCTTCCTCCGGTAAGTTGAACCATCGGTCTTAAATCGGGCGGAATTACCGGAAGCACAGTCAAGATTAATCTAGATAAATCTTGTCCTGATCTAAGCATTCCTTCGACCAACCTAAGTCTTTTCACCGCTTTAACATGTTTTTGACCCGACGATTCGGCAACTTCTTTTCGAAGTTCTTCGGCCATTTTTTCAATATTTATTTTTTTGACTACCTCCAAAATACTCTCCGCTCCCATTCCAACTTTAAGAAACCCGGCCGCGCCAAAATCCTTAAGTCTAAGATAATCTTCTTCGGAAATAGTTGAAAGTTTTCTTAAGCTCTTAACTCTGTCTGACAAAATTGTCAATTCTTCTTTAATTTTCCCCAATTCCACGTTAAGTCTATCCTCTATCCATTTTTCTTTTTGTTTTTTGGAAAGCTCAAGTTCTTTTTCCGCCAAAACCAAGGCCTCTTTATTTTTAATTTTTTCGGCTAAAGATTTCTTTTCTTCTTTGTATTTTTCGTTCAACTCTTTAATTTTTTCCTCCGAGCTCGCTTTTATTTCTTCTTCTCTTTTTTTATAATTTTCTGTCAACGCCTCAAGCGCGTCCTTTCTTTTTCCTTCTTCCACGTCGATTACTAGATATTGAGCAAAATAAATAACCGCTTCTAGGCTTTTGGCTGGAATATCAAGCAAAATAGACATTCTTGAAGGGGCGCCCCTAAAGAACCAAACGTGCGCCACGGGCGTGGCCAAGTCGATATGACCCATTCTTTCTCTTCTAACTTTAGAAAGGGTAACCTCAACACCACATTTATCACAAACAATTCCTCGATATCGAATTCTTTTGTATTTGCCGCAATAACATTCCCAATCCTTGGTTGGGCCAAAAATCTTTTCGCAAAAAAGCCCATCCTTTTCTGGTTTTAGGGTTCGATAATTAATTGTTTCGGGCTTGGTAACTTCTCCGTGAGACCAAGAATGAATCTCGTCTGGAGAAGCAACTTTAATTAAAAGCGATTTAAAGTCGGCGATACCTTTTATCATTTTTCCTCCGTCTCAATATCAACTGGTTCTTCTTTGTTTGTTAGATCAACTTCTTCTGTCTCAAGAGCAAGTTCGGCCCCGGCTTCCTCCGCCAAATCTTCCGCTTTTTCAACAACATCCTTGGCTTCGTTTTCTTCAACTTTCTCTATTACCCCTTGAGGAACAATACTTAAACCCAAGGCCTTAAGTTCGTTAACTAAAACATTAAACGATTCAGGAACTGAAGCTTCTGGGATATCGGACCCTTTGACTATCGCTTCAAAAGTTTTCGCTCTCCCAATAACATCATCAGATTTTATTGTCAACATTTCCTGTAAAATATAAGCCGCTTGATGAGCTTCAAGCGCCCAAACTTCCATTTCTCCCAGTCTTTGCCCTCCCATCTGAGCTTTGCCGCCAAGGGGTTGCTGAGTTACCAAGGAATAAGGTCCGGTTGATCTAGCATGGGTTTTATCTTCAACCATATGGATAAGCTTCATAATACAGGCGATACCAACAGTCGATTCTTGATCCATTGGATCGCCGGTTCGACCGTCAAAAAGCCTTACCTTTCCGTTTACGGGAATATTGGCTTTTTTCATCTCTTCCTCCATTTTTGTTTCTGAAAAAGATTCAAAAACCGGGATGGCAACGTGGTAACCAAGTTTTTTGGCTGCCCAACCTAAATGAGCCTCTAATAACTGGCCCAGGTTCATTCTCGCCAAAACCGAAAGCGGGGATATCACAATATCAACCGGCGTTCCGTCTTCCAAATAGGGCATATCTTCCGCGGGAACAACTTTGGAAATAACTCCTTTATTTCCATGTCGTCCCGCCAATTTATCTCCCTCGGTAACTTTTCTAATCTGCGCCACTTTTACTTTAATAATCTTATTAACTCCAGGCTCAAGTTCATCGTTCTTTTCCCTGTCTAAAATTTGAACGCCAACAACTATTCCTCTTTCTCCATGTGGCATACGAAGCGAAGTATCTCTCACCTCTCGGGCCTTTTCTCCAAATATCGCTCTCAACAATCTTTCTTCCGCTGAAAGTTCTGTTTCTCCTTTGGGCGCAATCTTTCCCACCAAAATATCGTTTGGACCAACCTCGGCTCCCACTATCACTATTCCGTCTTCAGCTAAGTTCGCCAAGTCTTGTTCGCTAACATTGGGTATATCTCTGGTCAATTCTTCGGGTCCCAACTTTGTATCAACCACCTGCGCTTCATATTCTTCTATCGAAACTGAAGTAAATAAATCTTCTTTTACCAATCTCTCATTAACAATAATCGCGTCTTCGTATCCCAGTCCTTCAAATTGGGCATACGCGATCAATAAATTCTTACCCAAAGCTAGCTCTCCGTCTTCACTCGCCGGCCCATCAATAATTAAATCTCCTTTTTTAACCTTATCTCCAACGTTTACCAAAGACCTTTGAGAATAACAGGTGCCGACCGGATTGGTTCTCTGAAATTTATGAATAAAATAAGTCTCAAGGTTTCCTTCTTTTATATAATCTTCCTCGACTATTTTTTCCTTTTTGTCGCCTTTTTCGTCAACCTTAATAATCACTTTTTCGCCATCAACATAAATCACTTCTCCTTTATTTCTCGCGCGAACAACCATCCCCATGGCCTCAGAAATTTTTCCCTCCATTCCCGTGCCGACAATAGGCGCTTCAGGTTTTAAAAGAGGAACAGCTTGCGTCTGCATATGGGTTCCCATCAAAGCGCGATTGGGCTCGTCATTGGCAATAAAAGGAATCAACGAAGCTGAAGCGCCAACAATCTGTTGGGGCGAGACATCAATTAAATCAACTCTTTCTGCGGGAATTTCCAGAAAGTCTCCTTTATAACGAGCCGGCACCCACTCATCCAAAATATAATTTGAGGCATCAAGTTTTATTGCAGAATGAGTAATATAATAATCTCTCTCTTCGTCCGCTTGAAGATAAACAATCTCGTCGGTAACTTTCATTTTTGTTTTTCCGTTGGATTTAACTTTCTCCACTTTTCTATAAGGAGCTTCTAAAAATCCATATTCATTAACTCTGGCATATAAAGAAAGATAGGTTACCAATCCGATATTTGGCCCCTCTGGAGACCTAACCGGGCAAATTCGGCTATATTGAGAAGAATTAATATCTCTGATTGAAAACGAAGCCCTCTCTCGGGTAATTCCTCCTTGTCCCATAACAGAAAGTCTTCTTAAATTGTCAAGTTCAGAGAGGGGATTTGTCTGATCAAGAATTTGAGAAAGTTGTCCTTGACGATAGAATTCATTAATAGAAGAAATTAACGGTCTTGCATTAATCAAGGCGCTTGGCTGAAATTTTTCTTCTGTGCTCATCAGCGCCATTCTTTCTTTAACCATTCTTTCAAGCCGCATCAGTCCCGTTTTAATTGCCGTTTGCAAAACCAATTCGCCGACTCTTCGAACCCGACGATTAGCCAAATGATCAATATCGTCAACTTCTCCTTCTCCAAGAGAAAGACCAATTAAATAACCAACTATGGCTGAAAGATCATTTCTGTTTAAAACCCAATTCTCGGGAGTATTGGGGGTTTCCAAATTCAGTCTTTTATTTATCTTGTACCGACCAACCTTGCCTAAATCATATCTTCGATTATTCAAAAAAAGATTCCAGAAAAATTCTTGAGCATTTTCTAAAATCGCAGGTTCCCCGGGTCGAAGTTTTTTATAGATTTCAATCAACGCCTCTTCTTTTGTTTTTGTCGGATCAAATTTAATCGTCTTTTCAATTAAAGAACGACCTCTCTCGTCAAGGTTGGAAAACACATTATAAATTTCTTCATCTGTTGAAAAACCAAAGGCTCTTAAAAGAACAGTTGCCGGAAATTTTCGACGTCGATCAACCCGGACGGAAACAACGTCGTTTTTAGCAATAAAAAATTCAAGCCAAGAACCCTTGATTGGTCTAATTTCGGCTGTATATAAAGTTTTTCCTGTATGGGGGTCAATTTCTCCAGAAAAATAAACTCCGGGCGCCCGAACAAGTTGATTAATAACGCACCTTTCGATACCGTTAATAATAAAGGTTCCTCTCGGGGTCATTTCGGGAATATCTCCCATAAAGACTTCTTGCTCAACTTCCTTGCCGGTTTGTTTGTTGATAAGTTTTGCTCTGACCTTTAAGGAGCGTTCATAAGACAAGCCCTTTTCTCTTGCTTCTTTAATAGAACGAACTGGTTCGCTTAGAGAATAATCGAGAAGTTCTAATTGCCAATTTTTACCCGCAAAATCTTCGATGGGAGAAATTTCTTTAAGGGCCTCACCCAAACCTTCTTTTTTAAACCACTCCCAAGATTCTTTTTGAACCGCAATAAGATCAAGGGGGGGGAGAACATCATATGTCTTACCCCAACAAACGCGAGCTGGATTCTTTTTGTTTCCCTTGTTTTGGACAAGATCAATTTTTTCTTTAGATTTGTTCATTAAATAGAACTGGTTATTTATATAAAAAGATCAAAAAAAAATATCGCCCAAACTCTTCTTTTGGCGATGCAAAAGAAACGGACTATCGCGTCCGCATCCAAATCTTAAACTGTGAAAGTAATTTTACCCCCAATATCACACTTTGTCAACAATTTCTTAAAGTGACAAGACATTTGCAACAACTTCATATGGTGTTTTTAGATCTATCCCCAAATGTGGTCTGATATGGTTATATTCATATAAATATTGAGCAAAGAGTTCTCTTAACTGATCATAATTTTGAGGTTGTCTTTCCAGTCTAAAGAAGAATTCTTCCTCATCGGTTCTGAAGCTTCTTTCGATGAGAGCGTTTTCATTTGGAGTGTTTTTGTGAATGTAGTGATGCTTCATCCCCATGGCTCTTACATGAATTCTAAATCTTTCTTGAAATTCCAGTCCATTGTCGGTTTGTAAAAATACAGGTTTGAATGGGAGTTTTGGAATTATCTCCAGTAGGGGCAATATTGAACCATCTTGGTCCAGATGGTTCAGGATGACTGCCTCTTTATACCTTGAGAAAATATCCATTACGGCATACTCAAAGCAAGTCCAAGGAAGTCCTGAAAGTTCAGGGGTGATGTACTTAACATCCATCTGCAAGTAACCTATGGTTTTGGTATTCTTGACATTCATGTGTCCAGTATTTTGAAACAAAGGCCTTCTTGAGTATTTATATTTTCTCACAAGACATCTTTTTACTAGATATCTGTGCAGAGTTCTTGGGTGGCAAGTGAAGTTTAGGTGCTTGGTTATCTTTGAAGCCATCCAGCCTTTCTGGTGTCTTAAAGTCTCTATCTCAACCTTTTGGGTAGCTGTAAACTGGTATTGGTGAACGGTTTTGGGCTTGGTAGATTTCCTTTTGAGGTTATGGGAAGATAACTTTCCTGGTTTTACTTTGGCTCTTTTTATCCAGCGGTAAACAGTAGTTGGATGAATACCCAGTTTGGAAGCAACCACGTTTACCTTACCCACTTTTTTATATACTTGAATAATATCTTTTGGTTTCACCCTCATATACAACAGTTTATCTCTGTTGCAAATGTGGTGTCACATTACGCAATTTATTTTAAATACTTTTGAATATTGGCGGCGTGCTCTTGGCTGGTATTGGCATAATGCATCTGTCCCTTGTTGTCTGTAAGATAAAACCAATAAGTCGACGGTTGCGGGTTTAAAACCGCCTTTATCGCTGAAAGTCCGGGATTGCAAATCGGTCCGGGAGGCAAACCTCGATATTTATAGGTATTGTAAGGAGAATTAATCTCAAGGTCGCTTGCGGTTAGCGCTTGAGGCCACCATCGACATTTCTCGTTGTCGTTTTTTGGGTTATTTTTTGTTTCCTTACATCTTTCGCTTCCAACAGCGTATTGAACCGTGGCGTCAACTTGAAGAGGCCAATCGTTTTTCCATCTTTTAATTAAAATCCCGGCGATAATTCTTCTTGATTCTTCGTCTTTAGCTTCTCTTTCGACTAATGAAGCAAGAGTTATAATTTCATCTAAACCAAGTTCGCTTTCAGCGATTTCTTTTTTTAATCCTTCAGTTATTTTTTTATCAAAATTATCCTTAAGCACTTTTATAATTTGATCATAAGCGGTATTTTCTTTAAAAAAATAAGTATCAGGAAAAAGCCTCCCTTCTAATTTTTGACTTTTGATTGTTTGTTCCCAAGCCTGCGGATCAATCGAAAAACCTCCCTCTTGAAAAACAAGAGCGATTTCTTCTCCTCTAAGCCCTTCTATTATGGTTATTTTTTTATCGGCTCTGCCGCGACTAATCAAAGCGATAATCTCTCTTGCCTCCATCGATGGAGAAAGAAAATAATTTCCCGCCTGGATTTTTTTTGAAAAACCGGAAACAAGAATATAAAGCTTAAAACAAAAATTGTTCCTAATTAGTTTTTGTTTTTTAAGATTGCTCGCAATTTCTGAAACTGAATCGCCCTTTTTAATAATAAAAGGTAGACTTGTTTTGTCTTTTGGGTTTACAGCAGCAAGATTAATCTTCCACCACCAAAAAAATCCTCCCAACAAAAAGAAAAATCCACATATTAGATAAAAAAAGAAAAATTTCCACCTTTTCATTTTGAAAATTTTTATTTTAGAAGTTATTTTAGTTTCGACGGCAACCTAAATTTCCTTCTTGGTTAAGACTGGCGATCACCTTTATTTTTTTCATTCTTAAAAAGAAGTCATACCTCTTCAAAAAGAGCTCGGCGGTATTTCTTTTCTTTGCTATTATAAATAAAAATTCGTCCGCATTTGCAGGTAATTTTTTCGGTTCCGTCCTTTCTTTTTTCGCGTTTGCCTTTTTCTAACGGAGCTCCGCAACCCACACATTGCCCTCTTGAAAGTAGCCAGGCCTGAACTGGCGCAATAATGTTTTTTATCATTCTCCCTCCTTTATCATAAATTTTAACGCAGACGACTCTCTAGATAAGATTCTAGCATAATTGCCGCCGCAAATGCATCTTCCATTCCGCGTCTTATTTTTCTCTTCCTCCCGCTTTGCAAAAGCATTTTTCGGGCGTCTTGGGTCGTTAAGGTCTCATCAAAAAAATCTACAGGAAGTCCGGTAGTTTCCTGAATTTCTTTCCCAAATTCTCTAATTTCTTTTTCTATTTTTCCCCCGGGAATTCCAATTAAAATTTTTTCAATATCTTCTTTTGCAATTGATTTTAAACTTTGAACTCCCTGTTGATAAGCAAACTTAAACTTTGAACTTGGCCAGACTGTTAGGGGCTCCACCATACCCGTTTCTGTATCTCCAACAGCCAGTCCTATTTTGGATCTGCCATAATCAATTGCCAATATTTTCATTTTCTTTAATATTTAGCCGTTAAATCCTTGTGAGTCTCGCCCTTACAATCAACCTTCTTAAATATGTTCCCGGAGGAACACAGGTTATAAGCGTTAAATATGAATCGTCATATCTTTGGGCTAAGATTGAAATATCGTTAGGTTTAACTTCTAACATATGCTCAACTACATATTTATATTTTATCTGATTATAGTCAACAAAAATTTCGTCGCCAATTTTTAGCGTTGGCAGGGTTGAAAAGATAGTAGTATAGTTTTTAGGATTAAAAAATTGCGGCAAAACCGAATGACCAAAGATAACTGTATTCCCGTACCGACCGGGAACGGCCGTTCCGGGATAATGAATTAAACTGTTTTTCAGATCTTCAGTTCCGATATTAACGCGAGCCTCAAAAATTGAAAGTTTTGGAATAGATAAAAGATACGAAGAGGGTTCTTCTTCTGAAGAACTGTTTGGGTCGGCAATTGGGAGCCAGTTACTAGTCTTTGTTAAATCCACTAAATCTATTTCTGTCCCTAATACGCCCGGATTGCTAACAGCCCTCTCAACTGAAATAGAATTATGGGTAGATCCATTATGATCGAGAGTAGCAGCGCCAAAAGACTGAGCGATTGCCGCGTCTGTGCTAGGGCTAACAAAAGATGTTGCAAAACGGGGAGAAACCAGCAACTGATAGGCTATAACTGGATAAACCGCGCTTCCCACTAAAAAAAATCCAGAAACGATCAAAAGAATTGATATAATTCTAAGTTTTGATTTATCAAAACTTTTTTTATTGCCGCTTTCTGTCTCGGGCAATTTTTTAACATAACGATAAAGAGGCATTTAAATTGCTTCTACTATTAAAGTAATATTTTTGGTTTTTAACGGAAATCTTCTTATTTTAGAAAATAATTTTGGACTCATTGTTATTTCTATCCCAACTAGATTTTCCGTTTTTCGCAAATAATTTTCTCCTTGAGAAAAAGTTTTGCCTCTAAGCGCTAAAGGGACAGCGTTAATATCTATATACGGCAAAAATTCCCTTTTGATCTTTGCTTTGTAAAGATTTTTAGCCTTTTCCTTTAGTTCAAAGGATTCTTCGCCTCGAAGAGCTTTTTTCTCATATCCTTCCGGTATCATTTCAAAAACTATTTTATCTACCAATTTGTCAAAATCTTCTTTCTTGAAATATTGAATTGAAAAAGTTACCTCTTCTTCTAAAGAAAGTTCTTCCGCCTCATCATCAATTTCATGACTAAATTTCTCAACTTTTCCTTTTATTTTAAGCGTATCGGACAAAAGTTGATCTTTTTCAGAAAGTTTTGCCGCAATTTGTTCCTTCGCCTTCTCGCCTAGTTCCTCATTTAGGGCTTTTTGTAATTCATCTCTATCATTTTTAGAGACAGCTCGAATCTCCCTGCTCGTTCCGCCCGAAAAAGCTTTTGGGTTTTTAATTAAAAACGACGTTGACGCTATTCCTTCAAAAGAAAAAACGGATTCAGCCGCCAAATTATATTGAGCACCGATATTATCTGCTAGGACCGAAACCTTTGCCTCTCCCCACCTGTCCACGCCAGCTGATAAATCCGCTGTTTTGGAAGCGACTTTTACCTCGTTTTCAAGAATAAATTTTAATCCGCCCGGTCCTAAAATCTTGGTCCCTTTTGGAAACGTTTTTGCTTGGTCGGTTCGATTATAAATTATCACCTCGCCTGTCGCTTTATCGCCAACGGTTTTCTTTCCGGTTACCGCCGCTTCTTTCTCTCCGTTAACCTTGACCGTTTCTTCTCTTAAAGGGATAACCAACTTTTCTGTATCGACTTCGTCCACCTTACTAGAAACGGTAAATAAAAATTCCTTCTCAATCTTTTGGGGTTGGACAAAAATTTTTACATTTGCCTTTGAAAAATTCGCAAACACAAAAAAGCCTGTTCCGAAAAAGAAAATCAAAAGGACAAATGGAAGGAAAACAAATCTCTTTTTGCTCAACTTCAAAGATAAAGAAAACAGCCTTCCGATTTTTAAAAAGATTTCTTTAAATTTTGAAAAAACTATTTTTGGGCTAGACTTAATTAAAATTTTCGGTTTTTTAAAGTTGATTTTTGGTATGTTTTTAAAAAATCCCTTTTTTATGATTTCTTCTTTATTTTCTTCTTCAAAAACAATGTTCTCTTCCGTCTCATTATTTTCAACTAAACTTAGATCTTTTTTAAAAAACAAAATATCTTCATTTTCAATAAAACCAAAGTCTTCTTCTGCCAACTCTTCTTGATCTTTTGTTGCGTTTTCTTCAATTTCTATTGAATCTTTTTCTTTTACAATTTCTTCCTTGGGCTCTTCAGCAATTTCTTCCACTACCATATGCACTCCATTTCTTGTTGTTTCCTCTTTTCCGTCAATTTCTTTTTTGGGTTTAATTTCATCCTCGGTTTCTGTCTCTTCTTTTCTTTCGGTCAACTCAATTTCTTTACTAACTTTACTGCTTTTGCTAATCTCTTTGCTTCCAGTCAAAACACTCGCCCTTAATTCCAAATTATGGTCAACTATCTCAACTTTTGGCAATTGCAAAAACTTTAGTTTTTTCCCTATCTCGGGCGAAACCCAAGGATAAGACACAAGATTTTGTCTAGCCTCTTCCAGCTCTTCTTTATTCTCGTTATTCATGATTAAAATTCGGCTTGGCAAAATTTCGTCAAAGTTGAACTGAAGCAATCCTTCTTCCAAATCCAAAGCCAAACTATCACTCCTTCCCACCGTTCTGCTGCCCAAGAACTTTCCTTGAGAAATTAAAGAAACAATCACCTCTGTTTCTTCTATATCAACCAAAATCGCGCTTGGCAATCCGCCTTCTTCTTTTTTAAGAAAAAAGGCTATCGCTTCAGGCGTTACCACAAATCCAATTGGTTTAAAGGAAAGTTTCCGACAAGCTTTTTGAAGCATGGCAAGTTTATCTCCCTTAATAGCATTTCCTTCCGTCCAAGATTCCGGCAAACCTAAAATTATTTTTGCGGGTTGTTTCCCTTCTGCTTCTGAAAGCTGAGCGATAGCGACAGCAATAGAGGCATCGGCCGCGACAGTCAACTCTTCCGCGCTTTCCCCGCTCCAATTTTCCAAAGAACCATATGAAAGGATTTTTGCTTCTTCTGAAGAAAGCCGCCAAATTCCGCTTTTTACCTTCTTTGGACTAATAACCAAGACCAAATAAAACTCGCTAGAAAAATCGTCTTCTTTTTTATCGAGAGGATTAATTTTTTCTAAAATATCGCTTAAGGGCAGCATTTAGTTTAAATTAATTTTGCCTGGCGTCAGGCCTTTATTTCTAGGTTAATATTGCATATATTCTTCTTTTTCCCGCTCCGCAAGATTCTTCTTTAACTATCTTAAATTTACCTAAAATTCCCGTATTTGTCACATGCGGTCCTCCGCAAACTTCTTTAGAAAAATCTCCAATAGTGTAAACTTTAACCTGTTCGGCGTATTTTTGCTCAAAGAAAGCCAAGGCTCCCTGTTCTTTCGCTTTTGAAAGATCCATCATTTCCATTTTAACCGGCAAATTTTCTTTTATTTTTTCATTAACTATTTTTTCGACTTCGAATATCTGCTCTGGGGTCAATTTTGCGGGATAAGTAAAATCAAAGCGCATTCTTTCCGCGGTAATATTTGAGCCTACTTGATGAACTTCCGCGCCTAAAACTTGACGCAAGGCGGCATGAACCAAATGAGTCGCCGTATGATATTTCGTCACAATTTCTGAATGATCGGCTAATCCTCCAGCAAATTTCTTTTCCGCCCCAACTCGAGATTTTTGCTGATGTTCTTCCTGTGCTCTCTGAAATTCTTCTTTATTAACAAAAAGGCCTCTTTCTTTTGCCATTTCTTCTGTAAGTTCAAACGGAAATCCGTAAGTTTCGTACAAAAAAAAGGCTTCTTTTCCAGAAATTTCTTTATTTTTTGCGGCCAATTTTTCGAATTCCTTAAGCCCTCTTTTAAGCGTTTGAGCAAATCGATCCTCTTCGGCGGAAAGCTCATTAAAAATTTTATCTTTATTTATCGAAATCTCCGGGTAAACATCGCTCATCGCGGAGATAACCGCTTTAGCCACATCGGAGGTAAAGGGTTTTTCAATATTAAGGTTTCGCCCAAACCGGACCGCTCGTCGAATAAGTCGCCGCAAAACGTATCCTTGTTCGGTATTTGAAGGAATTATTCCATCGGCAATCACAAAAACAGCCGCTCGAATATGATCAGCGATAACCCGGATGGGTTTTTTATTCTTTTCTTCTTTATAAGAGCTTTCGGCAATCCTTTCAATTTCCTCCACAATTGGCCAAAGGGTATCGACTTTATAATTATCATAAAATCCGTTTAAAACGGCGACAGTTCTTTCAACCCCCATTCCAGTATCAATATTTCGTTGTCGAAGCGGTTCATATTTTCCCTCGATATTTTTGTTATATTGCATAAAAACATCATTCCAGATTTCAAAATATTTTCCACAACCGCAACCGGGTCGACAATCAGAAGAACAAAGAGGTCTTCCGGTATCATAAAACATTTCCGAGTCCGGTCCGCATGGTCCAGTTTTCCCCGCCGGTCCCCACCAATTATCTTCCTTTCCCAAAAAATAAATTCTTTCTTTGGGAATTCCCGCTTTCTCCCATAAAACGGCTGTTTCGTCGTCTTTGGGCGCATCTTTATCTCCCGCGAAAACTGTTACCGAAAGTTTTTCCGCCGGAATTTCTAATACTTTAGTTAAAAATTCAAAACTCCAAGGAATCATTGTTTCTTTCCAATAATCTCCTAGAGACCAATTCCCCAACATTTCAAAAAAAGTTTGATGAAAAGAATCCCCAACGCATTCAATATCCCCAGTTCGAAGACATTTTTGAACATTTGTCAATCTTTTTCCCGAAGGATGCGGCTCGCCTAAAAGGTAGGGCACCAACGGGTGCATTCCGGCCGAGGTAAAAAGCGTCGTGGGGTCGTTTTCGGGAATAAGGGAGGACGAGGGGATAACCTTATGTCCTCTTTCAACAAAAAAATCTATAAATTTTTTTCTTAGTTCTTTGGTTGTCATAATAATTTAAAGTATAGCCTAAATCAGTCTCAAGGGCAAACCAACGGCGAGGGGTTGAGAGATTAAAATTATTCCTTTAGGGGTTTTCCTTTTTTGAAGAAAAATTTTCTTACTATTTTTCCCGATTGCGTTACGCTATCCTCAAGTTCTTTCTTTTTATTTGCAGTCGATTTAGCAATTTCTTCGATAGCCGCTTTGGCCGCTTCTTGAATATTCCTTACGGCTTCCTTCGCCGACTCGGGTAAATCTTCAATTTGATCCATTGCTTCTTGCGCGTCTTCAATCTTCTCCCGAACTTCCTTAACCGCCTTTTTCACTTTTGGACGATACTCTTCCACTTTCTCCTCAATCTCTTCTTTAATTTCTTCCCCCTTGTCCATCGCGCTATCTTTAAATTCCTCAAAAATTTCCAAAAGCTGTTTTCCTTTGGTCAAAAGTTTTTTCCTTTCACCTTCATCGCTAGTCGCCAAATATGAAGCCGCCGCGCCTAAAAGCCCGCCTATCGCCATTCCAAACCAAAACCCATTACTATGCTCTTCTCTTTTATCATCAGTCATTATAAGCCTCCTCTTTTTTACCTTTCTTTAAAATGAATTTCATTATATCGCTTCCGCTTCGCAATCCCATTAAAAAGCCGGAAACTCCCGCAATTGGTTGCGCCACCGATGTCGTAATTGTATTAACATCATCCATCATTCGATTAATTTTTTTCATTGTTTCTCGCAGTTCTTTAAGAATAAAGTAAACCTGAATTCCCGCCAAAGAAAGAAGGGTTGTCAAAATGGTAACAACAACAAAAAGAAGAATTTGATTTAAATATGGTACTTGCATGGGCAGAAAATAGAATTCTTAATTTTAGTGTAAGCTGTTCAATTTTTCTTGTCAACCACTTAACGAAGAAAAATATATTTTACTTTAAAAAGCGATTTTATATCTAGATTCTAAATTTTTACTCAACCTTAATCTTTTTGTTAATTATTGTCCTTTTGCCTTGTCTGTTAATCGCCTCTACTGTTAAGATATTATCTCCTCTCGGCAAAATTACTTCTTCTTGAAAACTTCCATCCTCGGAAATAGAAATTACCGTCCCGTCGATCTTAACAGAGGCGTCTTTATCCGTTTTTCCTTTTACTAGCACTTTTTCTTGAAATTTTTGCCCATCGGACGGGGAAAAAATTTCCAAAGGAGGAGCGGCATTAAATCTTAAATATTGTCTAACAAAAAAGAAAATAAAACCCCCTAAAATGAAAACAAAGATGGCTAAACTTGTCTCTTTGGGCGTCCAATAAAACTTTCGTTCATTTAGGGGATCAACCATTCCCCTTGGAATAATTTGTCCTTTCTCGTTTTCTTTAAAATCCCTCCTAAAAACCGCCAACACGTTTTCCGGCGAAAGCCCCAGAGTTTGAGAATAATTACGAATAAAACCCTTAACAATAGCGCTTTCCGCGATTTGAAAAAAATTATTTTTTTCAATCGCTTCCAAATATTTTTTTCTAATTTTTGTCTCTTTTTCCACGTCTTCCAAAGAAAGGCCCAGCGCTTTTCTTTTTTCCAATAAAATTTCGCCTACTGTTCGCATAAATTTAAATCAAAATAAATCAAAACTTTTTGCCGCTTTTCCAATAAAATATCTTTAACTTTTCAATAATTAGGGATTGGAAGCTAAAAATTCATCCGCGTTTTTGACAAGAATGTCTCTTGGTTTTGATCCGTCAACCGGCCCAATTACTCCCGCTTGCTCCAGCTGATCCATAATTCTTGCCGCTCGCGTATAACCAATAGAAAATTTTCTTTGAATAAACGAAGTTGAAGCTCGGCCGTATTGACAAATCATTCGAACCGCCTCGGAGAAAAGAGGATCTCGTTCTCCGTCTCCGCCTTCGCTTTCCTTGCCGCTTGCGACGGTCATTTCGGTCACCTCTTCAGTATAAACCGGTCTGATGCCGGTCTTGCCCATAAATTCAATTAATTTATTTATCTCAGAATCGGAAACATAAGCTCCTTGAATTCTGGAGGGCTTCGCTTGATCCGGCGGAACAAAAAGCATATCTCCTCTGCCTAAAAGTTTTTCCGCCCCGGGACTATCTAAGATTACTCTTGAATCCATCATTGAAGCCACCGCGAACGAAATTCTCGTCGGAATATTAGCCTTAATAAGTCCGGTTAAAACATCTACTGAAGGCCGCTGAGTGGCAATTACTAAATGAATTCCCGTCGCCCGCGCCATTTGCGCCAAACGGCAAATATGATCCTCAACTTCAGCCGGAGCAAATAAAATAATATCGGCAAGTTCGTCAATAATAATCACTATATAAGGCAGGGCCTGAAATCCCGACATTTCGTTATACATCTCGATATTCCTCGCTCCCGCCTGAGCAAAAAGTTTATATCTTTGATCCATTTCTTTGGTGGCCCACTTTAAGGCTGAAATTACTTTCTCCGGTTCAACAATTACCGGCGTCAGCAAATGAGGAACATTATTGTATTGGGTAAATTCAACCCGTTTTGGATCGACCAAAATAAGTCGAAGTTCGGACGGAGTCATTCGGAAAAGAAAAGAGGCAATCCAAGAATTTAAAAGAACCGACTTGCCGCTGCCCGTCTGTCCGGCGATTAAAACATGAGGCATTTTGGAAATATCCGCAACTTGAGGCTTTCCCGAAACATCGAGCCCAAGAGGGATTTTCAGCTTCCCTTTGCTGCTTTTCATCTCGTCGCTGGTTAGAATCTGTTTTAAAGTTACAATCTCCGGCGAACGATTCGGAAGCTCGATTCCAACCAACGAGCGACCGGGGATAGGCGCTTCGATTCTTATTTGTCCAGTCGGAGCGGCCAATGCCAAAGCAAGATCGTTGGCCAAAGCAGTAATTTTTGAAAGTTTGGTTCCCAAAGCCACTTCAATCGCATATTGGGTAACCGCCGGCCCGCGATTAAGCTCAACTACTTTTGCGGAGATTCCAAAAGATTCAAACGTTCTTTCGATTATCCCCGCGTTTTCCTTAACATCCCCCCGATCAGCTTTTCCACCCAATGAATCCGATAGAAGTGAAAGGGGCGGATAATTCCAAACTCCAACTTGCGCTCCGGGAATATTGGCGGCAGAAAGCGTTAATTCTTCTTCGACTGTTTCTGATTTGGACGATATTGCCCGCGAAGGCTCTTTAATGATTATTTCTTTTGGCGCCGGCGTAATATTTTTGATCGAAGATTTTTCCTCAAAAGACTTTTCTTGAATAAATTGAATTTTCTTTTTGTCTCTAATAAAAATTCCTTTTGCTTTTTTTAAATATTTTGCAAAAAACAAAATAAGCTGATCCAAAGAAGTATTAAAAAAAACAATAAAACCCACAAGGGCGCTTCCAGTCAGAGCTAAATAAGTTCCAATCGGGTTAATTAAATAGGCTATTTGTTCAAAAATAAGCTTCCCCACCAATCCAGATTTTGAAAGCGCCATCAACGAAAGCGCCATTAATCCTCCTCCCAACATAACCCCCGGCTGATTCCACGGAATATTAAATTTTGTTAACATTAATCCAGATAAAAAGAAGAAAAAGGAGACAAAAACCGTTCCCCAACCAAAAATTTTAAGCAACAAAGTATTAAGTTTATAAAAAAAGATTCCTTGTCTGGTAAAAGAAAGAATAACCAAAAGTCCCAAGAGACAGAGCAAAACCGAACCAATTGAAAAAATAGCTTCTTGTTTTAGTTTAATTTTTAAACGGCGTTTAAGCCATCCCTTTCTCCTGGCCATGTTTCGATTATACAGAAATTAAAATATTGATTCAATCAAATGTATTGGCCTAATATAATTAATTATTAAGACTTCTGACAAACAAAAAGGACGTTGAAGGCCTAATTATTTTAATCATACTTAGTAAAGAGGTGTTTTCTTGTATGATTTCTTGATCAAGTTCTTTGCGATTATTATTATTTTTTAAGATTTTTTAAGCAAGGCAGCCTCATAACCAACCAAGTAATTTCTGACCAAAATCTTTTAGCTTTTTTTAGAAAAAGAACCTATTAGGAATGAAAAAATAATAATTGTGACTGTTTGCAAAAAAATTCGTTTCTTTTTCTTAACCAATTGTTGAACCCTTTCTAATTCGTTGCTCTCCGCCAGTTGGCGGACTCTCTTCGCCTTAACTAGCGCTACTGCGTCGCAGATATTTATTTTGCGCGCGTTTTTATAATCCTGCCCGAGGCGTTATGGGGCTTTTTAATTGTTGGTAAAATCAGAAATAATATTCAAATTTATCTTAAAATCATTTTTACGTTTCCGGCTTCAGTAACACCATTCTCTTTAAAACCAAAACTTTCATAATAGTGGGATAACCAAGGTTTCTTGGGACTGTGGGTAATTGAAAAATACCTATATTTAGGAGGATATTTTTGATTCAAGACAAAATTGACTAAACTTTTTCCAACCCCTTTGTTTCTAAAGTCTTCCTCAACAAATAAATCGTTAATAAAAATTGAATTTGGAAATAGATGGTGGTTTTGATCTAAAAATTCAATCAAAATATAACCTAAAAAAGTATTATCTGAAACCGCCACGAAAAGATGCCCTTCTTCAGTCGCTTTTTTTATTTTTTCTCTAGTCGAACTTATATCTAATTTAAGAGCCATTTTTAGAATTATATCAATCTCTTTTAGTGTTGCTTTTCTTATTTCAAACATAAATAAATTTTATCACTCTTATCTTTTAAAATTCGTTGTCGTAAGTTTTAATTCCAACTGCAACCGTTAAAATTACTTTATGTACAAACAATTAACGACCGCAGCCAGAGAAACAATTGAGGCCCTGCTCCAAGAGCATTATACCCAAAAAGATATTGCCGAGAAATTGAGGTTGATCCTGGGACTGTCAGCCGAGAAATCAAAAGAGGATCAACCCTAAATGGATATTTTACAGGATAGTCTAAGAAAGGCATCTTTCTTTGAGGGAAAAATGCCGAAAGAAAAAAAGTTATATTATTCCCAAATGCAGAAATACTTAACAAGGAAACTCCAGTCAGGCTAGAGTCCGAAGCAGATATCAGGAAAATTAAAGCTTTTAGAAATAATTGACAATTTTTTAGTATAATGATATTATCCTATATAAATTAACCTATATAAACATAGTATATACAACGCACATTAGTATAATGACCCAAACAGAGATACCACTTTTTACTAGAAACCTTTTTGTTTCTTCTGTGACGATTAAATCTGGTCATCTTCCGCTTATGTTTGAATACTCAGAGGTTAGCAATAATCGGGATCTTTTTGGGCGAAGAAACTCTTGGAAAACGAATAATTTAACTCTTGCATGGGATAAGGTCAGGAGTGGTGATTTTTTGGGGTCGACTGATCCGGAAGTAGCCCGTCTGGTCGATGGGTTTGAACGCTTAGGTCTGCCTTCTATCAGTGAGGCTTACTTTCTCCATGCTGTTGCTTATTTAATGACAAAGAACAAGCTAGAAGTTCCTTACGCAGCAAGCCACCTTGACCGTCTACGGGGAGATGACGACAACACCAATCGGAAAGCAATAGGCCGTGACTCGATTTTTACAAAATCTTCTTTCCCGCCTACACTTTCGAGTAATTGATAACCGATTTCGGGTTTTTGAACTAGGTGAATCTGATGAAAAAGATATTACTCTGGATCTGAAAACAGGTGCTTTAGAGAGGGCAGAAATGGTTGCCCGCCTCATGTCCTACAGTAGTTTTAGGAGAAAGGCGTCTGCCATGGTTAAACAATATGTTGATAGCCGGCCTGGCTGGCTTATCTTTGTTACCAACAACCGTCCAGATAAAAGAGGGCCGCTGATTGTCGCCGAAGAAAAATTAACCACAAGTTCATTTTTGCACCAAAACGCCGATCGGGTTGTCGGCAGAGGCCAAAATCCAGCCAGAGCAATACTGGAGGAATCAATTATTTTTAACCGATTGAAAACACGGCAGGAACAACTAGCCCGGGCGGTTGACAATGGTTTACTACCGGTGGAAAGTGCTTTCCGCCGAGAAAACTGGCCTGTACATCCCTTAATGGAACGGGTAAAAGCCGAAGTAAAACAGGCAGTAGATGCCTATTTGGCCCAAAGCGGTATGTTATGCGATCCGCTAGATGCAGAATATCAAGTGATTTTTCGTTTGACCACTTTTGAATTAAACCAGCTTTTTATTAATGGTGGGGAATTAGTAGATTATTGCGACCAACTTGGAGTCTTTAGTGACTGGCGTCAAATTCCGGCAATTGATCCCGAAGTCTGTGCTAAGTATCATCTTAATCCCGAGCTCCTCGCCGCGACAGTTGAGGAACAAATGTCCATTATTCGGCAGAGGCTAGCTCGCAGCCCTCTACCTATACGCAAATTGTTGGAAAAAACTCAAATTTTTGCGGAAAGCGGTTGGGAAATCAAAAAAGAAGGAAGGGATATCTTTTTAATAAAGAAAAACAATCTCGGCCGTGTTGTTGATCAGCAGGAAGTTGAGTTTAAAATGGTTGAACCGGCGGTTGCCGTCCAAATTCACAAGGATTTTCATTATATTCACACTCCACGTTGTGAAATGGCCATGGGCTTTTTCTTGCCAGGCGATCCTTTGCCTTTCTCTGTATTGGCTATTGAACCTGTCGACAGACCGTACAAGCAAAACGCTCTTCTTTTATATGGGTATGACCCACGATATTGTCTTGACTTCACCCGACTTTGGAGCCGACCCGGTGTCCCCCGAAACATTTCCAGTGCTATATTTGGCGAAGCCTTTCGATATTTAAGACAAACCAATCCTAGATTGCAAGCAACCATTACCGCTTTCATGGCTTCCTACGCAACAGGCCTTTCCATGTTAACCGGTGGATTTGAAACGCCAATTTTAATCAAGCCGGGAAGACATTATTTTACCGAAACAACCATTGATGGTCGTGTTTGTCTTGAACACATAACTAAAAGAAGACAAACAAATCAAACAAAAATTACACAGGTATCCCGTTTTCCTCTGCTGCCGGTAATTGAATTGATTTCACCTTTACAGGCCCCGCGGTTTAAGCCGATTTTAGTATTAGGTCGAGAAATGGTTAGTATTAGCTAAATATTAAATATATGGCATTAACAGAACTTGACATTAGAGAAGAACGGGAAGGCAATCGAAAAGTCGCAGTTTTGACTGGCGTTTCCGGAAGTGGAAAAGACTATCTTATTTCTCAACTACTTAAGGCTGACCCACAGATAGGCCAACGTCTATCAATAGTTAATTTTGGAGAAGCACTGTTTCAACGAGTTAAAGGAATCTTAGAAGTGGGCAGCCGAGATGATTTAGGGACAAAACTTACCCAGGAACAAATTATGGCTCTCATCCCGCAGGTTCTTGCCGAAGTAAAGGAACCGGCCATAATTAACACCCATGTTGTATACGAGCAAAGAGGCAGCCTGCAAATTAACCCTCAATTCCATCAGTACCCGCTAGTTGACACCTATGTTTTTGTCTGGAGTTCACCGGAGTTAATTACCCAATGGCGAAAACAAGAAGAACGCCGGCGGGCAATCCAAACTCCAGAGGAAATTATGCTTAGTCAGGAAATCGGATTTGAAGTAACTCGGATTCTAGCCAGGTATTATGGCCGACGGTTTCTTTCAATTTGTAACCGACCAGACAATCTTGGCCAAAACGTGGCCCATTTACTAGAGGCTATTACAGAAATGATAAATCCGCTATGTTAGAATAAAAGACATGATGACAAAACTTAACCAAATATTAATTGCCAGCAGCAATAAACACAAAAAAGAAAAGCTTTCGTGGATTGTTAAGGATTTTTTCAAACAGATTGATTTTCCTGAAAGTTTAACCACAAAAATTAAAATCAACGAAAACGGAAAAACTTTTGAAGAAAACGCGGCTAAAAAGGCCGTTGCCTATTCCCAGGTTTACCCCGGTTTTACGATTGCTACCGACGGAGGAGTGCTTATTCCAGCTCTGGGTGAGAAATGGAATAAGCTAAAAACAAGAAGATTTGTTGGTGAAAATTCAAGCGACATTCAACGAATTGAGACGCTTTTGAATTTAATGAAAGATAAAAAAGGAGAAGAGAGAAAAATGATTTGGAATGAAGCCGTGGCTATCGCCAAAGAAGGCAAATTGCTTTTCTCATATCAGGCAGAAGGAATAGAAGGGATTTTACAAAACAATTTTGACCCTGCTAAATACCGGGAGGGCATTTGGGTTTGTAGCGTTTGGTATTTTCCCCAATATAATAAGAATTTTTTTGATTTGGGCGAAAAAGAAACAAAAGAGGTTGAAATTTCCTGGGAAAAAATCAGAAGGGCGATTCAAGATTATCTAACAGAATATTTAAGGACTCTTTCTTAAAAGCAGACAAAGGTGTGGTTGCGGGTAGAAGGGATACCTCAGATTTTTACTTTTCCCTACTATGCAGAACTGATAAAGACCGCTTACACACAAAGTTTCATCCTTTCTCTAAATCTTTTGAAGGCGTTTGACCGTTTAAAGTTGTATATGGTTGTTGATAGTTGTAAAAGTCCTTCCATTCTCTTAATTTTTCATTAAAGAATTTGGCATTATCAATGATAACTCCTTTCGTCGTATGATAAAATTTTTCCTCGTCAATACGGTGTGCTTTCTATCCTGCCGTTTAATTTTTTCCTTCTTTTTAATATAGACAGATTGATACCTTTACTTAGAACGTTCCAATGAAATACTTGAAATTCTGAACCATTGTCTGTCTAAATAACGATTCTTTTAAAAGGCGGTCTAGATAAAACATAATCAACAAACTGGATCGCTAATAATGATTATTCTTTTTCAAATATTTTCATTGCTCTTTAAGATACATCTATATTTTCCAAATTTAAAACATGCATAAGTTCAGATACATATTAGACTCATTCAAAGTCAAGGAAAAAGAATGAGTTATTTATGTAGAAGAACGAGCTTTCTTTTCAAGGGGGTTTTAGGGTATCGTAAGTTTATGAAGCTTA
>Ga0073932_1000467_pt1 | contig 99707 bp, 94 predicted proteins | sample DewCreD2012metaG_FD_76967 | JGI IMG/M metagenome (GOLD analysis project Ga0073932, IMG submission 76967) | Hot spring sediment bacterial and archeal communities from British Columbia, Canada, to study Microbial Dark Matter (Phase II) - Dewar... ...
GTGCCAGCGCGAGGAATAACGAGCGCTGTCTGGCACGCCGGTCGAGATGTGAGACCGGCCGGTATGCCAGCGCGAGGAATAACGAGCGCTGTCTGGCACGCCGGTCGAGATGTGAGACCGGCCGGTATGCCAGCGCGAGGAATAACGAGCGCTGTCTGGCAAGCCGCGCGAGATGGTGAGCGCGGCCGGGTAGCCTCGCACTCTTCTTTGTGTGAGGCGGGTCGTGGGTGAGCCCGGCCGGACAAGCTCTCCCTGCGTCGCCGAAGTTGCCTTCCTGTTCTTTTCGTGGTACAAAAAACCAAGCCATATCTAACGCCACACGGCAATGAACGAACTTTTCCCGTCTCCTGAGAGTTCCCCTCCGGATGCTGCGCCTCTTGCGGCGCGGATGAGGCCAAGGACGCTGGACGAGTTTGTGGGGCAGGAGCATATTCTCGGCAAGGGGAAACTGCTCAGGAAGATGATAGAGGCGGACCGCCTTGCCTCGCTCATCTTCTACGGTCCCGCGGGATGCGGCAAGACGGCTCTTGCGATGGTCATCGCGCGGACGACGAAGAAAGCGTTCTGCCACCTCAACGCGGTGACCGCGACGGTTGCGGATGTGCGGGAGGTCATCACGATGGCGAGAGACCGCCTGCGCAGAGAGGGAAGGCAGACGATCCTCTTTCTTGACGAGATTGCTCACTTCAACAAACTCCAGCAGGATGCGCTGATGCCGGATGTGGAGGAAGGCGTCATCGTGCTCATCGGCGCGACGACCCACAACCCGTATTTCGCCGTGAACAGCCCGCTCCTCTCACGGGCGCACATCTTTGAGTTCACGCCGCTGTCGGACGACGATGTTGCCCGGATTGTCAGGCAGGCGCTTGAAGACCGTGAGCGGGGGCTCGGTTTGTCAGGGGTGCGCGTTGAACAGGATGCCCTCGTCCATATTGTCCGCGCCAGCGAAGGAGACGGCAGGAGGGCGTTGAACGCGCTGGAGTGCGCCGTGCTGGTCGCCCGCGAACGCGGCGGAGGCGAACGCGCGGTTGACCTCGCGGCGGCAGAGGAGGCGGTCCAGCGGAAACGGGTGGTGTACGACAGGGACGAGGACAGCCACTACGATACTATCTCCGCCTTCATCAAGAGTATGCGCGGGTCTGACCCTGACGCGGCGCTCTACTATCTCGCGAGAATGATTGTGGCAGGCGAGGACCCGAGGTTCATCGCGCGGCGCATCGTCATCTGCGCGTCTGAGGATGTGGGAAACGCAGACCCGCAGGCGCTTCTGGTCGCGGATGCCGCGTTCAGGGCGGTTGAGGTTATCGGGATGCCTGAGGCGCGGATCATCCTTGCCCAGGCGGTTGTCTATGTGGCAACCGCGCCCAAGAGCAACGCGTCGTACCTCGCGGTGGAGAAAGCACTCGGGTATGTCCAGAAGGAAAAGTCGCAGCCGGTCCCCAGGCACCTGCAGGACGCTCACTACCCGGGCGCGAAGAAACTCGGCAGGGGCGCCGGGTACAGGTATCCGCACGACTTTCCCGGGCACTATGTGCCTCAGGAGTATATGCCGCGCAAGGTGTCCTTCTACGCCCCGTCTGACCAGGGATACGAACGCCGCATCTTTTTTTTCCTGCGCCACCTTGAACGGCTCGCGCGTGAATACGAAAAGAGACCTCAGGCGCCGTCTGCGGGAAGAGAGAAGCCGCCTCGGCAGGGATGAGTGGGAGGCGTGGAGCGAAGAGGTCCAGCGCCGCTTCCTTCGCCTGCCTGAATACGGGCGGTGCCGCACGCTTCTTTTGTACATCCACACCGACCGAGAGGTCAGGACAGACCTCATCCTCGAACAGGCGCTTGCGGACGGAAAGAAGGTCTGTATGCCGGCGAACGACTTCTCTGCCGGCGTGTTTGTGCCGTCACGCATCCGGTCTGCCGCCGACATTGACAGAAGAGGCAGGATTCCCGAGCCGGTGCGCGTGGAGCCGGTCAGTTGCGCGGAGATTGACCTCGTGGCGGTCCCCGGAGTTGTCTTCGACAGATGCGGAGGACGCATCGGGATGGGCGGCGGGTTCTACGACAGGTTCCTCTCCCGGCACCATTCGGCGCGGAAGGTGGGCATCGCCTTTTCGTTTCAGGTGCTTGACGAGGAGATTCCCTGCGACGCGCGCGACGTACGGATGGACCTTGTGGTGACTGAAAAGGAGGTTATCGTGCCGGCGCAGGCGGGGGGACCGCTCACTTCTCCTCTTTGAGTTTTCTGATACGGTCGCGGTACCTGATTGCCGTCTCAAAGTCCAGTTGCTTCGCCGCCGCCGCCATCTTCTTCTCCAGTTTCCGCAGGAGCGAGGCGACATCCTTCCCGTAGAGCTCCTCTTCTTCCTTCAGCGCGTCCATCTTCTTCGCCCTGTCCGTTCCGCCGATGATGTCTGAAAGCGACTGCATCAGCGGCTTGGAAACCGAGCGCGGGATGATGCCATGGACAAGGTTGTACTCTGTCTGTATCCTGCGCCTGCGCTCTGTTTCCTCTATGGCGGTGCGCATCGCGGGAGTGATTGTGTCGGCGTACATCACCACCTCGCCGTCAATGCTCCGCGCCGCGCGGCCCGCAATCTGGATGAGGGATGTCGCAGAGCGAAGGAAGCCCTCTCTGTCCGCATCGAGGATGGCGACAAGGCTCACCTCTGGCAGGTCAAGCCCTTCTCGCAGGAGGTTGATGCCTACGAGGACATCGAACTTCGCCTCCCGCAGTCCTTTCAGTATCTCCACCCGCTCGATGGTCTCTATCTCGTAGTGGAGGTACATCACGCGGATGTTCAAGTCGCGCAGGTACTCTGCTATCTCCTCGGCAAGTTGCGTGCTGATGGTGATGACGAGGACCCTCTGTTTCCGCTCAATCCGCTGCCGTATCCTGCCGAGGAGGTCGTCAATCTGGTGCTCGGTGGGCCTGACCTCTATGGGCGGGTCAACGAGTCCGGTCGGCCGGATAATCTGCTCTGCAACAAGAGGGCTTGGCTCGCCGATGCGGCTGACCCCGCACTGTTCAAGTTCGTACCTGCCGGGGGTCGCAGAGACATAGACAACCTGCCCGACGAGCGACTGGAACTCCTCAAAGGTCAGCGGTCTGTTCTCGAGAGCGCTCGGCAAGCGGAATCCGAACTCCACAAGGGTTTCTTTCCGGGAGCGGTCTCCGTGAAACATCCCGCGAATCTGCGGTATCGTGACATGCGATTCATCAATGAACACAAGAAAGTCGTCGGGGAAGTAGTCGAGAAGCACCTCTGGCCGCTCCCCGAACTGCCTGCCCGCAAGGTGCATCGAGTAGTTCTCAATGCCGTGGCAGTAGCCGAGTTCTTCCAGCATCTCAAGGTCGTTGCGGGTGCGCATCTCAAGCCGCTCCGCCTCGAGAAGCCGTCCCGCTTTCCGCAACGCCTCAAGCCGCTCGGCAAGTTCCTCCCTGATGGCTGCGAGCGCCCGCTGGAGTTTGTCCCGCGGCGTCACGAAGTGCTTCGCGGGGTAGATGGTCACTTCCGGCAGGGTCGCGATGGTGTTTCCGGTCAGCGGGTCGAACGACTCTATGCCGGCGACGGCGGAGCCGAACAGTTTGATGCGCACCCCCGTCTCTTCGTAGGACGGGATGAGTTCCACCGTGTTCCCTCTCACACGGAACTTCCCGCGCGAGAGTTCGAACTCGTTGCGCTCGTACTGAATCTCCACGAGCCGGCGGAGAAGATTCCTGCGGTCTATCTGTCCGCCCTGCGTGAGGTGCATCATCATCGCCCGGTGGTCCTCGGGACTGCCGATGGGGTAGATGCAGGAAACGCTCGCCACGATGATCGTGTCCCGATGGGAGAGCACAGAGGATGTCGCTGCCAGCCGCAGGCGGTCGATGTCCTCGTTGATGGAGGCGTCCTTCTCGATGTAGGTGTCCGTAGCGGGGATGTACGCTTCGGGCTGGTAGTAGTCGTAGTAGCTGACGAAGTACCTCACCCTGTTGTGGGGGAAGAACTGCCGGAACTCGCCGAACAGCTGCGCCGCAAGCGTCTTGTTGTGGGAAATGACAAGGGTGGGACGGTTGACCGCGGCAATGACCGCCGCCATCGTGTATGTCTTGCCACTTCCCGTCACTCCGAGGAGCACCTGCGCCCGCTGCCCGCCTCTGAGGTTGCGCACCAGTTGCTCGATGGCGCGCGGCTGGTCGCCCGCGGGCGTGAAGTCGGAAACGAGCGAGAAACGGTCCATACCGAGATTATACCGCGCCCCGCCTTATCCAGCAGGCGCCGGCGCGGCTTCACCACGTCCCGTGGAGGCGTGAGGGAAGCACCTGCTCAAGCAGATACTTCGCCTCCTCGTACGCGTCGCTGTACGGATAGAAGACGACAATCTGCCTGAGCGCGTTCTTTGCCCGTTCGTAATCGCCCGTCTCGAGGAAGTGCTTGCCGAGGGCAAGGAGCGCATTGTCCGCGAGTTTGCTCACGGGATACGCAAGGAGGAAGTCGCGGTACGCGGATGCGGCAAGGTCCTGTCTGCCCTGCCTCTGGAGGGACTCGGCGATTGAAAACTGCAGCCGTTCGGGCAAGACCGCTCCCGGCCAGCGAGACACCAACTCCTCGTATCTGTCCGACGCGGCGAGGCGGTCTTCTCCAAACAGGGACGCAATCTCCTCGCGGAGACCGCGGTATTCCGCGTCCGAATCGGCAGGCAAAGCGGGTTTCGGCTGAGGACCGAGGAGGTGAAAGAGGAGACCCTTTCCCTCGCCGACCGTCTGGCGATACCTCGCCTCCCTGAACAGACGCGTGCCGAACGCAACGACCATCCCGTAGACGAAACCCGCCGCGTGGGCGGCAAAGGCGACCGAAGAGCTGGCAAGGTTCGACGCCACAAGAGCAGTGGAGACCGCCTGCTGGACGAACCAGATGGCAAGCCAGAATACTGCGTACAGCTCAACCACGCCCGTGCGTATCCAGACAAGGAACCACAGGAAGTACCTGAAACTCACCGCGCTTCTGGGAAACAGGACAGCGTACGCGCCGAGTACTCCGGCGATCGCTCCCGACGCACCGATGACAGGCGTCTCCGTCGCGCCGGCGGGAATCAGCGCCGAGTAGAGAAGGGAGGCAAAGATACCTCCGGCAAGATAGAACACAAGAAACCGCATCCTGCCCCAGCGGTCTTCAAGGTTGTCCCCGAACAGCCACAGGTACCACATATTGAAGCCGAGGTGGAGCAGTCCGCCGTGGAGAAACTGCGAGGTCAGAAGGGTGAGCAACGACGGACGCGCAGGCACAAACCCGTACTGCTTTACGACGCTCTCATAGACATCTGTCCGGAAGTTGAACGCGAGGTAGACCGCGAGGTTCGCAAGCACGATGAGCAGCACAATGACAGGGAACCTCTTGACGCGGTACTCGTCCCGGACCGGGAAAAAGAAGAACATGCGCTATCCTGCCTATCTCCTGTCTCTCGCCGCGTTCACGCGCCGAACTTCTGCAGTTTCCCGCTGTGCGCCAGCATCAGGAACATTGCCTCAACGGCAGGGAATCTGCCGAGGATGCCCTTTGCGCAATCCCGCTCGGTGAACCGCGTGACCGAGTCGGGCAGGGCTGAGGGGGACAGAAGCGCGAACGGCACCGGATGCCACGAGTGGGATTTCAACAGGGAAGGAGTCGAATGGTCGCCGGTGAAGACAGCGGTGTCAAATCCAGGGGCAAGGATCTCGGGAACAGAGCGGTCAATCTCCTCCAGCGCCGCGACCTTGCCGTCGAAATCGCCGTCCTCTCCCTTCGCGTCGGTCTTCTTGATGTGGAAGAAGAAGAAGTCGTAGTCGGCCCGCGCCTGCGCCAGCGTCCGTATCTGTTCGCCGAGCGTCTCTCCTGCCGGCAGCACATCCATTCCGACAAGTTTCGCCAGCCCCTTGTACATCGGATAGGTGGCGATGCAGGCGGCACGCAGGCGGTATCTCTCGCCGAACGGCATGAGCGACGGCATCCTGGAGAATCCGCGCAGAAGGAGGGCGTTCGCCTTCTCTCCCCGCAGAGCGGCGCGCGCCCGCGCAAGGAACTCGTTGAGAAGGGCTGCGGTCTGGCTGGCGTCCGGCGAGAGCGCCGAAATCTGCAGCAGAGGGAGCCCTTCTTTCTGCGGGTCGTTCTCGCTGACCGCGGGAGACAGGTTCCTGCCTTTGAGAAGGATGGCGCACCGGTGTTCCTTCACAGTACGGATGGTGACGGTGATGCCTGGGATGCCGGCTGCCGCCTTCTCAATCAGCGCAACAAGACGCCTGTTCTCTTCGGTGGAGATCCTGCCCGCCCTGCGGTCAACGACAATCCCGTGGTCGTCCACCGTGGCAAAGTTGCCGCGGATGGCGAGGTCATCAGGCCCCAACTCCATGCCGATGCCGCACACCTCAAGCACGCCCCTGCCTATCTGGTGCTCAACCGGGTCGTAGCCGAACAGCGCGAGGTGGGCGGGTCCGCTGCCGGGGGTGACTCCGGGCAGAACGGGGGTCATCAGCCCGCACGCGGACCTCCGGGCGATGTCGTGCAGATGAGGGATTGCAGCGGTCTCCAGTTCGGTCAGCCGCGTCGCAGGATGCGGGAGCCCTCCAAGGCCGTCCATCACCGCCAGCAGTATCTTCGTGTCGTTCTTCGCAATGATGCCGGGCAGAATGGCGTCGTATTTCATCAGTTCCTCCGCTTGTTGATGGTGGATGTTTGAGGGTATAATAGACCGTTGCGCAAGTCAAGGAACGTCGCGGAATGCTGTACATAGTGGGGACGCCCATCGGGAATCTCGGGGATATCACCCAGCGAGCGCTGGATGTGTTGAGGGAAGTGGACCTCATCGCCTGCGAGGATACCCGCGAAACGGGGAAACTGTTGAGATGCTACGGCATTCAGAAGCCGCTTGTCAGTTACTATCGGGACAACGAACGCAGGCGGCTGAAGTTTCTTGGGGAGAAACTTGCCGAGGGCAAGCGCATTGCACTGGTGTGCGACCGCGGCACACCCGGAATCTCCGACCCCGCCTACCTCCTTGTGCGCGAGGCAAGGAAGATGGGCGTGCCGGTGTCGCCTGTCCCCGGACCTTCGTCGCTGACCGCGGCGCTGTCGGTGTCCGGTCTTCCGGCTGACAGGGTGCTGTTCCTCGGATTCTTGCCGAGAAAGCAGGGTCGTCGCCGCGCGGTCCTTGAAGAGATGCGGGAGAGAACGGAAACGGTCGTCTGCCTTGAATCGGTGCACCGGATACGCAGGACTCTGGCGGAGATGGCGGAGATTTTCGGAGAGCGGGAAGCGGCGGTGTGCAGGGAACTGACAAAGAGGTTTGAAGAGGTCGCGCACGGAACGGTGGGCGAACTGGCGGCGGCGTTCGCAACGAAGAAGCCGCTCGGCGAGTTTGTCATTGTGGTCGCGCCGCCTTGCCGGCGCGGGAAGGAGCGGCAATGGTTATGAAGTTTCTGCGCAAACGCAGGACAATCAAGATTGTGATGTGGGCAACTGCCATCGCCGTCATTCCGGGCTTCCTTATCTGGGGTATCGGGCTGACGGGCGCCGGCAGGGCTGGCACCCTCGCCGCGACAGTCAACCGGAGGGACATTACCAGGCGGGAGTTCTATGACCGGCTCTCCAAGACCGAACAGCGGTACCGCGAGATGCTCGGGGACAAGTATGACGAGTTCGCCAAGCACCTCAATCTGGAACAGAGCGTGCTTGACGAGATGATCCGCGAGAAGATTCTTGAGACAGAAGGGGCGCGGCGCAGGGTGAAGGTGACGGACGCGGAAGTGCTCGCCGCGGTGCGGTCCGACCCGGTCTTCAAGGATGAGAAAGGTAACTTCAGTCAGCAGCGGTACGACGCAATCATCTCCAACCTCTCGGAAGAGCAGATAACGGAGATAGAGAAAGCCGTGCGCAAAGCGGTGTTCATGCAGAAACTGCGCGAGAAGGTTCTCTCGGAGACGTCCATACAGGTGAGCGACGGAGAGATAGACGAGTTCATCGCAAAGACGCCGACGGCAAAGGACGCCGAGCGGGAGACCCTGAGGCAGACGCTGCGCGCGCAGAAGGAGGACAGGTACTTCCGGGACTGGATGGAGGGGGCGCGGAGCCGCGCGAAGGTGACGGTGTATCTGGACCTCAAGAAGGAGGAGCAGGGTGGCTGAGATCAGACCGTTTTGCGGTCTGAGGTACCGCCCCGGCGCGGTTGTTCTTGACGATGTGCTGGCTCCGCCGTGGGATGTGGTGTCTGTTGAGCAGCAGAAGGCGCTTGCCTCCCGGTCGCCCTACAATGTGACCCACCTTGAGGCGCAGGATGTGGTGCCGGAGGAAGCCGCGCGGCGGTGTGCGGAATGGGTCAGGTGGGGTGTACTTGAAGAGGAGCCCGCGGAGGCCTGCTACCTTCTGCGCCACCGGTTCTCGCTGAACGGCAGAGAAGAGGAGCGGGTCGGTTTCTTCGCGCTCCTGAAACTGGAACCGTTTGAGGACGGCAGGGTCATCCCTCACGAACGGGTGTTTGAGAAATTCCGCGACAACCGGCAGCGACTTATCTCCGCCACAGGCGCCTGCTTCAGCCCGGTGTTTTTCGTGTGCCGCGATGAGGAGGATGTCATCGGTAAGGCGGCGTCCCGCGCGGAAGAGGTGTTCTCCGCGTATCTGGACGGAGAGCGTCTGGACCTTGGGCGGATTGCCGACCCTTCGTCCATCTCGGCGCTGCGCGCACTGTGCCGGAGCCGGCCGCTCATCATCGCGGACGGTCACCACAGGTATCAGGCATCGCTGAATGCGGCCCGGGACGGCACTGGCGACCCGTGGTGCCTCGCGTATGTGGCGAACCTTCTCTCGCCATCGCTGAAGATCCTGCCGACGCACAGGTTTGTCCCCGGCGCGGCGCGTGTGCCGGATGTCGTGGCGCGGCTCGAGGAGATGTTCGAGGTGAGGCGGTACAGCAACCGCGGGCAGTTCCTTGGCGAGGTGCTCGGCAGGGGGACACATATCTTCGGGGTGCGCAGCCGGGAGGGGATGTGGCGGCTACGGCTGCGGAGCGAGCAGGCGGTCGTGGACCGCGCGGGAGACATCCATCCCGCGGTGAAGCGGCTTGACACAACCATCCTCCACAATGTCATCCTGCGCGAGTACTTCGGGATAGAGGATCAGACATTCGTGTTCGGGCAGGACCCCATTGAACTGATGAGGAAAAACGACGAGGCGGGGAGTGGGGCGGTCTTTTTCCTGAACCCCGTCACGGTGGAGCAGTTCTGCGAGGTGACCCTTTCCGGCGAGGTGATGCCGCAGAAATCAACCTACTTCTTCCCGAAGGTGCCCTCAGGGCTTGTGTTCTACCGTTTCAGGAGATAATCCCGGGGGATTGGCGGAGGGCGCGGATGAGAATCGGCATCGGATACGACATACACCGGCTGGTGACTGGCAGGCGGCTTGTGCTCGGCGGCGTGAGCATACCGTTTGCGAAGGGACTGAAGGGGCACAGCGATGGGGATGTGGTGCTTCACGCGGTGGCGGACGCGGTGCTCGGCGCAGCGGGCGGGCCTGATATCGGGACGCTGTTCCCAGACACCGAGGAGAAGAATCGGGATATGGACAGCGCGCGGATTGTGCGGCGAGCGGTCAGGGAGGCGGGGAAGCGCGGACTGCAGCCGGCGAACGCGGATCTGGTGGTCATCTGCGAGGAGCCGAAACTTGCGGCGTGGTACGGAGACATCCGCAGGAGGATCGCGGAACTCCTCGGCATCGGGCAGTCGCAGGTAGGCATCAAGGCGAAGACATCAGAACGGCTCGGCGACACCGGCAAGGGCAGGGCGGTCGCGTGCCTTGCTGCCGTCTGCCTTGACAGGAAGCGCCGTTCACGGTAAAAATAGAGTCCGCATTGCGCGGACCGCGGGATTCCTCCCAGAGGGAACATCTATGATAGAGGTGAAGGGGCTGACGAAGTACTACGGCAGGACGAAAGCGGTTGACAGTGCCACCTTTTCCGTCGAAAAGGGAGAGATTTTCGGGCTTCTCGGACCGAACGGGGCGGGCAAGACGACGCTGATGCGGATGCTGACCTGTTTCCTGCCGCCGAGCAGCGGAACAGCCGTCGTCAACGGACACGATGTGCTGGACAGCCCGCTTGGCGCTCAGCGCAGCGTGGGGTATCTGCCTGAACGCAACCCTCTCTACGACGACCTGACTGTTCCGGAGTTCCTCGCGTTCGCCGCCGAGGTGAAGGGGATCCGCGGGAGGCAGCAGGTCAGGCGGAGAGTTGCGGAGGTGATGGATCTCTGCGGGCTGTCTGAGGCAGGCCGCAAGACCATCGGGAAACTCTCCAAGGGGTACCGCCAGAGGGTCGGCATCGCGCAGGCGCTTGTCAACGACCCTCCCTGCCTCATCCTCGATGAGCCGACCATCGGCCTTGACCCGAAGCAGATTGCCGAGGTGCGGCGCCTCATCAAGGGGCTTTCCGGGAGCCGCACGGTTATCCTTTCCACCCACATCCTGCCCGAAGTTGCGATGACCTGCGATAGGGTCATCATCATCAACGAGGGCAGCATCATCGCGACCGACACCATCGAGGGGCTGACCGCAAGGGTGCGTGGCGCCGCGGAGATTTCCCTTGAGGTGGAGGGCCCTGTGGATGCGGTCAGGCAGGCGGTTTCCGCGGTGCCCGGGGTCAGGAGTGTGGAGGTGGTGCCCCCTCTGCGGGAGAGGGTTAACAGATACCTTGTGCGGACAGACCAGCAGGCGGACCTTCGCAAGGAGATTTCGTCCACCATCGTCAGGTCCGGGCACACGCTGCTGTCAATCGGGATGCGTGAGATGTCCCTGGAAGACATCTTCCTGAAACTCGTGACAAAGGAAGAAGAGGTATGAACATCTGGCCGCTGTTCAGAAAGGAGATGAAGACATACTTCATCTCGCCAATTGCCTACGCGGTGCTCGTCATCTACGGGCTGATTGCCGGTTTCATCCATCTTGCGCTCGTGGGGAGGTACACTGTGTTGTCCATGCAGGGCGGTATGTACGGTATGGGCTCCCTCAACCCGTCAGAGATGCTCGCCGAGCCGCTTTTTGCCAATATGGCGGTGACCGGTCTCTTCCTCCTGCCAATGCTGACGATGCGGCTTTTTTCCGACGAGAAGAAGACAGGCACCGTGGAACTTCTGTTCACCTATCCTCTGCGGGACGTGGAGATTGTGCTGGCAAAACTCCTCGCCTGCCTTGCGGTGTACGCGGCAATGGTCGCAATCCCCGTCGTCAATCTTGCCGTGATGGAGCGGTGGGTGAACCTTGACTGGGCAGCCGCAGGCGCCGGATGCGTCGGCCTTCTCCTCCTCGGAGGAGCGTTCATCTCTCTGGGCATCTGCATCTCTGCCCAGACCGAAAACCAGATTGTTGCAGGAGCCGTCACCTTCGGCGCGCTCCTCCTCTTCTGGATTGTCGGGTGGCTCGGCTACTACGCGCAGGGGATGGCGCAGTCCATCTTCTCGTCTCTCTCCCTGATGGACCAGTTTGAACCGTTCTCGCAGGGCGTGATTGACACGCGCGGGGTCGTCTTCTACCTCAGTTTCGCCTTCTTCTTCGTGTTCCTGACGCTCCGGACGCTGGCGTCAAAACGGTACAGGGGATAGTATGGCAACCGGCAGAAAGGCGCAGTCGCTGAATGTGTGGGTCTCCGTGGCAGTGATGCTCGGGTTGCTGGTCGCCGTCAACCTCATCTCCCACAAGCATTTCAAGAGGTTCGATTTCACGAAGGCGAGGCGGCACTCGCTTTCCGAACAGAGCAGGAAGGTGGCGAGGGAACTGAAGAAGGACACCTCCATCCTCGTGTTCACAAAGGACAGAGGCGCCGCGGACAAGGGGCTTCTGGACCAGTACAGGGCGGAGTCCCCACGGATACGGTATGAGTTTGTTGACCCGGATCGCCAGCCGCTGAAGGCGAAACAGTACGGGGTATCCAGTTTTGGCACAACGGTCGTGGTGGTCTCGGGAGACACGACGGAGAAGGCGTACCGGTTTGACGAGAAAGAGATAACCTCGGCGCTCCTTCGTGCGGCGATGCCAGGGACGAAGAAGGCAGTGTTCACGAAGGGGCATGGCGAAAAGGACCCTGACGCGTACGACGGTTCCGGCGTCAATGTGCTCAAGCGGGCGCTCGAGGAGGAGCGGTACACCGTCTCCTCGGTGTCGCTGGCGACGGAGAAGATCCCCGACGACTGCGACGTGCTTGTCATCGCGGGACCGAAGTACGACTTTCTGCCGCAGGAGATAGCGGTGCTGCGGGACTACCTGAACAACGGCGGACGGCTGCTTCTGCTTCTTGACCCCGGCGCGCTTCCGAACCTCGTCGCCTTCTGCCGGGACGCCGCCGGCATCGAGGTGGGAGCCAACTTCGTGGTTGACCCTGCGAGCCGGCTGATGGACGCGGGCATCCCGACGATTGACGACTACGAGGACCACGAGATTACGAAAGACCTGAAGAATGTCATCACGGTGATGAGTTTCGTCAGGTCGGTCGAACCCGCCTCGTCGCCGCCCTCCGGGGTCACGGTGCACGGGCTGATGCGGACGAGCAGCAGGTCGTTTCTGATGCCGGGGAGCAAACCGCCCGCCTCAGGGAGGGTGCGGCTTGAAGGGAAGCAGACCCGCGCAGTGACCGTGGCGTGCGCAAGCGAAGTGGATGTGACCTCGACGGACACCTCGGCGGCGGTCGAGCGGAAGGGCAGGGTAGTGGTCTTCGGGGACTCTGACTTTGCGGGCGACCGACTGATTGCCTACGGCGGCGGCAATGGCGACCTTGTGCTCAACTCTGTGGGATGGCTGGCGGACCGCCTTGTACTGGTCTCCGTCAGAAGTAAGGAGCAGGACAGCCAGCCGCTTGTCCTGACCGGCAGGCAAGGGCGCATCGTCATGCTTGTCGGGCTTGCAGGCATCCCCCTTGGCATCATGACGCTCGGTGTCGGCGTGCTCCTGCGCCGGCGACTCAGAACCTGAATCCTTCCATGAAGAGCGCGTGGAACAGAACCATCATCCTTGCGGCGGTGACATCTCTCGCGTTTTTCTGGTACTACGCCGTTGATGTGAAGGGTTCGTTTTCCCCGCCGTGGAGTTCTGCATCGGTGTTTGGCCTGTCCCCGGAGAAGGTTGACTTCCTCTCCATACACACCCCTGACGGGACGGTTGAGTGCGTCAGGGAGAAAGGTGCGTGGCGCATTGTGTGCCCCGAAGAGGCGCTCGGCGACGAGAAGGAGATCGCGCAGGTTGTCTCAGCCCTCGCCGGGTTGAAGATGGAGCGGAACCTCGGCAGGGTTGACGACCTGAACGAGTACGGCGTGACGGGAGACCGCTCAGTCACCCTTGGCGCGGCGGGACGCAGGGTGCGTGTGGCGATCGGCTCGGAGAACCCCGGCGGGTCGTACCTGTATGCGTCAAGAGATATGCGCAACGTGTTTCTTGTGAGCAAGTGGAGCATTGAGGATGAACTCGGCAAGAAGTTTCTCAATCTCAGGGAAAGGAGGATTCTTGTCAACGACCGGGCGCAGGCGTCCGCTGTCTCCATCTCCGGACCGCGGGGAGAAGTCCGTCTCCAGCGCGCGGACGGAGCATGGGGCGTGCGGTCAGGGTCGTGGTCAGACCGCGCTGACGACGCCCGGGTTTCGGAACTCCTGGATATCCTTGCTGAAAACGCCGTGTCTCTTGAACCAGAGACCGGGATTGCGCCGGAGAAGAAGGCGCTTTCCATCTCGGTCGACGAAGGAAAAGAAAGAGCGGTGCTGACCCTTGGGGGTTCGCTGCCGTCAGGAAGGCGGGCGTGGAGTTCCCTGAAGCCGGGACTGCGGCTGATAGTGCCGGAGCGGCTGTACGAGATTGCGTCGTCTCCTCCCGACTGGTGGAGGTCGCGGCGGCTGTTTGCGTCGTCCGCGTCTGACATTGTGGAGTTGCGGCAGAGGCGGGAAGACGGCTCCTCCTGGTCCGCGGTGCGGAAAGGCGCGAGGTGGATTGTCCCGCAACTGAACCGGGCGGCCGACAGGGCGAAGGTGAACGCCCACCTTGACCGGCTGGTTTCCGTGCGCGCGGAAACCGTGGTTGCGGCAGACCCTCAGACGGCCCAACAGGCATCTTCCTGGCCGGCTGAGGTGACCGTGGTGACGTCGGTGGGGAGCGAGAAGATACTGTTCAGCGTCCCGCAGGAAGGAGTGCGAATGGCGTACGCTCCAGGCAGGGGCGTTGTCCTCACTGTCATCGGTGTGGAAGACCTCCTTGCAGCGAACGCGGATATGTTCTTGCCCGAGCGGAAAACCGCTCCTGCCGCAAAGGGGACCGGCGCAACCCATCGCGCACCCGCGCAACGGCGCTGAACAGGCGGCAGGGGAAGTTCGCCCGTTTTGCGCGCCGGTCGTCTACGGGCTACAATGAGATATGTGGAACCTCGTCTACGCAGGGGGCTTCGGCGCCGCGTTCGTCCTTTCCTTTCTGCTTTTCTACCCTGTCAGGCGGCTTGCCTGCGCTCTCGGGGTTCTTGACCGCCCCTCTGCGCGGAAAATCCATACAGAAGCGACGCCGCTTCTGGGCGGGCTCGCCATCTTTCTGGCGTTTGTGACCACGACTCTCGCGGGGCTTGGCACAGCGAGGTCCAGTTTCCTGCCGGAGTACTTCAGGGAGTTTCTTCCCGGCATCCTGCGCGTCTCAAGCCGGCTGCACGCGGTGCTCGCCGGCGGGCTCCTTGTCGTGGCGGCGGGAGTGGCAGACGACATACTGTCGCTGCGGCCGTGGCAGAAGTTGTCCCTTCAGGTTCTCTGCGCGCTTGTCGTCTTCGGCGCAGGCATCCGCATCTCCCTGTTTGTGCCGCACCTGTGGTTTTCCCTTCCGCTGACCGTTGTGTGGCTTGTGGCAATGATGAACAGTTTCAATCTCCTCGACAATATGGACGGCCTGAGCTCGGGCGTCGCGTGCGTGTGCGGGGCAATCCTTTTCCTCATGGCGTTCACCCTTGGTCAACTTTTCGTGGCGACCATCCTTGCCGTGTTCCTCGGCAGCGTCGCGGGATTCCTCGTGCACAACTTTCCGCCGGCGAAGATTTTTATGGGCGAGTGCGGGAGCAGTTTCCTCGGCTGGTTCCTCGGCGTTGTGGCGATTCTGCTGACATTCTACCGGTACGAGGGGACGCACACTTTTCTGCCGATTCTCGCGCCGGCGGTGGTGTTCGCGGTGCCGTTTTTTGACACCCTGTCGGTCATCTGGATTCGAAGGCGGCGCGGCCTGCCGGTGTTCAAGGCGGACAGGAACCATTTCTCGCACCGCCTTGTCGCGCTGGGGATGACCCAGCGGCAGGCGGTGCTCCTCATCTATCTTGTCACCTTCTGCACAGGAATCGGCGCACTTGCGATGACCGGGCTGAATCTCCGGGGCAGCATCCTCATCGTGGTTCAGGCGGCGGTTGTCCTTACGGTGGTGGGACTCCTTGAGACCGCAGGGAGGCAGACGAATGAGCCATCTCGTCGTGGCACTTGACGCACCGTGCGCGGACGCGGCGCGTCAGATAGTGTCGGCGCTCGGTCCTCTGGTCGAGTGGTACAAGGTGGGCAGCGTCCTCTTTACCGCAGAGGGCCCGTCTGTCGTGGCGGACCTGAAGAACGTCGGCAAGAGGGTGTTCCTCGACCTGAAGTTTTTCGACATTCCCTCGACCGTGGGAGGCGCGGTTGGGCAGGCGTGCCGGCTGGGAGCAGACCTGTTGACCGTACACCTTCTCGGCGGGAGGCAGATGGTGGTGGCGGCGGCCGAAGCGCGTGACGCCGCAGGAACCGGCACGCGCATCGTGGGCGTCACGGTGCTGACCTCGTGGGACGACAGTGTCGCCAGAGAGGTGGGCGTTTCCGGCTCGGCGGCTGAGGCGGCGGCGCGGCTGGCGGGGCGCGCGCGCGAGTGGGGGGCAGACGGCGTTGTCTGTGCTCCCGCTGACCTGCGCGCTGTCAGAATGGCGCTGCCAGAACCATCGGTGATTGTCTGCCCGGGCATCCGGTCAGGACGCGGGCAGGACGACCAGAGGCGGACCGGCACGGCCTGTGATGCGGCGAGAAACGGCGCGGATTTCATTGTGGTGGGCAGACCCATCACCGCGTCGGCAGACCCAGCCGCCGCAGCAGAGGCGATACTTGAGGAGATGAAGCGTGGAGAGACGGGCGTGGATTCGCGTTGACCTTGATACGTTCATCGAGAATGTGCGGCGCATACGCCGGCACACGCGCAAGCCGTTCATGGCGACGGTCAAGGCGAACTGCTACGGGATGGGTGCAGTCGCCATCTCCCGGGCCATCGAGAACGAAGTGGACAGTTTCGGCGTCGCCACTCTGGCGGAGGCGTGCGAACTGCGGGACGCGGGCATCCGCAAGCCGGTGCTCGTTCTTGGAACTATCCTGCCCCGGGATGTTGAGGAAGCGGTGAGCAGAGATGTCTCGTTCACGGTGTGCGAGCGCGGCCTCCTGCGGGCGGCTGACCGGATTGCGCGCCGTGCGGGCAGGCAGGCGAAGATACAGATCAAGGTTGATACGGGGATGGGCAGAATCGGGGTCAGGCCAGAGGAGGCGCCGGCACTCGTCGGAGAGGCCCTGTCCCTGCGGGCGGTGCGTCTTGAAGGCATCTTCACCCACTTTGCCGTGGCGGAGTGGAGCGACCGCAGGTATACGCGGCAGCAGGCGGACCGTTTCCGGCAGGTTGTGTGTTCTCTCGGCAATGCGTGCCAGGGCATCGCCCTGCATGTCGCCAACTCAGCGGCGGTACTGAACCATCCGGACATCTGCCGGAGGTTCGGGGATGTGAGAATCGGGCTTCTGCCATTCGGGGTGTATCCGGACAGGCGTCTTGCAAGGCGGCTGGCCCTTGCGCCAGTCCTCTCCGGCTTCTGCAGGATTCTCTTTGTGAAGGAGGTTGAGAAGGGTACGAGGTTGAGTTATGGACTTACCTTTCGCGCGCCAGGGACGATGCGTGTGGCGACGCTTGGCGTGGGGTATGCCGATGGGCTGTGCCGCGCGCTCTCCAACCGCTTTGCCGTTTGCGTGGGAGGAAGGAAGGCGGCGATCGTGGGCAACATCTGCATGGACCAGACGCTGATCGATGTGACCGGCATACCAGTAAAGACGGGGGATACCGTCACGCACTTTGGCCGCCGGGGCGACATAGAGGCGATGGCGGAGATTGCGGGCACAGTGCCGCAGGAGATTCTGTGCGGATTGGGCTGGTCCCGAATGGAGAAGGAGTATGTCGGCGGCAAGAGACGAACTTGAGGCGATGCGGGGGCAGGTTGACCGTTTCCTTGAGGGGGCGCTGCCGCCTGCCGGAAGGGAACCGAAGGCGCTTCACAGGGCGATGAGGTACGCTGTGTTCCCCGGCGGCAAGCGGATACGGCCGCTGATTATGCTGGCGGTGGGCGACGCGCTCCGCGCGCCGCGAAAGCTCCTTCTGCCGGCTGCCTGCGCGGTGGAACTCATCCACAGTTTCTCGCTTGTGCACGACGACCTGCCGGCAATGGACAACGATGACTTCCGCAGGGGACTGCCGACCTGCCACCGCGTGTTCGGCGACGCCATCGCGGTGCTTGCCGGAGACGCGCTGCTGACACTTGCCTTCAAACTTCTCGCGGAAGAGTGTCCGCCCCGGTTCGTGGCAACTGTTGCAGAGGCGGTCGGCTCTCTGGGAATGGCCGGAGGGCAGGCGCTCGACATCCTCGCGCAGAAAGGGAAAAGGTGCGCCGGAGGCAAGCGCAGGATAGACGACCTGAAGACAGGGCGGCTCTTCCGGGTCTGTTTTGAGGCGCCGATGTTCTTCGCGCCGGTTGACGCCAAGACCGGCAGGCGGCTGAGGCGGCTGGGGAAGGAGTTTGGCCGCGCCTTTCAGATTCGGGACGACCTTGTTGACGGAGAAGGTGACGCGGCGCGGCTGAGGAGACAACTGGCGGCGCTCTGCCGCAGCATGCGGGCAGAGGCGGGGCTGTTGCCGGGTCGGTCAGCGCCGGTCTGCGCCCTCATCAACACGGTGGCCGAAGGACTGTCCGGAATGCCTCCGGTGTGATATAATCTGCTGTACGCGTACGACCAAATCAGCCGGGAGGGCGCATGGCCATCATTGAGACGAAAGGCCTCACGAAGATATACTCTGTCGGCAGACGAAAGGTCGTCGGGCTTGACGACGCCACCTTCCAGATAGAAGAGGGAGAGATCTACGGAATCCTCGGGCCGAACGGTTCCGGCAAGACCACCTGCCTGAAACTCCTCCTCGGCATCCTTTTCCCCACCTCTGGCGAGGCCTACATTATGGGAATGCCGCCTGACAGCGTGGAGATGAAGATGCAGGTGGGATTCCTGCCAGAGAATCCCTACTACTACGAGTTCCTGTCAGGAGCAGAGATTTTAAGGTTCTACGGCCGCCTCTACGGTCTGTCTGGCCCCGAGTTTGAGCGCCGGGTGAGTGAACTCCTCGACCTTGTGGGTCTCGGGAGCGCAGGGCGGCTTGCGCTGCGGCACTACTCTAAGGGGATGCTTGAGCGGATCGGCCTCGCAGCCGCTCTGGTGAACGACGCGAAGATTCTCATCCTTGACGAACCGACCACCGGACTGGACCCCATCGGATGCAAGGAGACCAGAGACCTCCTCGTCCGGTTGAAGGCGCAGGGCAAGACGATACTTCTGTCCAGCCACTTCCTGTCAGAGGTGGAGAGGGTCTGCGACCGCATCGCCATCTTCCACCGGGGACGCCTCCTCACAACAGGGTCTCTCGAAGGGCTTGTCCGCCAGTACCAGGCGCAGAATCTTGAGGACCTTTTTGTGAAGACGATTCAGGAGTACGACGCTCAGCACCCGCTTGGAAAGGAGCCGGCATGAACAAGGCGTGGGCTATCGCGCTCAATACCTTTCGAGAGGCGCTCAGGAAGAAGACTCTCTACATCCTGCTCGTTGTCGCCTTCGTGGTCATCGGTGCCTCAAAGTTCTTCTCGTGGCTCAGCGCAGAGGAAGAGTTGAAGATGATCCGGGATGTGAGTTTCTCCACCATAGAGTTTTTCGGCGCGCTCATCGCCATTTTCGGCGCGCTCGGCGCGATGTCTACCGAGATTGAGAAGAAGACCATCTACACGCTCCTGACAAAGCCGATTACGCGGACAAACTTCGTGGTGGGCAAGTTCATCGGGCTCGGGCTGATTATGTTGTTGAACTATGTGCTGATGTGCGCCTTCTTCATCGGCCTGCTCATCTTCAAAAAGAGCCCACCTGACATTGAGGTGGCAAAGGCGCTCCTGCTCATCTTCTGGGAACTGCTCCTCATCAGTTCTATCACCCTGTCCGTCGCGACGCTTGCCTCCGAGGCGTTCAACCTGATTTTTTCGTTCTTCCTCTACATCGTGGGGCATCTGACATCGTACGGCAGACAGATTACCGAGCAGATGCAGAACGCGTTTCTGAAGGGCTTGAGCGACATCGTCTACACCATCGTTCCCAACTATGAGAACTTCGCTATCCGGGACAAGGTGGTGGTGGGCGTCGAGGTGAGTTGGCAGTATGTGGGGCAGACGATGCTGTACGGGCTCATCTATATGGTGATAGCGATACTGGTCGCGGTGTACTTCTTCCAGAAGAGGGAGATATGAGGGCGAAGAACTGGGTGCGGCTGTTCATCGCGCTGCTCCTGTACATCCCCCTGTACTTTGTGCAGAACGCGATTGACTGCCGCAGGAAGATAGAAGACCTCGAGACCGGGCTTCTGCTGATGCCCGGACATCAGGCGACCAGTTTGATTCTTGGTGGATTCAAGGGTCTTGCCGCAGACCTCCTGTGGCTGAACATCGAAGAGTACTGGCACAGCGGACAGCACTACAAACTCCTGCCGTTGCTCGAATCGATCGCGTGGCTCCAGCCGACGTACATCACCGTGTGGGCGGTCGGCGGCTGGCATATGGCGTACAACATCTTCGCGCAGGTGGAAGAGCCGGCGAGCCAGTGGAAGGAGATGATCAAGAAAGAGTCAGAGTCGATGTCCGACGCGGAGAAGAAGAAGTACGCCCGCGTTCTGGAGGCGGCGGATGCCGGTTCGAATGCCATCAAGACGGTGCGGGAGAACGGACCGGCGAAAGGCATCGCAGAACTTCTTGAAGAGTTGAAGGCGAAGGACGACCTTCTTGAGGCGTTCCGGACGGCGCACGGACCTTCACGCCTTGTTGACGCGGCTCAAGGGCTCGTGCGCATCGTTCCCCAGCAGGTGAGGTGGTATCGCGAAGGCATCAGGTTCCTGAAAAAGGGGATTGCCTCAAACCCCGAGAAATATGACCTGTACTTCGAACTTGCGTGGACATACTACCACAAGGGGAAGGAGTATCCTGAGGCGGTGAGATACTTCGAGAAGGCGGTGCAGTTCAGCCACCCTGCCTTCGTGGACGATTGCCTTGCGCACGCCTATGAGAAGAACGGTCAGATAGGCAAGGCAATCGAGCAGTGGGAGTATGTGCTGAAGACCTATCCAGAGTTCAAGAACGTCGCCGAGCGCATGCTGCACAATCTGCGTACGAAGGGCAAGGCGACGCCCTGAGCTGCCGATGACACGCCGACGCCGCTGGGGGAGGGTCTTTGTCATTTCGGCGCCTTCCGGCACCGGCAAGACCACGCTCGCCCGCCGTCTCGCCCGCGAATGTCCGGAACTTGTGGTGGTGCGTTCGTGCACAACCAGACCTCCCCGTCCCGGGGAAAGAGACGGAGTGGACTACGATTTTGTCTCACCCGCCCGCTTTGACAGGATGGTCAGGGACGGCAGATTCCTTGAGTGGGCGGAGGTCTACGGCAACAGGTACGGCACTCCCGCGTCTGCCGTGGAGTCGGCGATGAGGAAGGGCAGGCCGGTCGTCCTGACCATAGACACGCAGGGAGGGCTTGCCGTGCGGAAGGCGGTGCCGTCGGCGGTGCTCATCGGTATTCTGCCTCCTTCCGTGGCGGAGCAGGAAGAGAGAATCCGTCGAAGGAAGGACACATCGGAAGCGGAGATTCAGCGCAGGATTGAGGCGGCAAGGCGTGAGCGCGCCGTGCTGAGGAAGGAGTACGACTTCCGGCTGGTCAACCGCAACCTTGACCGTATTCTGGAGCGCCTGAAGCGGATTATCAGGTCGTGCGCCTGAGACAACCGTCCCCGTTGTCAGCGGGCGCGCAGCCAGTCCGGTGTACGCCTATTTCCCGAGCGCCGCAACGATCTTCTGCTCAAGCGCGGGCGCCGTCAGCACCCCGACGGTCTCGCCGACCCGTTGGCCGTTCTTGAAGATGATGCAGGTGGGGATGGAAAGAATCCCGAACCGGGCCGCAAGGCCGGGCTCCTCGTCCACATTCACCTTGGCAAAGGTGATGGAGCCGGCATGCGCGGCCGCAATCTGCTCAAGGATGGGAGCGAGCATGCGGCACGGCCCGCACCACGGAGCCCAAAAGTCCACGACGAGCGACGGGTGCTCCCGCAAGGCGGCGTCGAACTGCGCGGCATTCAGGTGCAGCACGATTCCTCCGCTGTGTTCTGTCTGCGCCATCTGTCCTCCTGTGTCGGTCAGGCGAAATACATATTGTCCGCGAGGATGATGTCAAAGTCCTTTTCCACCTCGTGTGTGCGCAGGTGGACGATGTCCCGGGCGAGTCTTTCGCTGAGCGCGCGACGTTCAAGAGACACAAGCATCTGGCGGGCTCCCTCAAGCGCGCCGTTGCCTATCTTGATAATCCTGTCTTCCGATGGGGCAACGAGCAGCCCGATGCGGACCGCGCTTGCCGGATTGACGAAAGTCCCGAACCCACCGGACAGAAACACCCTGTCGAGGAGTTCTACGGGCAGAGGGTACTGCCTCAGGAGAACCTGCTGAGCGGTCCGGAGAGCCGCTTTCGAGGTGACAAGATGGAAGACATCCTGCTGGGAGATGCTGATGTCGGCGGTGAGATAGAAGTTTCTTGCCAGCCGCGCGCGCTCTGTGAGAATCCCGTGGGCGAGCAGTTCTGCCAGAAGGTCTATGAGTCCGGACCCACAGATGCCGATGGGATGCTTGTTGCCGATGGTGCTGTACACCACCTGCCCGTCCACAATCCGCACTTCCTTGATGGCTCCCTCAACCGCGCCGATGCCGCTGCTGACCGAGACGCCCTCAAAGGCGCCGCCGGCCGCCGCGGACGCGCCGATGATGCGGTCACGGTTTCCGACGACGACCTCGCCGTTTGTGCCGATGTCCACGACCATTGATGGCTGTTGGGCGCGGTGCAGGTCCGTCGCCAGTACATTCGCCAGCGCGTCCGCGCCGAGGTGGCCGCCGATGAGCGATGCTCCGTAGACCCTGCCCGCCGGATTGACGGAGAGCCCGATCTCCCCGGGGCTCGCCGTGACCGGCTCTGTCGAGAGAGGTTCAAACGGCCGCACGCCGAGTGAAGAGACATCCCTTCCGAAGAACAGGTCCCGCATCGTCGGGTTTCCAACCACGACCGTCTCGTAGACGCACGACCCAACATCCTCGCCGAGTTCCCCCGCGATGCGGGCAAGTTCGTCGTTGACGGCGGCGACGACCGCCTTCTGGAGTTCCGCGACGCGCACGGCGCGCTCGTCCGGTGTCAGGTACCGTTTCTCGTCCTTGTGGACGGTCACGTGGTCTATGCGCGAGATGATGTCGTTGCCGTAGGAGATCTGAGGATTCAGCCGCGCCGCGGTCTCGAGCACATCTCCGGTTTCAAGGTCAACGAGGTCAAGGACAATCGTCGTGGTGCCGACATCGAGGGCGACTCCGAGCATCTTTCCCCGCCACCGGTCAATCTCCGCGCCGTCCCGGACGACCGCGTTTCCACGGCGGACGCAGGCGGGCTGAAGCGGTATCTCCCGCTCCTCGGCATACCTGAGAATCTCGTACCTGCCGAAGTCGCGGATGTATGCGACGATGTCGCAGACGGGCCTGACGATGCGCGCCTGACAGGCAAGCCGTTCTCCAGGGCCAAGCGCCGCCTTTGTCTCGTGAGGTGTGGGGTGGTTGAGACATTCTGCCCCGCGCTCGATCCTGACCGCGCAGGTGCCGCAGGTGCCGTTGCCATTGCACTCCGCGCGGATTTCGATGCCTGCCCTGCGCGCGCAGTCAAGGATGGTCAGTCCGGGATGCACCTCGATGCCTGACGCGGACTTCGCAAACTGGGGGAAGAACAGTCGTGCCATGGCAGCGCCTTCCCTCAGCCGAGGACCTCATCAATCGCTTCTTCGAAGACGCTGATGCTCTCCCGTAGCGCGTCCTCGGTGATGGTGAGAGGTGGACAGATCTTGAGGCACTCTCCGGCAACGCCCACAGGCGCGAACATCAACAGCCCCTTGCGGAAGCAGGCCACATTGATGGCGGTCGCCGTATCCGGATCCGGCTCCTTCGTGCCAGGCTTGACCACCTGGATGCCGGCGACCAGGCCCTTGCCCTGGACGCAGCCGAGCGCGTCGGGATGTTTCTCTCTGATGCGGCGAAGTTCCGGCAGCAGAACTCTGCCGAGTCGCTCAGCCCGCTGGACAAGGCGCTTCGTGCGTATCACGCGTATGCTCGCAAGGGCTGCCGCAACGCACAGCGGCGATGCGGAGTGGGTCGAAGTCATCGAGCCAGGCGGGTACAGGTCCATGATGTCCTTGCGCCCGATGACCGCGGACAGAGGAAGAGAGGATGAGATGCCTTTGCCGCACGCGATGAGGTCCGGTGTGATGCCGTAGTGCTCAAAGGCAAACATCTTGCCGCTCCTGCCAAATCCCGCCTGCACCTCGTCCATCGTCAGGACGATGTCGTGCGCCCGACAGAACTTCTCCAACTGGCGGGCATACTCCACAGGCATAAAGTCAGGGCCGACCCCCTGGAAACTCTCGGAGATGACGCCGGCAATCTCGTCAGGCGAGATGCCTTTCCCGGCAAGCGTTCTGAGGAACAGGTCGAAGGAGGTGTCTTCGTTCTTGAACCCGTCCGGGAAAGGCACCTGCACAAAGGTCGGGTCGGGCGGGACAATCCACTTCTTCAGCCGCGGCAGGCCTCCTGCCAGTTGCGCGCCGAGCGTCCTGCCGTGGAACGCGTTCTCGAAGGAGACAATGTACTTTCTGCGAGGGCCGTACTTCTCCAGCGCGTATGTCTTCGACAACTTGATGCAGTTCTCGCACGCCTCGCTGCCCGTGGAGAGCAGGAAAACGGAGTAGTTGTCAGGGTCTGGCGAAATCTTCTGGAGTTCCCGCGTCAGTTTCGCGCGGTCCTCGTGGACGAAGACATACGTGGCGAGGAGTCCCTGCCTCACCTTCCGCGTCAGCGCCGCCTTGATCTCATGCGCGCCGTGGCCGGCGTTTGCCACAAGGACGCAGGATGACCAGTCAATCCACCTGTTTCCCCACCTGTCGGACACAATGAAGTTGTCCGCTTTGTGCCAGACGACCGGCGGCTGACCCATCATTGACCGCGGCTCGGACCTGGCGAGTTGCCTGAAAATGGGGAGCGACTCGGGCACCGGCAGTGCCGTCCTGATGGTGCGGTATCTGGTGTTCACTTTCGGCACCTTCACGGGTGTAAGGTCATAGATAGCCATCTCTCTTCCCTCCTTCATCTCGCATTCGCGCTACGCGAACGCCACGTGCGGGCTGTCGCCGTAATGGATGGCGACGGTTCTTCCGTCGTTCAAAATGGAGAGGCGCGCCGCCTCGACAACCAGTTCATTCGTGCTGCTGTTTGCGGGCGTGGCGATGATTGCCTTGCGGTCCACATCTCTGATGAGTTCCCTGCGGCGCAGGAGCGCCGCCTGCCCGTCAAGACCTTCTGTTGCGTTCTCTATCCGCACGGCGGTCTCGATGATTGCCGCCACCGAGTCAAAGCCGTAGCCGACGGGCTTGTACCCGTCTCCCTCCCATGGCACGAGCCGGAAGAAGTCAGGATTGACAAACTTGAAGCGTGTGGACGCGCCCACCGGATCGAGGTAACTGTGGCACACCCCCCGGAACTGGTCGTCGTGTTTCAGATGGCCTGTTCTCCCCTGACCCTCAAAGAACATCGTCAGGCACTGTTCGTTGGTCCCTGCTCCGTCATCCGGATAGCCGAGCCCGTCTGTCACAGAGAGGATTGCCCCGTTCTCGTAGGTAACCCTGCCGTTCGCCCACAGGTATCCCTCGTTGCCATTTGGAAACCTGCCCTTCACTCCCGAGACGGAGACAGCCGCAGGCCTCAGGCGGGTGATGAACTGGACGAGGTCCACATAGTGGCAGCCGACATACACGAACGGGTCGGTTCTGTCGCAGGTGAACCAGTTCTGGAAGTTCGATGATCGGTAGTAGTACGGTTCGATCATCTTCGCCTCTCCCATCACGAACTCGCCGAAATGACCGAGTTCGTAGTGCCTGCGCGCGATGAGAGACCTCCGGTCGAACCGCTTGTGGTACTCGACGCCGACGAACAGTCCCTTCTCGTACGCGCTCCGTTCAATCTCAACCGCGTGTGCGTACGACAGCACGAGGGGCTTGACGCACAGTACGTGCTGTCCGCACGCGAGGGCGTCTTTCACTACCTGATAGTGGAGATGGTCGGGCATCGCAACCACGACGATCTGGCGCGGCGGCATTCGGGAGATGACCTCTCTGTACAGTTCGGGGAACTTCTTTTCCGGCGGCGTGTCAAGCGAGGGGTAGGGTGTGAACGTCTGGCCGGGGAATGCCTGCCTGATGGTCGGTTCTTCCGCAAGAGCCCGAAGTGGCGCCGAATCAAGGGCGCAGACAGAGATGTTGCCGACAACGCCCGTTCTCTGCAGATGGTAGACGCAGGGGAGCAACAGGTCGCAGGTAATCATCCCCCCTCCGACAATGGTGACTTCTGGCAGCCATTTCATATACGCCTCCGCATTGGAAACGCATCATCATAGCATATCACACGCCGTCAGCGCCGGCAATGGGGGACACGACGTTTCCTGACGCTGTGGTCAGCGCCTCACCCGTTCGGAGATGAGGCGCGAGACCTCGTCAGGCAGAGGACCGAACCTGTCGGCAATTTCCGCGGCGAGCCGGTCAGCGTCCGCCTGCGAGGAGATGCCGGCAATGCTCCGGTACAGCCAGAGCCGCAGTCCCGGCTGACTGACATAGTCAGGTGGGATAGCCGCTCTTGCCGGCACAGCCCTGTGCGGAGCGAGCAGGACGCGTTCTCCGCGCATCTCGCTCATCACTTCCTTCCAGAACTGGCAGTAGAGGTGGAACCCGACCTGGTCAATGAATCCGTGCTGTTCCCTGCCGAGGATGTTGCCGGCCCCGCGGATCTCGAGGTCTTTCATCGCGATTTGAAACCCGCTGCCGGGCTTGTTCAGTTCTCTCAGAACGCTGAGACGTTGCTTCGCCTTTTCCGTCATCGGCATCCCCGGCGGGATGAGGAAAAAGGCGTAGGCGCGCCACTTGTACCTGCCGACCCGTCCTCTCAGCTGATACAGGTCGGCGAGTCCGAATCTGTGCGCATTGTCCACGAGAAGGGTGTTGGCGCGCGGGATGTCAAGCCCGTTTTCGACAATGGTGGTGGCAACCAGCACGTCAAGTTTCCTGTCGGAGAACTCCCGCATCACGGACGCCAGCGCATCAGGATTCATCCTGCCGTGGGCGACGCCGATGCGGGCGTGGGGCATGAGGTGCTGCAGGCGCCGGCGCACCTGTTCGATATCGTGGATGAAGTTGTGGAGGTAGAAGACCTGCCCGCCGCGCTCCATCTCGGCCACGATGGCATCCCGTACGAGAGCCGGGTCGTATCCGCCCACGTATGTCACGACGGAAAGCCGTCCGAGCGGAGGCGTTTCAATGAGGCTGATGTCCCGCAGCCCGGACAGAGAAAGGTAGAGGGTCCTGGGGATGGGTGTCGCGGTGAGCGTCAGGACATCCACGGTGCGGAAACGGATCTTCATCTTCTCCTTGTGCGCCACGCCAAACCGCTGTTCCTCGTCAATGATGAGGAGTCCGAGGTTCTTCACTCTCACATCGTCCTGCAGGAGCCGGTGCGTTCCGATGACGATGTCAACAGTCCCGTCGGCAAGGCCGCTGAGAACGGTCGCCTGCCGGTCGGGCGGCACGCACCTGCACAGCATCTCTATGCGGACCGGGAAGTCGGCGAACCGGTCCTTGAAGGTCAGCGCGTGCTGGAGCGCAAGGACCGTCGTGGGCACGAGGACGAGCACCTGCCTGCCGCTCATCACCGCCTTGAATGCGGCGCGCATCGCGACCTCTGTCTTCCCGTAGCCGGAGTCCCCGCAGACAAGCCTGTCCATAATGCGGTCGGAGACCATGTCCGTCTTTACCTCGGCGATGGCCTTCGCCTGGTCGGGCGTTTCGCGGTAGAGGAAACTGTGCTCGAACTCCTTCTCCCAGTCGGTGTCGGGAAGAAAGGCAAACCCGCGTTCCTTTCTGCGGCTGAGATAGAGCCGGTAGAGGTCCGCCGCCATATCCCTGATGGCTCCCTTGACGCGCTCCCGCACCCTCACCCACGCCTTGCTGCCGAGTTCCGACAACTGGGGCACGCTCCTGCCGACATACTTATGGATGAGCGACACCTGGCTGACGGGGACATAGAGGCGGCTGTCGCCGGCGTATTCAAGCACGATATTCTCTTCAGGTCCCGCGCCTGAGTCCAGCATCGCAAGGCCGAGGAACCTGCCGATGCCCTCGTTGTAGTGAACGACGAAGTCCCCTGTCCGCAGGTCGTCAAGTCCCGCAATCGGCACGGTTTCCACCTTTCGCTGCGGCGCGTGGCGTGACCGGTACCTGCGGAACAGTTCATCGTTTGAGAGGAAGGAGATGCTCTGTTCAGGGAAGGCAAATCCTTCGGACAGCACGCCGGCGAAAAACTCCACCGCGTCCGCGGGGATGTTCTTCTCCGCCATCACCTCCTTCATCCGGCTCTCCTGCGACGGGTTCGCGGAAAAGATGATGAGGCGTTCTCCCGGATACGGGTCCCACACCGACTCTCCCGCGAGGCAGAATCTCTGCGAGACGGGAACCGTGGTGCACAGGACGCGCACGGCGTCCTCGTCCTGCTCCTCGGGGAAGGAGGCCGCGCACCTGTGCGCCGCGGCGAGAAGGTCTTCCATCGTTTTGCGCCAGTCCGCGTCGTCCGCGCGTTCCGGGCGCGGGTTGGCGGGACGGCAAGCGGTCCCGCACAGGAACACCGGACTTTCCTTTATGTAGTCAGCAAGGGACGCCCGCGGAGACAGGCAGATGTGCTGTTCGCTCAGCGGAAGGATGGCGAGGGACTGGATGTGCTCAAACGACAACTGGCTTGACGGTTCAAACCTCCTCAGTGACACCACGCGCGGGCCGGAAAGTTCAACGCGGACCGGGAACTGTTCCGAGGGTGGGTAGATGTCGAGAATGCCTCCCCGCCGCGCAAACTCCGCGGGAAGTTCGACGACCTCCTTCTCTTCGTATCCGTCCCGCAGAAGCGCGTCAATCAGCTCGTCCCTGCGCACGGAAGACCCGACGGCGAGGGTGAGACATCTGGCGCGTACCTCGTCCGGCGCGGGGACCGGCTGGCAGAGCGCCTGCGGGTAGGTGACAAGGACGGACGGACCGGAATCGTCCGCCAGTCCGGCAAGGATGCGAACGCGTTCTGCTGTCGTTTCCGACACTCCGTCGAGACCGGCGGACGGCCCTGCGGACGGGAAGATGTCAATCCTGCGCCCGGGAGCGAAGCACGCGATGTCAGAGGCAAGGTGCTCTGCCGCCATCTCGTCGGCAGAGACGGCGACGACCCTCCTTCGGGTGCTCTCCGCAACCGCCGCAAAGAGCAGTCCGAAGAAACCCGCCTGCCGCGACACGACGCAGACGCGCCTGCCCTGACTCAGAAGGTCGAGGACACGACGGATGCTCGGGGCGTGGGTGACATCCCGCAATGCTGACATACAGGGCGAGCCGGCTACTCGAACGAGACAGAGGGCGGAGTCCTGCCTGCCGGAGCCGCCTCAAAAAACGGTTTCTCTGCGTCGAACCCGAACCAGCCCACGAGCCACCGTCCTGGTAGACCTCTCGCCGCTCTGTTGTACGCGCTCACCGCCTCGTTGTACCTCATCCGCTCAACCGCGATTCTGTTCTCTGTGCCCGCAAGTTCGTCCTGCAGCCGCAGGAAGTTCTCGCTCGCCTTCAATTGAGGGTAGTTCTCCACGACGAGAAGGAGGCGGCTCAGCGCCTTCTCAAACTGCGTTGACGCGGCTGATTTTTCCTGAACCGTGCGCGCCTCAAGGAGTCCCGCGCGGGCGTTGGTCACCTCGGTGAACACGCTGCGCTCGTGCGCCGCGTAGCCCTTGACCGTTGCGACGAGGTTTGGGATGAGGTCAGCCCTTCGCTGGAGGACATTGTCCACCTGGGCCCACGCCTCCCGCGTCTTCACGTCCAGAGAGACGAACCTGTTGTACACGCCCCACAGCCAGGCACCCGCAATCGCGACGACGAGAAGGATGACGATGAAGACGACAAGAATCGGTGCGCCGCGCCTCATATTCTCTCCCCCTGTCTGTCGTTCTCCTCACACCATTGTAGCAGGTTTTCAAGGAAAGCCAAGTGCGCCGCCACCATGCGGCGCAGGCGCCCGGGACCGGGACGCTTCCTGAGGTCTTCCTGCGTCACTGGCGGCTCCGCCGTCGGTGTGCCGAAGACCTCCTGAACGTTTCTCAGCAAGACCTCCAGCGGTTTCACGGAGTCCATAAGTGCGTCAGCGAGATTTGAGTACCGCGCAAGCGCCTGCGCAAACGCGAGATAGTTCTGCTTCACCTCCCGCTCAATCTGGAGGCGCAGGTGCTCGCGGCGAATGGGGATTTCTGCAAAGAAGTCAGTTCCGAACAGTACCATGCGCCGGAGGGAAATCTCCCTCCATTCGATGGGAAAGGTGTCTGCCGACTGTCTGATGAACGACGGAGTGAAGAAGAAGCATCTGATGCGGTGTCTGCGCGCGGCGCGGCTGCACCTCCTGCGGAAGGCGCACAGGTCCCCTGCGTCAAGAGGGTCTACAACCACAAGGAGATTGATGTCTGAGTGGCCGGGCCTGAAGCGCGCGGTCAGGATGCTTCCGTACGCGGTGACAGAGAGGAGCCGGTGGCGGAACACCTCCCTCACCTGCGTCACGAACCCGTCGAGTATCCGTTTCTGCCGTGCCGGTATCATACGCCCTCCTTCACCAGCCGCCGCTTGCGCCGCCCCCGCCGCTCCTCCCGCCGCCAAACCCGCCGCCGAACCCGCCGACTCCCCCGCCGCCGAAGAATCCGCCCGAAGAGCCGAGTCTTGAACTCTGCGCCATCATCGTGCCTGTCCAGAGAGAAGATCTTCGCCTGCTGATGACACCGAGCGCGGCGAGAATCTGGTACACGAAAGCGAGGAGAAAAACCGTTATGAAAGGCGCGAAAAGAAGAGCAGCGAGAAACGGGGCGCTGAACGGCTGTCCGCTTGTCAGGAAGAAACCGAGAAAAAGGAACACGATGAGGCATAGCTGGGCAAGGAGCCCGGCAAGCCCGAACCCTGTGCCTGTGAAGATGAGGAGAAACGTTGTCCAGAATGCGATGAATCCGGCAGGCGGCAGGTCGGCACTCCCGGACGGCGCCGGCTGCTCCGCCGGCGCTCCTCCCACGATTCTGCCGATGGCGGAGACGGCGCTTTCCAGACCTCCGGCGATGTCTCCGGACCTGAATCGCGGCGTCATCTCGTTTCTGATGATGTGCCCGCACACGCCGTCGGGCAGAACCGCCTCGAGCCCGTAGCCGGTCTCAATGCGGATTTTCCGCTCCCGGATACTGACGAAAATGAGGACTCCGTTGTCCTTCCCCTTCTTGCCGACGCCCCAGGCGTTGAAGACCTCGTGTGCATACTGCTCGAGGTTTCTGCCGCCAAGGTCTTTCACCACGGCAACTGCAATCTCCGTTCCGGTCGTCCGTTCAACGGCGCGGATCTTCTCCTCAATGGAAGCGACTTCCGCCTGAGAAAGCACTCCGGCGTAGTCGTTGACGAATCCTTGAGGCGTCAGGTCGATGTCGGCGGCGGCGAGAGAAGAGAAAAAAAGGAACAGCGCGGGCAGGAGATGTCTCATACGTCCCATTCTACAACAGGCATCCGTTTCGGGCAACCGGTCAGGTTGCGGACGCCAGCGCGCGGCGGATGTCGGCTTTATGGAGGGAAAACAGGAAGCCGGCGCACAGACAGGAGGCGCCGCTTACCACCAGCGTGACCGGCGCGTTGAACCTCTGAGCAAGGGAGCCGACGAACAAACTCCCGAAGGTGTTTGTCCCGAAGAAGATGGTTGTGTAGATGCTCATCACCCTGCCCCTTCTGCTGTCAGGAACGATCGTCTGGATGGCGGTATTGTTTGCCGAGTTGAGCGTCATAAAGCCGAAACCGGTGAGAATCATGCACGCCAATGACACCGGAAACCAGCGGGAAAGCCCGATGGCAATCAAGCCCGCCCCGGCAAGCGAGGCGCCGAGCACGCTCTGTTTTTCAAGTCCGACCGCCCTTGTCCGGGACGCGAGACGCAGTCCGGCAACCATTGCGCCAAGTCCGACGCCCGAGGTGAGGAACCCGAGCGTGCTCGCGTCTCCACGCAGGATATCTCTGGCGACGACGGGCATCAGCACCTGGTACGACATCCCCATAAAACTCGTAATCAGCACAAGCATCAGGATGGTGCGGATGGCGTGGGTTTCCCTGACATAGGTCAGCCCCTCGCGGAGTTGTGCCGCCAGATGGCCTGCCGGCCTCTCGGTCGGCGGAGCAACCGTCATCCCCGCGAAGGCGGCTATGACCGCAAGGTAACTGACTGAGTTGAGAAGGAAGCAGAGGCCCTCGCCGACGCGCGCGACGACGAATCCCGCTGCGGCTGGCCCGATGAGCCGCGTGGAGTTGAAGAGCACCGAGTTGAGCGCGATCGCGTTCATCAGGTCGGCGCGGTCGGGAACCATATCCGCGACGAAGGTCTGGCGGGTCGGCATATCGAACGACATGATGAGACCGGAGATAGCGGTGATGACGAACAGGTGCCACACCTGAATGCGGTTGGTCAGCACCAGCGCGGAGAGGATGCCGGCGTTGCAGGCAAAAAGCGTCTGGGTCGTCATAAGAACCTTCCGCCTGTCCCACCTGTCAATCATCACGCCTGCCACAGGGCCAAGCGCGAGCATGGGAAGAGAGTTGAGGAACCCGATGCTGCCGAGCAGAAAGGCCGAGCCGGTGAGCCGGTAGACAAGCCAACTCATTGCCAGTCCCTGCATCCAGGTGCCGACGAGGGATACCATCTGGCCTGAGAAGTAGAGCCGGTAGTTCCGGTGCTCAAGCGCCCGCAGAGATTTTCGTATTCGCGCAGAACGCATGCCGAGATTATACCACCCGGCCTATGAGGTTGCGGCCGGAGATGGTATCCTGATGAGAAAGGATGTCCCGGGATGCTGCGACGAACCGTGAAGAGGATAACACGCGAGATTGGAGTATGGAGGGGCGTGTATGCCGACCCCCGCACACCGCGTCCCGCGAAGGCACTTCTTTTTCTCGCCCTTGCGTATCTTGCCAATCCCGTGGACCTTATCCCCGACTGGATACCCGTATTCGGTGTTCTTGATGACATCCTGATTGTGCCGCTTCTCGTCTGGGTTGCCGCGAGGATCGTTCCGGCCCGGGTCGTGGACGAACACAGGCAGCGGCTGGGAACAGGCATTGTCCGCGGAAAGGATTGACCGGCAGCCATTTCCGGGAGGAGCGGAACGCCGCGCACGCGGCCTTCTCGTCGTCTGATTGACAAAACCGTTTCCGCTGACTACCATTCTTTGTCCTGTGGCGTACTGGCGGATGAGACAGACGACCTGGAGGCGGGATGGTGGAGCGTGTGACACGGCCCGGACTGCACACGGCAGTCCTCGCCCGTGACGGCGTCAGAGAACTGTTCATCACCGCGGTTCCCTGCGATGGGCAGGAAGGGCTTGAGGTGGTGTTCCGGCGCGCGGTCTCCGCGGTTGCCGACGCGGGCGCAGTCATCGTTGCGCAGGATGTGTTCGGCATCCCCTGCCAGCGCAAGGAGGGTCAGGAATCTCTCGGGAGGGTCTGCGGGGATGTGCGCTGGCCGGTGACATGGCTGGAGGAGCGGGCAGGGCAGGGTGAGCGGCTGACCGGCACAACCCTGCACGCGGTTTCAGGCACGACGGTTGAGCCGATTCGGCTCGACGGGAGAGTTGTCGGCACCGTCTTCGAGGACGACTGCGCGAGGTGGTGCCGGCTTGGAGACATCCGGCCTGACGACCCGTCTCTCTCCAACGAAGAGCAGGCGCGGTACGTGTTTGAGATGATGGAGCGCGGTCTTGCGTCCGCGGGGATGTCCTTCTCCCACGTGCTGCGCACCTGGCTGTACATTGACCGCATCCTGTCGTGGTACGGAAGGTTCAACGCAGTCAGAACGGCGTTCTTCAAGGAACGGCGGGTGTTTGACGGACTGGTTCCCGCGTCCACAGGCATCGGCGGAAGCAACGCCGCCGGAACCGCGGTGATTGCGGACGCGCTCGCGATGCGCTCAGATAGCGGCAGGGTCAAAGTGTTCCCCGTGCCGTCGCCGCTGCAGTGTCCGGCTCTCGCCTACGGCAGTTCGTTCAGCCGAGCGGTTGAAGTGGACGGCGGCAGATGGCGTCGCCTGCTTGTCTCGGGTACGGCGAGCATCTCTCCCGACGGCAAGACCGTTCATATCGGAGAAATGGAAAAGCAGGTCGCCCTCACGATGGATGTGGTGGAGGCGATTCTCGTATCCCGGGGGATGTCCTGGCAGGATGCCACGCGGGCAGTCGTGTATGTGAAACACGGGGCTGACGCGGGGGTCTTCAGGCAGTACTGCGAACAGCGGGGTCTTGCGTTCCTGCCGGCAGTGGTCGCGGAGAACGACATCTGCCGGGACGACCTTCTGTTTGAGATAGAGGTTGACGCCGCCGTTGCCTGCGGGTAGTCCGCCGTCGCTGACGCGGGGGGAAGGGTGGCCGGACAGGTCCGTCGTGCCGCTGTGGTCGCAGTCCATCTTGGCGTCGCGCTTGTGGTTGCTGGCGGTCTGACAGACGCTCTCATCGGAGTTTCCGGCTTCCTCTCTCTGCCTGCCGTGCCCGGTGCGCGCGCTGACGCTGTGGCGACAGATGACGGCAGAACGCTGCGTCCGGGGTTCGAGGTCTTTCTGGCGAAAGAACAGTCGGCGCGCGAACTTCTCTTCCAGAGGCAGGACGCCGGGGCGGCCAGCCCTTCTGAAGCGAGGAGGATTGCGCCGTACATGCCCGCGCGCTATCGCCTGTGGACCTTCTGGATGGATGCCGCCGGAGGGCGCCAGGATGGGGTCCCTGAGGGTTCGGCAGGGCTGGAAGGCGCGCCTTTTTCCCTCTTCTGCAAATACCAGCCAGGCAAACCTGTCGTCTTCGCAGGGATGTGGATGGTTGTTGTCGGGGTCGCGCTTGTCTGTCTCCTCGGGGGCGCACCGGAGGAGCCCCGATGACTCCCGCATCGGCAGCGGCTGTTGTTCTCCCCGTCTCGTTCGGGTGTCACGCGGCAGCGTGGATGAGTTTTGTGCGCGGGAAAGTCCGGATGGGCGTTTTCTGCCTTTCCTGCGGCTGGCTTGCCAATGTGGCTGTGTTCATGCTGAACCTTGTATCCGCAGGCAGCGTTCCTCTCGGCAACTTCTACCATGTCTTCACCACCCTTGCCCTGCTGTTCCCTCTCGCCTACGCCGCAGCCGCCCGGCGGCAGTTCGGCTGGTCCGGCGCATACTTCTCGGCGGGAGCAGCGGTCTGCCTTGCGGCGACGTTCGGGATGAAGCAGGGGCTCTCGTGGAAGCCTTCTCCCGCGCTGGCGTCGCCGTGGTTCGTTCCCCATGTGGCGTCGTATCTCGTCTCCTACGCGTTCGCGGGGATGGCGTGTTGCCTGACGGTTGCCGCGCGTCGTCTGGAGCGGGCAGGCCGCAGCAGCGACGGGCACAGGCGTCTGTCGGCGGCGATGATTCGCGCGGCGTTTCCTTGTATGACATTCGGGCTTGCCTCAGGCGCGGCGTGGGCTGACGCCGCGTGGGGTTCCTACTGGTCGTGGGACCCGAAGGAAACAGGCGCGCTCGCGGTCTGGCTGTTGTACGCGGCGTGGTTCCACATCTGCCGGGTGCGTCGCCTGAGGAGATTGGCCGACGCAGTCCATCTCGCCGCGTTCCTTGCGCTCCTGATGACATTCCTTGGGGTCGCGCTTCTTCCGAAAATTGCGAGCCGTCTCCACGGCTACGCGTGAGGGGCCCCTCATCGTGCGTTGCGCCACGGCAGAGAGTCCCCAGCGTCAGGCAGGAGGTCTGGAGAAAGGTTGCGGGCTTTCTGCGGGGGGCTCTCAAGGGAGAGGTTGAACGAGGTCTCCCGGAATCTCACAGGGGCTGACGAGAGTTCCGGCACATTGTAGGTGAAGAGGTACGAGTCGTAGAATGCGGGATTTCTCTGCGGCACCACAAAGGGCTTGCCCGCAGTGCCGTCGGCGCCTATGTGGCACAGGTACGGTCTGGCAAACAGTCCTGTTCCTCTCTTGCTGCTGAAGACAATCCACCTGCTGTTTGACGACCAGCAGTGCCACGCATCGCTCTCATCGCTGTTGACCGGAAGTTTCCAGTATCTGCCGGAGGAACGTTCCATCAGATAGAGGTCGCTCTCCGGCTGGTAGATGGGGAAGCACCCGTACGGGCACATACAGAATAGAAGGTATTTCCCGTCGGGAGAGACCCGCGGCTGCAGGATGCTCAGCCCGGTTTCCTGAGCGGAGAGCACAACCTCTGGCTTCCCGAACGAACGCGTGTCAGGGTCAAACGGGATCTTCATCAGGTCGTACCTGACCTTCCGGTAGATGTCTGTCTCCATCGCATTGATATCGTCGAGGAGTTTGGGAGCGCTGCAGTAGTAAAGTGTGGTGCCGTCAGGAGACCAGCAGGGGTATGTCTCAAGACGCTCTGGTCTTGCGATCGCTGTGTCGGTCGCGAAGGAGTTGGTGTCGGCAAAGTAAACTCCGAGGTCAGAGTTCTCGTCAATCACATCCCTGACCTCTGTGCGGGCGGTGTGGAACACCTGCCTGACCCTGTTTGTGGAAAACGCGACTGTCTTTCTGTCAGGATGCCAGCAGACATAGACCATCTTTGAGCCCATATCCACCCGGGAGACGCCCTTCGGGGTGGCAAGGAGCGTGGTTGAGATGTCTCCCCGCGTGTGGAACAGAAAAAGAGATGGGCCCCTTGCCGGAAACGAATGGCAATTGACACAGATGCCTTTCATCCGGACAGACGGCCGCGCTGCGTATATGGGCGTCTCGCGGAATCCTTCAAGGTTGCGCTGGTAGATGCCCATCTGGAACCAGGTGTTATAGATGGGTGGGATGAGGCGGTAGATGAGGTACGGGTCAATCTCCTCGGCGGCAACTACATTGACCACCGGAGAAAACCTCAGCCACGACCCATCCCGCGTACGGACGAACACTTCAAGAGAAATCTCCGAGCCGCGGTGTTCCGAAAGGACCCGTTTCCATTGTCGGGGAGGAAAAAGCACGCTCATACCCCTGCCGCGCACTGTGAGAACGGTTCCCTTTTCCCCGCTCACGCGGCAGATGGCTCTGACGCCGGTTTCTCTCACCGCGAAGTTGAGCGGGGCAATATTGGGCGGTATGGTGATGCCCGCGTAGTCGGGATGGATGCGGGGCTGGCGGTCTGCGGCGCGCACCGTTCCGCGGAAGAACCTGCCTGTCGGGATGCGGAAACTGTCCGCGATGCGCGGGAGCAAGACCAAGAGCAACAGAAGCACGGCGGACAGCGCGCATAGCGGGATGGCAACGCGACGCGTTCTCATTGTCCTGCTCCCGGCCGTTTGCCTGCCTCAGGATGTTGTGCGAGGAGAAAGTGTGAGAGGTAGTAGACCAGATACGAGTCAGGATACCGCGAGGACAGAACCTGCACCATTGTCCGCTCGTCCGCCACGCCTGCCTCAATCATCCCCTTGAATCCCGCAAGGTCGTTCCTGAACCGCGCGAATCTTTCGACGGTCGAAGAGTTCAGGGAGTAGTCAGCAAGAGGGACCTGCCGTCCGGTGAGGGACTGGTAGAGAACAATCGCCTCTTCGTACGGTTCCGGAATCTTCTCATACCCGAGGATACCGAGCCAACCAAGGTTCTTCACAACTCCGTTGAGGTCTCCTGCGAGAAGATACAGGGTCATAAGGCAGTCGTATGCGAGGATGTTCTGCCTGTTCGCCGCAAGCAGGTCGAGGAACATCTGGTCTGCTGCCAGCACCTGCAACGCGTGGTCGGTCTTCAGGGTGCGCGCCCTTATCTGCGCAATCTCATCCTCGGGCGCCGCGCCTGTCTTTTCAAGAGCGTCGAGGTAGTCGGACGCCCATCTGCGCCAGACAATGTCCTTTTCAAGCGACGCCAGGAAGATCTTTGCCGCGCCGGTTCGCTCCCGCACGAGGCAGGCGCGGACAAGTTTCTTGAGAAGTTGGGGGTGCGGCTGACCGTTCGCCAGCGCCTCGCACCAGGCGTGCTCCGCCTCGTTGACCACGCCCAGTTCGTACCAGATTGCTGCCGTCCACACGGGCGGGAACGACTTGTCTTCTTTCAAGAGGTAGGAGATGAATGACTGGCTGTATGTTGACAGAGGGTTCTCTCGCAAGAGCCCCTTCCGGCAGAGAGCCACAAAGACCTGCGTTGACGGAAGGTCGGCGCCGGTTCTTTTCCTGTACGCGTCCGCTTCCCGCAACACCGCGTCCCACATCTGCCTGTCGGCGAAGTAGTCGACTCGCAGTCCTGTCCGGTTGAACCGGTCAGGTGCGATGAGCAGAAAAAGGAGCAGGAACCCTGCGCCTGCCGTTTGCCAGAGGGGGAACAACCGCCTCCCCGCTGCCGGCAGCGCAAAGGCGCCGCCGGTTCCGACAGGACGCACAGGCGGTCTTCTGACGGTGGCAAGCGCCGCAAGAAACAGGTAGAAGATGCCGTACAGCGCGACAGCAAGGTAGGTGCTCCTGAACAGATTCGCCGGATGGAAGAGGAGGTTTCCGAGGAACGTCTCTGATGGGTTCATTGGGGCAAGAAGACCCGCCGCAAGGGGCAGGAAAAGCGTCCACAGCGCGCAGAAGACGATGAACGAGAATCTCCGCCTCGCCGCACACCCGGACAGAACGCAGAAAAGGCCGAAGAGCAGGACTCCTCCAGCGGCAAGGTAGAACATCGCGCAGGAGAAAACGGCAAAAACCGGGAGGCAGGCCCCCGGGGATGCGCGCGAGGCCGATTCCCACAGCAGAAAGAGGGAGATTGCCAGCATGGCTGTCAGAATGAGCGCGGGATGAAACTGGTACCGGCTGAGGAGCGCGAGGCACGCCAGAAACGGGATGGCTGCAAGAAACTCCTCGAAAGGAAGGTTCGCCCGCCTCGCGGCAGCGCGGCTGACGAGGAAGACGAGCCAGAGGATGCCGGTCGCCACGGCGGCGCCGGCGAGGGGAAACGCGTACACCTGGATGAGGAAGGCGGACAGATACTCAGCCGGTCCGCCCGGGTATGTCAGGAACCGGACAAGGAAATCTCTGCCGAGCAGGAAACTGCGATAGGTGAGGGGAGACATATAGAGGGCGCGCGGGTCAATCACAGCCAGCGCGTACAGAAAGATGCCGGCGAGGACAATGGCGTTCCTCGCGTATGCGCGTGCTGTCCGTGTGCGGTTCATCCTGTGCCGCGGCGATTGGTTCTGGCAGGGTCTCTCACGCGCCTTGCCTCAATGATGCGGCGCCGCCTGCCGGCGATTGTGAGCGAAACCTCAACGGTTGCGTCAGGGAGACGCTCGGGGATCCGGTCTGCCCACTCAACAAGGAGTATGCCTGAGGATACATACTCGTCCCAGCCGATTGTCTCAAGGTCCAGAGCGCCCTTCAGCCGGTAGAAGTCCGCGTGGTGAATCGGCATCTTTCCGTGGTAGGTCGCGATGAGGACGAACGACGGACTTGACGCCTGTCCGCCGCCGAGTGCGCGGACAATCCCCTGAATCATAGTCGTCTTGCCTGAACCGAGTTCTCCGCGGAAGGCAACGATGTCTCCCGCCTTCAGGGTTCTGGCAAGCGCCGCTCCGACGCGGCGGGTGGCCGCCGGGCTGGAAGTAGCGCACCTCATAACGAAGATTTTACTTTTTGCCCGCGAAACGGTAAAATACCTATGCCTGTTCCGTGCGTGGGATCAAAAGGACCCTTGATCCAGTGACCACGTACACGGGGGCCGAATCTGGACCGGCGATGAGGACCGTTCACGCGGTTTTCTGACCTTGTCCGGCAAGGCTCCCACCTGAATAACGGGTATCAAAGGGTCGTCCGTCCCTCCGGCGGAACGGGTTTTTCAATCTCAAGACGGAGGGCAGGTGGCCGAGCGGCCAATGGCAGCAGACTGTAAATCTGCCGGCTCAATGCCTACGGAGGTTCGAATCCTCCCCTGCCCACCCCGTTTTATCAGAGGCGGCGGGCATGTCTGCGTCAGCCAGAGTGCGGGGTTAGTTTAATGGTAAAACATCAGCCTTCCAAGCTGAGTATACGGGTTCGATTCCCGTACCCCGCTTGTGAACCGGCGGTTTCGCCGGGCGGAATCAGGTTCTCCGCTTCCTTCTCGCGTTCCCACAGACAGGGATGGACAGGGCATCGGATACAGGGAAGGGGTTGCCGATGAGCATTGTTCTGAAGGAAACATCCGAACTCGGCAGGGAACTTGTGTGCCGGGTGGAACACGAAGTCGTGAACAGGGTGAGGCAGGAGATTATCGCAGAGTTGAAGAGAGACGCGCGCATCCCCGGTTTCAGGAAGGGCAGGGTGCCTGAACCGATTCTTGCCCAGAGGTACGCCGAGGAGATACGCGAACAGATTCTCAACCGGCTCATCCCTGACCTGTACGCCTCTGCGGTGAAGGAACATGGCCTTTCTCCCGTGGTTGACCCGGAGGTGAGGGATGTCTCCATTGATGAAAACGGGCTTTCCTGCACTATCTACACTGAACTGAAACCCGCGGTTGAGATTGGGAAGTACACCGGCCTGACGGTGAAGAAAGTTCAGCCGGCCGCCGTGACCGACGAGCAGGTGGATGCGGTGCTCGCCGACTGGGAGCGCAGGCCTGAGTTTGCCGCATCCATCATCGACCCTGAGAAAAGGCGCGCCTGGCGCAGCAGGATAAGGGAGCAGATGGAGCGGATGGCTGTGACCGAAGCGCGCGCCGCCGAGGACAACCAGATCTGGGAACAACTCTTCTCCGCGGCAAGGTTTCCGGTGCCAGAGAAACTGGTTGCGGAACAGGCGAGGCGGTATGCGCGCGAGGAGTTGAGGCGGATGGACCTCAGGGACGCATCCGAGGAGGAGGCGGAGAAGATTGCGCGGGACCTTCTTGAGAAGTTCAGGCCGGTTGCGGAACGTGAGGTCCGCAAGCATTTCATCCTTGACTATGTGGCGTCGGCGGAGCATCTCGCCGCGACAGAGGAGGAGGTTGAGGAGCGGGTTGTCCGGCTTGCGCGGCTGTCCGGCGAACCGCAGGACGAGGTGAGGAAGAAACTGGAGGACAGCGGCCGGCTGGACGACATCCGGGAAGATATCCGAATCGAAAAGGCGTTTTCCTTCATCAAAAACAGTGCGCAGGTCATTGAACGCGTGATACTGCCGGGCGAGGATGCGCGTCGCAGCATCTCTGGCGGCGGGCGGGAATCGCGGGGAGGCGCGTGATGGAAGGGCAACTGATTCCGTATGTGATTGAGACGACAGACCGGGGAGAGCGCGCGTACGACATCTACTCGCGCCTGCTCAGGGACCGCATCGTCTTCATCGGGTCTCCGATTACCGACCATCTGGCGAATGTGGTCATCGCGCAGTTTCTCTTCCTTCAGAACGAGGACCCGCGGAGGAGCATCAGCCTGTACCTGAACACGCCCGGCGGTTCGCTGACCGCGGGGCTTGCGGTGTACGACACCATGCAGTTCGTCTCCTGCCCGGTCGCCACCTACTGTATCGGCCAGGCGGCAAGTATGGGAGCGGTGCTTCTGACCGGCGGCGCGAAGGGCAAGAGGTACCTCCTGCCGCACAGCAGGGTGCTCATCCATCAGCCGTGGGGCGGCGTGGAGGGGACGACCACCGATGTGAGTATCCACACGAAAGAGATGGTCCGGCTGCGCGCGACCGTGAACGAGGTGCTTTCTCTCCACACCGGGCAGCCGCTGGAGAAGATAGAGCGGGATACGGAGCGCGACTTCTTTATGTCCGCGCAGGAGGCGATAGAGTACGGGATTGCCGATGCCATCATTCCGTCCGCGAAAACAGCGGGGGACTCCGCCAATGGCGCTGATACGAAAAGGTGACCGGCTGTTCAGAAGGCAGCAGCCGTTTGTGGCTCTGCGGGACCTCATTGTCTACCCGCATATGGTAGTGCCTTTGCGCGTCGGCAGGCAGAAGTCGCGCAACGCCGTTGATGAGGCGCTTGCCGTCGGGGAGAGTATGGTCGTCATCGCCTTTCAGCGCGACCCGCAGGTGGACGACCCCGGGCTGGACGACCTGTACGCTATCGGCGTGCAGGCAAAAATCATCCAGAGCGTGAGAGAGTCGCCGGAAGAGATGAAGATTCTCGTGGAGTGCCTCAGCAGGGTCCGGCTGAGGGACGTGACGAAAAAGAAGAGGTACTTCAGTTGCGTGTGCGAGCGGGTGCAGGAGACCGGCGCGGACGACAAGGAGGTTGAGGCGCTGGCGCGGCTGGTGATGAACCTTCTTGACGGGTACCTGAAACTCAATCAGGCGATTCCGCGCGAGTTGTACGGAACCGTATCGACCATAGAGGACCACTCCCGGATGTGCGACACCATCGCGGGGTATCTCCCCTTGAAACTCAAGGATAAGGCGCGGATTCTTGAGGCGCTGAATGTGAAGGACAGGTTCACCGCGCTGGCGAACATCCTCAATCAGGAGATCAGCGTCCTGCAGATTCAGAAGGAGATTCAGGAGAAGGTGCTGAAGCGGGTGGAAGAGAGCCAGAAGCAGTACCTTCTCGGCGAGCAGTTGAAGACCATCCAGCAGGAACTGGGCAGGCAGGAGGAGAATCCTGAGATTGCCCAGTTGCGGGAGAAGGTGAAGAAAGCGGGCATGCCGAAACCGGTCGAGGCAAAGGCGATTGAGGAGATAGACCGCCTTGCCAAGATGATGCCGCTATCTCCCGAGGCGACTGTCTGCCGGACCTATGTGGAGTGGCTGGTGAATCTCCCGTGGACGGCACGGACAGAGGACAACCTTGATGTCGGGCACGCCCGCGCGGTGCTGGACGAGGACCACTACGGTCTTGAGAAGGTCAAGGAACGGATCATCGAGTATCTCGCGGTGCGCAGGCGCACGAACAGCCCGCGCGGTCCCATCCTGTGTTTCGTCGGTCCGCCGGGGGTGGGCAAGACATCTCTCGGCAAATCGGTAGCACGGGCTCTTGGAAGGAAGTTTGTCCGCGTGTCGCTCGGCGGCGTCAGAGATGAGGCGGAGATCAGGGGACACCGGAGAACCTACATCGGCGCCCTGCCTGGCAGAATCGTTCAGTCGATCCGCAAGGCGGGGGTGAACAATCCGGTCTTCCTGCTCGATGAGATAGACAAACTCGGCAAGGACTTCAGGGGCGACCCATCAAGCGCGCTGCTTGAAGTGCTTGACCCCGAGCAGAACAGCACTTTCTCGGACCACTACCTTGAGGTTGAGTTCGACCTCTCGCAGGTGCTGTTCATCACGACGGCGAACACCGAGTTCACCATCCCGCCGGCCCTGCTTGACCGGATGGAGATTATCCCGCTGCCCGGGTACACGATGTGGGAGAAGTTGGAGATTGCCAGGCGGTTCCTTCTGCCGAAGCAGATGAAAGAGAACGGACTTGCCCCCGGAAACCTGAAGGTGTCAGACGAGGCGATTGTGAGAATCATCCGCAACTACACGAGGGAAGCGGGCGTGCGCAACCTTGAGCGCGAACTTGCGAGGATCTGCCGCAAGGTCACGAGGGAGATTGTGGAAAAGGGAGGCGAGGGACCGTTTGTCATCACCCAGCGGAACCTGCGGAAGTACCTCGGGCACGAGAAGTTCACCTTCCTCGAAGCGGGCAAGGAAAGCGCCGTCGGTGTGGCGACCGGAATGGCATGGACGGAGTACGGCGGCGACATTATCCTCACCGAGGTGCTCACAATGCCGGGCAAGGGGCAACTGGTGCTTACCGGTCAACTTGGCAGCGTGATGAAGGAGTCGGCCCGCGCCGCGCTCAGTTACATCCGCGCCCACGCCGCGAAACTCGGGGTGAGGGATAGTTTCTATACCGATACCGACATCCACATCCATGTGCCGGAGGGATCGATTCCCAAGGACGGCCCGTCCGCCGGAGTCACGATTGTGACAGCGCTCGCTTCGTCACTGTCAGGAAGGCCCGTGGATGCGCGGGTGGCGATGACGGGCGAGATTACCCTGCAGGGCAAGGTGCTGAAGATTGGCGGGTTGAAGGCAAAGGTGCTCGCGGCGCACAGGGCGGGCATCCGCACCGTCATCATCCCCGAGGAGAACATGGGGGAACTGGACGAGATCCCCGGACGGGTCCGCGAGGAACTGACGATTGTGCCCGTGAGGACGGTTGACCGCGTGCTGGAACTTGCGCTCTTGCCCGCGGTGCACGCCGGGTTCGCTCATCCCGGCGCACGGTCTACCGGCGCGCAGGAAGGTGCGGTCGCCGGGCATTGAAAGGGAGGACAGATGCGGAAGGACAGGCTGTTCACGCCGGGGCCGACCTCGGTGCCGGAAGAGGTACTCCTCCAGATGGCGAAGCCGGTCATCCATCACAGGACAGAGGAGTTCATCGGGGTGGCGGCGCGCGTGTTTGCCGACCTGAAGTATGTGTTCCAGACACAGGGGGATGTGCTCCTCTTAGCGTCGTCGGGAACCGGAGCTATGGAGGCTGCCGTCGTCAACCTGCTTTCCCCGGGAGACCGGATGGTTGCGGTGTGCGGAGGGAAGTTCGGGCAGCGGTGGGCGGAACTCGGCAGGGCGCACGGCATGGATGTTGACGCAATCGACGTGGAGTGGGGAGCGCAACTTCCTGCCGACGCTCTGCGCACGCACCTTGAGCGCACTCCTTCCGTGAAGGCGGTATTCACGACGCTGTGCGAGACATCCACAGGCACCGCATTCGATGTGGAAGGGTACGCACGGGTCGTGTCGGCGTTCCCGGACACCGTCCTTGTGGTGGATGCGGTGAGCGGACTCGGGGCGGTGCCCTGCAGGACCGACGAATGGGGGATTGACGTGGTGGTCAGCGGCTCGCAAAAAGCCCTGATGCTTCCTCCCGGACTTGCGTGCATGAGCGTGAGCGCAAAGGCGTGGGCTCGCGTGGAGAAGACGAAAACGTCCCGGTACTACTTTGACCTGCGCAGGTACCGCAAGGCTCTCCCCAAGAACGATTTCCCTTTCACGATGGCGGTCTCGCTCGTGCAGGGGCTTGCCTCGTCCCTTGCGATGATACGCAGCGCGGGCATCGAACGGGTGTGGGACGAGCACAGGAAGCGCGCAGAGGCCACCAGGCAGGGTGTTGTTGCGATGGGACTGCGACTTTTCTCGTCCGCTCCGTCTGACGCGGTGACCGCCGTCGCGCTGCCGGACGGGATTGACGGCGAAGCGCTGGTCAAGATGCTCAGGAAGAAATTCGGCATCTCCGTCGCGGAAGGGCAAGACACACTGAAGGGCAGGATTGTACGGATCTCCCACCTCGGGTGGCAGGACGAGTTTGACGTGCTGACATCCCTCACCGCGCTCGGCGCAGGACTGAAGGAGTTCGGCTGGCCCGCCGAGACTGGTCGCGCCGTGGAGGCTGCCTCGTCCGTGCTGTTCGGCACGCGTTGATGTTCCGTCGGCGTGTTGACCCGCGGGACGGCGGAGATAGCATGTCAATGGAGGTGGACTTTGAACAGACCCTTCGTTGCGGTTCTCGCTGTGCTGGCGACGCTGGCGTGCGCGGGTGCGATCTGCGGGCAGCAGAGGAGTGTGAAGATCGGGTTTGTCGGGCCTCTCACCGGAGACCAGGCGAGCATCGGGCTTGATGAGTTGCAGGCGGTTCATCTCGCGGTGGACGAGGCAAACAGAAAGGGCGATGTCATCCCGGGATGCCGGCTGGAAGTCGTCGCCCTTGACGACCAGCACACCCCTGCGCAGGCGGTTGCGATGGCGAAACGGCTTGCCGCCGACCGCGCGGTCATTGCGGTGATCGGGCATGTCAATTCCTCCTGTACCCTTGCCGCGGCTCCCGTGTACCAGCGCGCGCGGCTGGTCCAGATCTCTCCATCCTCGACGAATCCCGAGATCTCACGGAAGGGGTTTGACACCTTCTTCCGTACCTGCGCGACGGACGACATTCAGGGCCCGCAGGCGGCGGAGTTTGCGATCAGGAAACTCGGCGCGAGAAAGGTGTGCGTCATTGATGACAAGACGACCTACGGCAAGGAGATTGCCGACCGTTTTGAGGTGCGGGCCAAGGAACTCGGCGCGTCTGTGCTTCTTCACGAGAGCATCGTCCAGGGCGAGAAGGACTTCTCTCCCCTGCTGACGAGAATCAAGGCGCTTGGTCCCGACCTCATCTTTTTCGGCGGGATGTACCCCGAAGGGGCGCTTCTGGTCAGGCAGGCGAAGGGGCTTGGCCTGAAGGCGAAGTGGCTCGGTCCCGACGGTCTGTATGTGCCCGCCTTCATTGACCTCGCGAAGGACGCTGCCGAGGGAGTGTGCTGCACCTTCGTGGGCGCCGATGTCTCGGGAGTGGACAGCGCGCGGGAGTTTTTGAACGCCTACACGAAGAAGTACGGCACGATCGGTCCGTTCGCGCCGCACGCATACGACGCAGCGCGCATCGTGATAGACGCCGTGCGCAGAGCGGGGAAGGTGGACAGGAAGGCCGTGCTGGAAGAGGTGAGAAGGACGAACGATTTCCCCGGTGTGCTCGGGAGGATGGGTTTCGACGGCAATGGAGATACCACCCTTCGGCTCATCAGCGTGTTTGAGGTCCGGAACGGCAGGTTCCGGTACCTCGGTCCCGCCAGGCAATGACCCCGCTTGAGGCGTTCTGTCAGCAGGTCATCAACGGCCTTGCCATCGGCATGATCTACGCGCTCATCGCGCTTGGGTACACGATGGTATACGGCGTCATCCAGTTGATTAACTTTGCCCACGGCGAGGTTTTTATGATGGGTGCGTTCCTCGGGCTGACGGTCTTCGGCGCCTTCGCGGGAGGGGCGTGGCAGGGCAACTCGCTGGTGCTGGCGCCGATGTTCATCGCCGGGATGGCGGGATGCGGCGCGCTTGGCGTCGCAATGGAGCGAGTTGCCTACCGTCCACTGCGGGCGTCTCCGCGGCTTGCAGTGCTCATCACCGCCATCGGCGCTTCCTTCATTCTTCAGAACCTGATGATGTTTGTCTGGGGCCCGTGTGACAGGAGTTTCCCGGGTTTCTTCTCGGGCGCGGGGCTTGACCTCGGCGTGGTGAGGGTGACGGCCATGCAGGGGTTCATCATTGCGTCCAGTGTGGCGATGATGGTCGGCCTGCAGGTCTTTGTCACTCGCACGATGACCGGCAAGGCGCTGAGGGCGGCATCCGAGGATATGGTGGCTGCCCGGCTGATGGGCATCAATGTGGACCGCGTCATCAGTATCTGTTTCTTCATCGGCTCCGGGCTGGGCGGCGCGGGCGGGATCCTGTACGGGATGTACTACAACACCATCACCTTCCACGACGGGTATCTTGCGGGCATCAAGGCGTTCACCGCGGCGGTGCTCGGAGGCATCGGGAGTTTGCCGGGCGCGATGGTCGGCGGCATCGTGCTGGGTATGGGAGAGGGGATGGCGGCAGGGTACCTTTCGTCCGAGTGGAAGAACGTGTTCACCTTTGCGGTGCTCCTTGTGCTCCTCCTGTGCTGGCCATCGGGTGTCCTGAGAAAGGCACGGCATGAGTAGCGGCGACGTCGAGAACCTCGGGACAGGACGAGCCGGACCGCTGCGCGCGGGATGGGCTGCCCTGTGCCTTCTCCTCCTCGCGATACCTCTTGTTGACCGCAACGACTATCATCTTGACACGCTGGTGAACACCGGCATCTTTGCGATTCTCGTGCTCGGGCTGAATGTGATCACCGGCTGGTGCGGGCTTCTCAATCTCGGCCACAGCGCGTTTTTTGCCGCCGGCGCGTATGCGTACGCGCTGCTCAACGCGCGGCTCGGATTGCCGTTCTGGGTGTGCCTGCCTGCCTCCACGGCGGCAGCCGCGCTTCTCGGTCTTGCCATCGGTTCGTGCGTGTTCAGGCTCCGCGGGGACTACCTCGCGCTGGTGACCCTCGGGTGCGGAGAGATTGTGCGCATCGCGCTGACGAACCTTGACCGCGTGACCGGCGGCCCCAACGGACTCATCGTTGCGCATCCTGCTGTTGCCGTTCCGTGGGGCAGATGGGAGTTCGGTATCCGCAGCGTCCCGTACTACTACCTGACGCTTGCGGCGGTGTGGCTGACCGTTAGCATCTCCGCTCGCCTGGAACGGTCCGGCTTCGGCAGGGCGTGGACCGCCGTCAAGGAGGACGAGGTGGCGGCATCGTGCACGGGCATCAACGCGGCGTCTCTGAAGGTCCTCGCCTTCGTCATCGGAGCCGCGATGGCAGGACTGGCGGGCTGGCTGTTCGCGGGCAAGCAGGGGTTTGTCTCTCCCGAGAGTTTTGACTTCGTCACCTCGATCATGGTTGTCAGCATGCTCGTCCTCGGCGGATTGGGCAGCATCGGCGGCGCGCTTGTCGGCGCGGCCGCGCTGACCATCGTGCCGGAACTCCTCAGGCCGGTGCAGGAGTACAGGATGTTCCTGTTCGGCGCGGTGCTGATTGTGATGATGCTGTTCAGGCCTCAGGGGCTTCTGGGAGGCGTCCGTCTTGCGCAGGAGATGAGGCCGGAGACGGAGAGAGTCAGGCAGGAGGAGGACGAGACGCTGGCGGAGGATGTCCGGACATGACGCTCCGGGTTGAGAAACTGACCAAGCGCTTCGGCGGAATCTGCGCGCTGCGCGAGGTGGACCTCGTCGTGGAAGAGGGGCGCATCACCGGGCTCATCGGGCCAAACGGCGCTGGCAAGACAACCCTGTTCAACTGCGTGACCGGGATTCATCGTCCCGATGCCGGACGGGTGACGCTTGGCGCTCCTGCCGTCGAGATTACGGGGCTGCCTGCGCACGACGTCTGCCGCCGCGGTATAGGCAGGACATTTCAAAACGCGCGGGTGTTTGCGGGGATGAGCGTACTTGAGAATGTGATGGTGGGAACGTTCAGCAGGTCTGCCAGCGGGATGTGGGATGTCCTGAGGCGGTCGCCCTCATTCCTCCGCGAGGAAAAACAGGTGCGGGAAACATCGCGCGACCTCTTGAGTTTCGTGGGACTGGCAGAACGAGCGGGAGAGATGGCGGGCCGTCTTCCCTTCGGGCTGCAGCGGCGTCTGGAAATCGCGCGGGCGCTGGCGGCGTCTCCCCGCCTTCTCCTGATGGATGAGCCGGCTGCCGGGATGAATCCGCAGGAGAAGGAAGACCTTCTGGCCATCATCAGGAAGGTGTCGTCGGCAGGGATCACTGTCTTCGTCATTGAGCACGATGTGCAGCTTGTCATGCGGGTCTGCGACTGGATCTCGGTGCTGGACTCCGGAGAGAAGATCAGCGAGGGAACGCCGGAGCAGGTGCGCAACGACCCGCGCGTGATCGAGGCATACCTTGGAGCGCGGGAGTATGTCGCTGAGGGCTGAGCATCTCTGCGTCAGGTACGGCAGGATAGAAGCGGTGAGGGGTGTGTCCATTGAGGTGTCCGCGGGACAGGTGGCCGCCGTCATCGGCGCAAACGGAGCGGGCAAGAGCACGACCCTGATGGCTCTTTCCGGCATCCTGCCTGTCTCCGGCGGCAGGATTGTATTCGATGGAGAGGACCTGACGGGGAAACGGGCGGACGAGATAGTGGCGCGGGGCATCGTGCAGGTGCCCGAGGGGCGCAGGGTGTTCCGTGGGCTGACGGTGATAGAGAATCTCCAGATGGGAGGGTTTCTCAGGCGGCGGGAAGGCACGCTTTCCGTCGAGATTGAGCGGGTGTTCTCCCTTTTCCCGATTCTTGCGGAGCGGAGGCACCAGCGGGCGGGCACTCTGTCGGGAGGAGAACAGCAGATGCTTGCGATCGGCAGGGCGCTGATGGCGCGTCCGAGGATTCTCCTCCTTGACGAACCGTCGCTGGGACTTGCGCCGAAAATGGTGATGAGGATTTTCGAGGCGCTCGCTTCGATTCGCGCGCAGGGCACGGGTGTCCTGCTGGTGGAACAGAACGCGCGGCTCGCGCTTCAGATGGCCGACCGGGCGTATGTGATGGAGAATGGCAGGATTGTGCTGGAAGGAGCGGGGCGGCAACTGCTTGAAAACGACCTTGTCCGTGCGGCGTACCTGGGCGGGTAGCATGCAGAGCGAACGGAAAGGATGTCTCCGGCGATGAGCGTGCCTGTCATCGGGATTCCGTGCCGCGATGCGGCGCACCCGACACGGAACTCTCCGATGGAGGGGTGCCTGCGCTCGTATCTCTCGCGCCTGAAAGACGCGGGCGCCGCGTGCGTGCTGATACCACGAGGGCTTCCTTTCTGCGCCTGCGAGAAGATATTCGGCCGCGTTGACGGCATCCTTTTTCCCGGAGGCGTCGAGGACATCCCGCCGTCCGCCTACGGCGAGGAACCTCTGGAGGGAGCGGTCGTCTCTCCCAACGAGGCGCAGGACGCCCTTGAGTTCTTTCTGCTCCGACGCGCTGTGGAAGAGAAGCGTCCGTTTCTGGCAATATGCCGCGGCATACAACTGTTCGCTGTTGCGCTGGGCGGAACGCTCTATCAGGACATCGGCACGCAGAAGCCCGGTTGTCTCCAGCATCACGCGACGGACAGGCAGGGAAACGAGGTCGTCCACACAGTCAGCGTTGTCCCCGGCAGTTTCCTTGCCCGCGTGCTGAATGTCTCCTGTCTTGGAGTCAACAGCAGGCACCACCAGTCGGTGAAGACGCCGGCAGGAGGCCTGAGGGTTGCGGCGTATGCCGACGACGGCGTGAGAGAGGCGGTTGAACTGCCGGGACACCCTTTTGCGGTGGGAGTTCAGTGGCATCCGGAACTGATGGACTGTCCGGAGAGTTGCCGTCTGTTTTACTCCTTTGTGGAGGCGTCGGCACACCAGGGAGGGACAGGATGAACTGCGTGCGATGGAACGGCGTGTCGGTCAGCCGGCTGCTCCTTGGAGGGAACCCGTTCAGCGGTTTTTCACATCAGGGTCCTGAGCGGGACAGGGAGATGCTGAGGTACTACACCGTCGAGCGCATCAAGGCAACCCTGCGGGAGGCAGAGGCGTGCGGCATCACCGGTCTTGTGGCAAGGTCTGACAGGCACATCATCAGGACTCTCCTGGAGCACCGGGACGAGGGCGGAGCCATCCAGTGGTTCGCGCAAACCGCGCCTGAAATCGCGTTTCGCACCACCGTGTCCGACGCGAAGGAGGCGGGCGCGGTGGCGTGCCATCTGCACGGCGGGGTCAGCGACTTCCTTTTTGCGCAGCGCAGGACGGGAGAGATTCAGGACAGCGTGGCGTACATCCGCGACAGAGGTCTGCTCGCCGGCATTGCAGGACACAATCCGCAGGTGTTTGTGTGGGCAGAAGAGGCGGGCCTGCCAGTTGACTACTATATGTGCTCGTACTACAACCCTTCGGCCCGGGACCGCTGTCCCGAGCATGTGTCAGGGGTTGCGGAATGGTTTCGCGAAGAAGACAGGAGGACGATGACAGGGGTCATCCAGCGTCTCTCACGACCGGTCATCCACTACAAGGTGCTGGCCGCGGGCAGGAACGACCCCGTCGAGGCATTCCGGACGGTTGCCGCGTCGATGCGGTCGCAGGACGCGGTCTGTGTGGGCGTGTTCACGAAGTATGCGCCGGGGATGATCCGCGCCGATGTCGAACTTCTCGAGGATGCGCTTGCCCGGCTGCGCAAAGGCGCCTGAACGGACTTTACAGGAGGACGGCGCAGTGGTAATCTAGATGGAGCCGACGGTTGACATGGGGTAGGACTCGCGGCAGGTTGCGGAGTCGCCGGCAGTCGGAGGCACGGCTGCCGGTTTGTGTTATCTGGAAGGGAAAGACAGGCGGAAGGAGGACTGATGGCGCATATGTTTCGATGTCTTGACGGGCTTGAACGGTGCCTGAGCGCGGAGCAGCGCCGTCGGCTGGAGGAGATTGGCAGCGAGCGGCTGTGCGAGGTCATCGCCGACGCTGTCCGTCTGTGCGAGCCGGAAAGGGTGTGGGTTGCCACGGACAGCGAGGAAGATATCGCGTACAGCAGACGGGCGGCTATCGAACTCGGCGAGGAGAAGCCCCTCCGGATCGCCGGACACACGGTCCATTTTGATGGGATTGAGGACCAGGGACGGGACCGCGAGGTGACCCGGTACCTTGTTCCGAAGGGAGATGTGCTGAGCCGGGCGCTGAATCAGATGGATCGGGAAGAAGGGCTTGCCGAGGTGCGGGGGCTCCTTGCTGGCTCGATGCGGGGACGGACGATGATTGTGCGTTTCCTGACGCTGGGTCCCCCGCGCTCTGTCTTCAGCATTCCCTGCGTGGAGTGTACCGACTCCTTCTATGTCTCCCACAGTCTGGACCTGCTCTACCGTCCCGGCTACGAGGAGTTCAGGCGGCTTGGCGACCGGGCGGAGTTTTTCACCACCCTCCACTCGTGCGGGAAGTTGAATGAGCGGATGGTGAGCGCTGAGCCGGAAAAGAAGCGCATCTACATCGATTACTCCACGGAGACCGTGTACAGCGTCAATACCCAGTACGCGGGCAATACCGTTGGGTTGAAGAAACTCGCCCTGCGGCTGGCCATCCGCAAAGCCGACAGGGAAGGATGGCTTGCGGAGCATATGTTCCTGATGGGAGTGCACGGTCCCGGAGGGAGGAAGAGTTATTTTGCTGGCGCCTTCCCCAGTGCCTGCGGCAAGACCTCGACGGCAATGCTGCCCGGGGAGACCATTCTCGGGGACGACCTTGCCTACTTCCGTTCGCTGAACGGAAAGTGTATGGCGGCGAACGCGGAGTCGGGCATCTTCGGGATTATCCAGAATGTGAATGCGCAGGACGACCCGAGCATCTGGGAAGTGCTGACAAAGCCCGGTGAGGTCATCTTCTCCAATGTGCTTGTCAACAACGGCAGGCCGTACTGGCTCGGCATGGGAGTGGACATCCCTGACAGCGGAGAGAACTTTGCGGGCGCGTGGCGAAAAGGGATGAAGGATGCGAAGGGTGCGGAGATCCCGCCGGCGCACAAGAACGCCAGGTACACGGTGTCGCTGAAGGCGCTCGCCAACTGCGACGAGAACCTTGATAGCCCCGATGGGGTGGCACTCGCGGGCATTCTGTACGGTGGCAGGGATGCCAGGGCGTATGTGCCGTGTCAGGAGAGTTTCAACTGGGCGCACGGCATCGTCGCGTATGGGGCAGCGCTCGAGACGGAGACGACATTTGCCACCATCGGCACGGAAGGCGTCCCTGAGATCAACGTGATGAGCATTCAGGACTTTGTCTCCATCCCGCTGGGCCGCTACATCAGCAACAACCTCGCCTTTGGCGCGAAGCTGCGCAGGCCCCCCCGGGTCTTCGGAGTGAACTACTTTCTCCGGGACGAATCCGGTTTCGTTAACGGCGTCCGGGACAAGCATGTGTGGCTGAAGTGGATGGAACTGCGCGTGCACGGCGAGGCGGCAGCGGTGCGTGCGCCGACCGGACTCATCCCGCGGTATGAGGACCTGAGCCGCCTGTTTGAGTCAGTGCTTGGCACACGGTACTCGCGGGAGGACTACCGCAGGCAGTTTACCATCAGAGTCCCTGAGAACCTCGAGAAGATTGACCGGGTGGAGCAGTTCTTCCGGACGCAGGTGGACGACGCGCCGTCGGAGTTATTTGAGATTCTCGGCGCGCAGCGCAGGCAGCTGGAAGAGGCCCGCGCGCGTTTTGGAGAACGGATCCCCCCGGACGCCTTCTCCGGAGAGATCGTTGAATAGGCGGGTCGGCGCCCGCGCGTCGGCAGGGAGGTGCGCATGGTCGGATGTCATCTCGGCAGGATGTTTCAGGTAACCGTGGCGGGAGGGTCGTATCAGGAGGGGCTTGCGGCGGTCGTGCAGGGTGTGCCTCCTGGCCTGCGGCTGACCGAGGAGGAGATCTACGCGGACCTGCTCCTGCGCAAGCCGGGAACCGACGAACTTGCGTCCCCGAGAAAGGAGCCGGACCTCCCTGTTCTCTATTCTGGGCTGAACGCGGATGATACTGTGGAAGGAGCGGGGAACAAGAACCTGACCAACGGCACTCCCCTCACCATCCTGATTCCCAATCTTGACCGGCACTTCATCCATGTCAAGCAGTATCAGGATACAAACAGAACTCCCCGTCCGGGGCACGCGTCTCTTGCGTCCTTCATAAAGTACGGTCCCGCCGATGACGCCATCGGCGCAGGCATATTCAGCGGCAGGTACACCTGCACGATTGTCGCCGCCGGGTGCGTCGCAAAGAAGGTGTTGCGGCTGTTCGGCATCGAGGTCTTCTCCTTCATCCGTGAGATGGCGGGCGTGCGATGTCCTGAGGTGGAGTGGCAGACGGCACGGGTGGCGGTCGATGCGTTCAAGCGGATGCGCAGGGAGTGCGACCCGTTCTTTCTCGAGGTGTACCGCGGGGGCAGAATCACGATGGAGATGAGGTTTCTTGAGAAGATGGCGGTGCTTGCGCGGATAGAGCAGGAGATAGACGACATCCGTTCCCGCGCTCCCCGTCTCGACGCCGCGGAACTGCGCGAGCGGTACAGAGCGCATCCTGTGGTCAACTGCCCTGACCTTGCCGCGGCCGACGAGATGCTTGCGGCGGCCAACAGGGTCAGCGCGTCTGGCGACAGTTCAGGGGGCGTGGTAGAGGTTGTTGCGACAGGCGTCCCTGCCGGACTGGGCGAGCCGGTCTTCGGGAAACTTGACGCGGAACTTGGCAGAATGCTCGGCATCGGCGCGGTCAAAGGGGTTGAAGTCGGCGCAGGGTTCAGGGTGAAGGATATGACCGGCTCGCAGACCAACGATCAGATGCGCGCAAAGGACGGGAAGGTGGTCTTTCTTTCCAACAACGCGGGTGGCATCACCGGCGGTCTGGCGACAGGCGAGCCGATTGTGGTACGTCTTGCGGTGAAGCCGACGCCGACCATCAACAGGCCGCAGATGACGGTTGACAAGTACACGCTGGAGAACAGGGAACTTGCGGCGATTACCCGCAGGGACGCAACCATCGTCGGACGCATCTGGCCGGTGGCGGAGGCGTACACTGCGCTTGTCCTCCTTGACAACCTGATGGTCCACCTTGGATATCAGGAGGTCAAGAAGAGGGTTGAGTCCGCCTCCTGAACAGTCCTCCGCTCCTTCTACACGGGCGGTTCGTAGTCCCCGACGAATGCGGTCGTATCCGGTCTGACGCGCCTGTTGACGCGGTCCCAGTCGTCTGGAACCGTCCACCTATCTGTGCCGGGCCTGATGGGGCAGGTGCGGCATCCCGCGTAGCCCGGGTGTGCGCCTGCGAGGAACTCCTCAAGGACGGTCCGACAGTCGGCGAGGCGGAATGAGATGACCTCAGCTCTGCCAAGTGTCGCGCTCCTGACCAGCCCGCGCCTGCGCATCTCGGGAAGGTAGACACTTTTTTCGCTGATGGGGCAGGATCTTTCGCGGAATGTCCACGACCGGCACTTCACCACCCGTCCGTCGGGCAGCTTGACAGGATACTCCTGCCCTCGCTGGATGATGCAGGGCACATAGTCAGTCATCTCAACGACGTGGTGGAAGGTGTTTGCCCACGGCACACCGAAGAGGACTGCCTTGCCTCCCGCCAGTTCCAGCAGGTGGAGCGGAGACCCCTCTCCCATGGTCGGCACCTTATGGTGATTGCGCAGCCACTGTCTCGCGTCCTTTCCCCAGCCCGCCAATGGATGAGTTGGCTGGAGCGAGCGCACCACACCGGGAAGTTTCCGGAAGGTCTCGGTGACGGCTCCGTTGATGCTGGGCGTTTCCAGCGGGTTGTAGCATCCCGCACCGTCCTCCGTGAAGATGCGGGCGTGGTTGAAGGTGGGCATCAGGATGGTTCCGTCCTGCGTGACGGTCTCCATAAGGACGCGGCAGAAGGCCAGCGGTCCGCCTTCCACATAGCCGATGCGACTCAGGGAGGAGTGAACGACGATGCGGTCTCCCTTGCCGATGCCGAGCGACGCAAGGCAGGCGCGGATGTCGTTTTCCCCGACGATGACGGTGTACCTGAGTGACACATCTCCCGTCTCGGCAAGACGCTTGACCTCGCGGTACAGGGACGCTTTCTCTTCCGCAGTGAGCGGACGGTTCAGCGCACGCTCCATCTCTCCGAACACATCTGCGAGCGTTCGCGTCCCGTCGCATCGATCAAGGAGAAGTCCACGCAGTCCGGGATGGCTGCCTTGCGCACAGACGCTTCTCCCCGAAGTCCGCGTGACGACCGTACAGGATGCTTTCTCGTCAACTCCCATGCGCCGCTCCTTGCCTGTTGTCTGGACGAACCGCCGGCACATATTCTATCATCATTCGGCGGACACCAAAGGGGTGCATATGGGACGCAACAGGATTGTGGACGGACACATCCACTTCACCAATGTGGAGCGGACCGGCGAAATCGGCAGGATGATGAACCTGCTCGGCGTGGAGAAGGCATGCTGTCTGTCCCTCATCAGCAGGGAGAGAATCAACCATAATCCGGAATGCCTCTACCTGAAAAGCGCGTACCCGGGAAAGATCTACGCGGCAGGGTCTCTTGACTACACGGCGATTCTGAACAACGACGCCGGCGCCGACCGGGACCTCGCGCGTCAGGTGGAGGAGATGATGTCCACCGGCTACGACGGCGCGAAGATGGTCGAGGGCAAGCCGAGCGTCTATCAGTGGACGGGCGTTCCGTTTGACGACCCGCGGTACGACCGTTTCTTCGCGGCGCTTGACGCGCACCGGTTTCCGCTTGTCTTTCACGTGGGAGACCCGCCCTCGTTCTGGGACCCGGCGGACGAGTGGTCAAACGCGATGGGCTGGAACTACGCGGGCGGGGGATTCGTGTCTCTCGACGAACTGTACGGGCAGGTGGAGAGGATGCTCAGGCGCCATCCGACTCTGACCGTCATCTTTGCCCACTTCTTTTTCCTCGCCGACGACCTTGACCGCGCGGAACGGTACCTTGCGGAGTTCCCGAATGTGCACCTTGATGTCACACCCGGCGCGGAGATGTACTTCCAGTTCTCGCGCTCTCCTGAGAAGACCCGCGAGTTTTTCATCCGCTGGCAGGACAGAATCATCTACGGAACAGATGTATTCATCGGCTCATGGGGACCGCGCGTCGCGGAGAATGACAGGTACTACGAAGTGATTGCGGGGCTGCGGCAGTTTTTCTCCGCCTCGGGCGAACTGGCTGTCTTCCGGCCCGAGGACTTCTCCGGATACAACATTCCCCGGCAGGGGACTCTCCGCGGCATCTCGCTGCCGCCGGAAGCGCTGGAGAAACTCTTCGCAGGGAACTTTGAACGGCTGTACGGCTCTGTTCCGAAGGAGATTGACCGGCAGCGGGCAGTTGCCGAGTGCCTGCGGCTGTCGCGGCGCTGCCGCGCACATGCCGAAATTGTGGAAAAGGTGCTCCGCCACTTCCGGTCAGGATAGGCGGCACGGAGGTTGGCTCTTTTCGTATCCATCCTCACGGAAGTTCGGGGCTGCTGGCCAGGCCTCTCACCCGGATTGCCGCCGGACGCAGGGGTCCGAATCCGGCCGCCTCGCAAGGTACTCCCTGACTGTTCTGAGGGACTCCTCGTCCGGCAGGGACGGCGTGTACTCAAGGCCGAAGAAACCGTCGTATCCCGCTTCCTCGATACGACGCAGGAGGTAAGGATAGTTGACCTCTCCGCAAAAAAGTTCGCGGCGTCCCGGCACGCCTGCGGCGTGGAAGTGTCCGATGAGGGGAAGGTTCTCGATGATGGTCGCGCAGAGATTGCCCTCCATAATCTGCATATGGTAGCAGTCGTAGAGAAGCCGCAGGGACGGGCTGTTCACTGCCCTGACGATGTCAAAACCCTCTGCGGACGACGCGAGAAAGTAGCCGGGGTGGTCCACTTTTGTGTTGAGCGGTTCAAGGAGGAGGGTGATACCCTGCCGTTCGGCGATCAGCGCGGCCTCCGAGAGCGTGTCAACAACGGCTTTCTTCTGCGCGTCGCGCGGGACGCCAGAAATCTCGTTGCCTGTGCAGGTGATGAGTTTTGTGCACGAAAGGATGCGGGCGGTCTCCACCGCTTTCCCAAGCGCGTCAAGGTAGGCACGCCTGTCGGCAGGGTTGACGAGGCTGCCCCCGCGCGACCCGTCCGGGCTGTTCAGGACGAAGTCGCTGACCGTGATGCCGTGGGTTGCGCAGGCAGAGGCAACCTCGCGCACATCCATTCCGCCGAAAAACCAGAACTCCACTGCGTCGAAACCCGCCTGCGCGATGCGCGCCATCCGCTGAGAGACGGGCAGGTTCCGGAACGTGGTTTCACCGTGAGCCGCGATGCGCACCATCGCACCCTCCCTTCTTCGCGGAGCGGACAATCGTCTGCAGGTACGGGATGTCGTCAGCCATCTTCTGTTCGGGAACTCTGCCGTCGAGGTCTTCAAGCGATAAGAATCCGCCGTAGCCGCGGCTGGCGAGCAGAGAGACGATGAGAGGCCAGTCAAGGTCTCCGCTGGCAAGAGGTCCATACGCGAGGGGATGCCGTCTGCCCGCCGGGGGTTTGCCTGCGCCCTGGGCTGCCGACTTCACATGCACATGGGCGAGGTACGGCCCGATGACATCAAGCGCGTACGCAGGAGAGGTGTACCCCTCGTTCAGGGAATTGCCCGGGTCGTAGATGATGCCGATGTGTGCGCGGGGCAGTCCGTCCACGAGAGCCCGGCACGCGTCGGGAGTCGCGCAGATCATGCCGTGGTGCTGCTCGATGTTCAGCCGGACATTGAACTCCTGAACAACGGGCACAACGATCTCTTCCAGCCACCTCCGCTGGCGCTGCCGCAACTGCGCGGCGGGAACTGTTCCGTCATAGGGATAACTGTGGCAGCGGATCTCTCTGGTGCCAAGCGCCGCAGCCGCCTCGCACAGAGGCGCTATGGTGTCCCGCGACTCGTCATAGGTGAAGTAGGGAGCGATGCCGGCAACCGCCATCCCGGAGTCCTTCATCAGGGAGGCGAGTTCTGCCGAGGACGCGGACAGGCGGTTCCGATCAAGGTGGCCGTCCTCGCGGCACCACCACTCTATGCCATCGCAGGCATATCTCCGGCAGAGCGGCACAATCTCAGCAGGAGAAAGTCCCCGAAGTGACAGAGAGTAGACGCTGATCCTCATGCGATCCTTTCTTCGCTCCTCACCGCTTTTTCGGCGGAAGGTGGACGCATCTGCCGATGCTATCGGCAAGCGCCTCCATCACCGCCTCGGCGCATGTGGGATGGCAGAAAAATGCCTGCTCCGCCTGCCTGACCGTCATCCCTGCCGAGAGTGCGACTGATGCGAGCGCGGCAAGTTCCGTTGCTTTCTCCCCGACGATGTGGATGCCGAGAATCCTGCCGGTGTCTTCGTCGGCGATGACTTTGCACATACCCTCAGTGGCGCCGTCCGCGTGCGCCTTGCCGAGCGCCGCATACGGGAACCGACCGATGAGCACCTTCAGCCCTGCGGAGCGCGCCTGCTCCTCGGTCATCCCGCAAGCGCCCACCTCAGGGTCGGTGAAAATGGAGATGGGCACCGCGTCGTAGGCAATCCGTGCGTCTTTTGTCGCGATATGTTCGGCGGCGGTCTCCCCTTCGCGCGTGGCGACATAGGCGTACAGGAACCTTCCGGTGATGTCTCCCGCCGCGTAGACGCCGGGAAGGTTCGTCCTCATCCGGTCGTCTGTCACTACTCCGAGGTTGTCCACGGCGATGCCGCGGGAAGAGAGGTCCTGGAGATTCGGCGAGCGTCCCACCGCGACGAGGATTCTCTCTTCCGGCAGGTCTGAGGCGCTGTTGACCGGCTGGCCTGTGCGAATCGAGATGCCGCGCCGCGCGAATCCGGAGGCGACGACCTTCGCAATCTCCCGGTCAACCGTGGGCAGAATCGTCTCCAGCATCTCGTAGACAGTCACCTTGACTCCGAATCTGCGGAAGATAGAGGCAAACTCGCAGCCGATGACTCCGCCGCCGATGATGGCGAGGGAGGCGGGCAGGCGGTCGAGCGACCACAGGTCATCGCTCGTGAGCACGCGGCTGTCGCCTGAGAACGCCCGAGGAACCACGGGAGAGGCGCCGCAGGCAAGGATGACCGACCCGCATTCCAGAAGGGCGCCGTTGGCCTCAACCCTGCCGGGCTCGCGGAAGACGCCGACGCCGGAGACGACCGCGACCCCGTGCTGCTTCAGGAGCGACGCGACGCCCATTCTCAGGCGCTGGACGACCTCCTTCCTGATGGTGGTGAGGACCTCCTGCCATGAGAAGGAAACGCTGGCAGTCACGCCTCTGCCCGATGGAGGAGAGACCCTGCGCGCCGCCGAGACGAGCGCCTTGGTCGGGATGCATCCCCGGTTGAGGCAGACGCCGCCGAGGTCGCCGGTCTCTATCAGACAGGCGGAGAGTCCCATCTGCCTGCTGCGGATTGCCGCAGGGTACCCCGCAGGTCCGCCTCCAATGACGACCACATCGAACCGTTCCATCTCTGCTCCTTCCTACTGGCCGCCGGGCGAGCGGGCGATGACGATGCGCGCCGCTTCTTCGAGGTCGGCAGCGATGAAGTCAGGCCTCACCGGCCACCCTTCGGTCTCGTCAGCGGTCTTCGTCTTTCCCGACAGCACAAGGATTGTGCGGGCACCGGCATTCTTCCCCGCCTCGATGTCTGCCTGCGTGTCTCCGATGAAAAAACTGTCCGCGAGATTGACATCCCCGAGTTCTCGTGCCGCCCGAAACAACATCCCTGGCCGCGGCTTCCGGCAGTCGCACTGTTCATCCTCGCGGTGGGTGCAGTAGTACACTCCGGCGAGGAAAACGCCGTCGGCGGCAAGCGCGGCGCGCATCCTGTCCGTGATGTCGCACAGCGCCGCCTCGCTGAAGATGCCTTTGTTCACTCCTGACTGGTTGGAGACAACCACAATCCTGAACCCCGCGTCGCTCAGCAGTTTCAGCCCGCCACGCGCGGCGGGGAGGAAGGCGAACTCATCCCAGTTCTTGATGAAGTCGTGCGGCGTGTAGATGGAGATGACGCCGTCTCTGTCGAGAAAGACGGTCTTCATGCAGGGATAAACGGAACGGTTTCCGGCGCTCCGCACATCAGGTTCATGTTGTGTACTGCCTGGCCGCTGGCGCCCTTGACGAGGTTGTCAATGGCGGCAATCGCGACCACCTGGCGAGGACCGACCTTCTTGACGCCAATGTCGCAGTAGTTTGTGTCGGTCACGTTGCGGCACGCGGGCGACTGTCCGTACGGCATCATCCGCACAAACGGCTCCGATGCGTATGACGACTCGTAGAGGTCCTGCAACTGTTTCTCGGAAATCTCCCGCGTGAGCCGGGCGTAGCAGGTGGAGAGAATCCCCTGGCTCATCGGCACAAGGTGCGGCACGAACAGGACTGACACGGTTTCCCGCGCGGCGATGCTGAGGATCTCCTCCATCTCCGGACCGTGGCGGTGCTCGCCTGCCTTGTACGCTTTCAGGTTTTCGTTGCACTCCGCATACAGATTGGCAAGCGATGGAGTCCTGCCTGCGCCGGTCACTCCGCTCTTGGAATCCGCAATCACTGCCGGTTCAAGGAGACGTTCCCGGGCGAGCGGCAGGAGGGCGAGGATGACTGATGTTGGATAGCACCCGGGGTTGGCGATGAGTCGGGCGCTCCTGATTGCGTCCCGATACATCTCCGGCAACCCGTATACCGCCTCCCTGACAAGGTCAGGGCAGGTGTGTGTGGCGTACCACTTCTCGTAGACGGCGATGTTCTTGAGCCGGAAGTCCGCGGAGAGGTCGATGACCCTCTTGCCGAGTTTCAACAGTTGGGGGACGAACGACATCGACACGACATGGGGCAGGGCGAGAAAGACAAGGTCGGTTTCCGCGTCCACGGCGCCCCAGTCAGGGCGGTTTGTGCACCTCAGCGATGTCCTGCCGCGCAGGCGCGGGGCAATCTCCGAAAGAAGGGGCGTCCCCTCGTCCGGTGCGACCACTCCTACCGCGAGGGAAACTTCGGGATGGGCAAGAAGAATCTCGGCAAGTTTCTGCCCCGCGAACCCTGATATGCCGAAGATGCCGACCCGTATCATGGAGAAAAGGGCTGACCGTGTCAGGGCGCGGTTACCGCTTGGTCCACTGGAACCGTTTGCGGGCGCCCTTCTGTCCGTACTTCTTCCGTTCCTTCATCCTCGGGTCTCGCGTCAGAAGTCCGAACTCCCGCAGTCGCCCGATCAGCGCGGGGTCGTACTTGACGAGCGCGCGTGCAATGCCGAGTTTGATGGCGTCAACCTGACCCGTGATGCCTCCGCCGCGCGTCTTGACCTCAATGTCGAACCTGCCGGTGAGATCGGCGGCGGTCAGCGGACGAACCGCCTCCTGACGCTGGGTGGCAAGGGGGAAGTACTCTTCAATTGTTCTGCGGTTGACAGAGATACGCCCTGTCCCCGGCCTGATCTTCACCACCGCGGTGGCTGTCTTGCGTCTGCCGATGCCGTACAGCAGTTCTGTTGATTCTGCCATGCAGTCCTCCTGATTCTCGTCACGAAACCGCTCCGGCAAGGTCTGCAAACGACCTGCGGAGAGATGCGTACAGTTCCCGGTAGACATGGTACAACTTATCGTACAGTGTAGCACGCTTCCCATCAGGTGTAAACACCTGCCGCTCGCGCACAAGGCGGCGGCAGGCTGACGGCACATCGGGGAAGACGCCGGCGGATGCGCCCGCAAGGATTGCCGCTCCGTAGGCGGGTCCCTCGTCAACATTGAGCCGCACCATCTCTCTGGCAAGGATGTCCGCACAGATCTGGACCCACAGGCGGCTTCTGCTTCCTCCGCCCGTGATACGGAACCTTCTGCCGGTGTTCACCCCTGCGCTGTCCATCATCTCCACGCACTGCCTGATGCCAAACGCGACCCCTTCAAGGATGCTGCGCGCCGCGTGGCTGCGGTCGTGACTCAGGGACAGCCCGAAGAACACGCCGCGGGCGCGGGGGTCGGGATGGGGACACCGCTCACCTGACAGGTACGGGAGGAAGAGGAGTCCGTCGCATCCGGCGGGGACCCGGGCCGCCGCCTGTTCCATCTCCCGGTAGCGGCGCGCGCTGTGCGCCGTGTTCCCGGGGCTCCAGAAGGCGTCGCGGAACCACCGGTAGGAGCCGCCCGCGGACAGCGTCACTCCCATGAGGTGCCACGCGCCCGGCACGGCGTGGCAGAAGGTATGGAGCCGGCCCTGCGGGTCTCTGGACGGGGTGCGCGCGTGAGCGAACACGACGCCGCTGGTGCCGAGGGAAACAGAGACGAGGCCTTCCTCCACAATGCCGGACCCGACGGCGCCAGCCGCTTGGTCTCCCGCGCCCGCCGTGACAGGGGTGCCGGCGCGAAGACCTGTCGCCCGGGCGGCTTCGGCGGAAACCGTGCCTGTCTGAACAGGCGACTCAAAGACCTCCGGCAGCATCGAGCGGCAGATGCCTGTCGCTTCAATCATCTCCTGCGACCAACGTCTTTTTCGCACATCCAGCAGGGATGTTCCCGAGGCGTCGGAGACATCGGTCGCAAAGAGTCCTGTCAGGAGATACCTGAGGTAGTCCTTCGGGAGAAGAACCTTTGCCACTCTGCGCCACGCCTCGGGACGGTGCTTCCTCAGCCAGACAATCTTTGGCGCCTGAAAACCGGTTAGCACAGGGTTGCAGGTGACCGCGAGCACTCTCTTTTTGCCGGCGAGGCGGGTGATTTCCTCGCATTCCTCCTCGGTGCGCTGGTCGCACCAGAGGATTGCCGGACAGACGACTTCGCCGTGCCTGTCAAGGAATACCGAGCCGTGCATCTGCCCTGTCAGTCCGATGCCTGCGATGGCGCACGGCTCTGTCGCGGTCTGCGCGAGAAGCCGGCGCACGGCGCGGCGGGTTGCGCGCCACCAGTGTTCAGGACTCTGCTCCGCCCACGCGGGGCGGGGAGTTGCCAGCGGATACTCTTCGGAGCAGGAACCGGCGACGCTGCCCCGATCATCCATCAACAGAGCCCTGACGCCTGATGTCCCGAGGTCTATGCCAAGGAGGAACGTTCGTCCCATGCCGTTGTCGCGGATGCCTGTTCAGCGCCGCACGGTGACTGTCGCCGGGTGGATGAAGTTCAAGTACTGCTCGGCAACGCCCGCCTCTTCAGCCGGACCGGCGTGGATGAACACGCGGTGGAGGAACCTCAGTTCCCTGCCTTTCTCCAGATGGAATGTGCCGCTTCGCTTCGGGTCTCCGGTGAACTCCGAGATGCCGAAGTACGCGGCAGCCATCAGCCCGTAGTCGCGCACATGCCACCACGCGGGAGCCCTGAAGTTTGACGGGTGGTCCATCACGCAGATGCCCGCGGTTGTCCCGTTGACGACGCCCGCGTAGTCGCACCAGGCGGCGCGCCTGCCCCAGGACTCGGCTTCGCCCGTGCTCCCGTCGGAAAGGTGGATGGTTCCTCCCGCAGTGCCGTTCATGGAAGGCGCAACCCTGACGCTCAGCATCCCTGACTCCTTCGTATCCTTGAAGACGGCGGGCCCGGAGGTTGCCCGCAGCACAAGAAGGTGGTCCACAAGGCGGCACTCCTGCGGCGTGGCGTACACCGTCACGGTGCGGTCCTCCTCAAGGACGACCTCTCCCTGCGCGGACACCCATTCGCTCCGGCACCTCATCCTGCCGAACACCGGTCCTGATGTCAGTTCCAGAAACTCTCTGTGGACAGTCCGGATGTGTCCCGGGTCCTCAGACCAGTTGTCGTACCCGTTGATGTCTCCGTGTCCGGTCCAGATTCCCCGGTGGTGGATATGGTCTCCTGCCTGTCTGTTCGGGAGGACATCGCGCACCATCGAAGCGCCGCCTGGTCCAATCACGGGGTTGAAGTACGGCCGTGCGGTGTGTGCTCCGAAATGGTACGAGGTGAAGAGGGTTTCGTTGACGAAAAAGTCAACCGCGTCGCCCGTTGCCTTCAGCGCGACGACTGGCGGCGCCTCTTTGCACGGCTCCGTCGTGAAGACCGTCTCCGTATCTCTCCCCAGAAACGGCGGCAGGAAGACGAGGTTCTCCCCGTCTTTCTGGACGAACAGCTTCTCATCTGCGGACCGGAGCGCGAAAGGACTGCCGTCAACGGCGATGCTCACAGGCGCCCATTTCCTGTCCCTGTGCCGCTGTCTGCACACAATCTCCATCCGTCCTCCCTCTTTCAGAAGCCGATCTGCCGGTAGCACTCCTCAATCACCGCGACGACAGTCCGCGCGTCCCGCAGGGTGGCGGGTGGAACGCCGTCGTGCCTGAGGAAGTTGTACAGGCGGGTGTAGTAGGCGACATTCGCCTCTCCGTGGTCGTATGTCCCCTTCCACGACTCTTCCGGTTTCCAGACAATCCGCTCGGAGTAGTACTTCCGCCCTTCCGGAGGAACGGTTTCAGCGGACCGTTTTGGCAGTGCTGAGAGGTCTGCTACCTTCCAGTACAGTTCCGTGGTGGTGCCGTGCAGTCCACCTCTGGTCCCCATCACCAGCCAGTAGTCCTGAGGGTACGCGCAGGTCGAGGTAATCTCTATGTCAACGACAGGCGCATCCACGCCGGTCAGGATAATCTTGACATGGTCCTCGGCGTCGCCGATGCCCCATGTTCTGTCTGCGACGCAGAACACCTTCGGCGTTGAGGGGCCGAAGAACTGGAGCGCCATATGTACCAGATGGGATGCGGCGTTGGGAATTGCTCCTCCCCCCATCTTCCTGACCGTCTGCCAGTCCCACCGTCTGTTGAATCCGTGCACCGTCATCCGCACAAGCACGATTCTGCCGAGGATGCCTGAGTTGATGACAGACACAACCTTCTGCACATGGCTGGTCAGGGTGAAGTTATGAAAGACGGTGAGTTTGCGACCGCACTTCTCGGCCGTCTCAATCATCCTGTCTGCCTGCTCGGTCGTGAATGCCATCGGTTTGTCCACCAGCACATCCTTGCCCGCCTTCAATGCCTGTATGGTCTGCGAGGGGTGGAGATGGGACGGCGTGCCGATGACCGCGAGTTCCACATTCGGGTCGGCAAGCATGCCCTCAATGTCAGGGTAGGTCGCGCAGCCGAACGCATCCTGCGCTTCCTTCCGCCGCTGTTCCATCGGGTCGCAGGCGGCAGCAACCGTGAACATCCCCGGAAGCCGCGTGATGGCGCCTGCGTGGTTGTGCCATCCGGTGCGTCCAAGTCCTGCAATGCCCACTCTGACTGGTCGTTCGGTATTCACAGATGCCTCCTCAGGTAGACAACGCTGTTTCGCGCGATGGTTTCCGGGTCGAGACGGAAGTCGAACACCTCGACAGAAAGCCAGCCGTCGTAACCGGAGTGTCTCAGGGCGGAGATGACCGGACCGAAGTCCACTGTTCCGGACCCCGGATACGAGAGGTTCGGGTCGTTGACATGCACGTGGGACACAAACTCCGCTGACCGGCTGATGATGTCAGAAAGTGGACGCCCCTCGTCGCACATTGCCTTGACATCAAGGGCAAGGCGGAGATGCGGATGTCCCACCCGCCGGATGAACGAGATTGCCTCGTCCGCAGTATTCAGGAAGTTTGTTTCCTTGCGGGACAGGGGTTCGAGGCAGAAAGAGACGGACCGCTCCATTGCCCGGCGCAGGCAGGGCGCCAGGACCTCTGCAAGCCGTTCCTCAACCGCCTGGCGCGAGTCGCCGTCAGGGATCGCGCGCTGTTTCGGGGAGCCGAATACCATCACTGAGCCGCCGAGGTCAGCCGTGAAGTCGACGAGGGATGCGAGATATGAGGCGGTGCGCATCCGCGTCTCCTTTTCTGGAGATGACACGGACAATCCCTCTGGCGAGACAAGGAGCCAGTGCGTCCCGACGATGGCAACCCCCGCCTCTTCAGCGCATGCCCGCAGGCGCTTTCGCTCGTCGCGGGATATCCGTTCCACGGACTCCGCGAGAGTGAACGGGGCTATCTCGATTCCCTGGTAGCCCAGCGCCCGCGCGCGAGAAAACAGACGCGCCGGGCTCCATCCCTGGAACAGTTCGTTGCAGATGGCAAGGCGCATCTTTACCCTCTGCTCCGGAGCGCGGGCGGGAGTTCGTAGTTCGGCCGTGCATCGACGTCTCTGGTCAGGGGAAGTTCGCCTCCGCCTGCGGCTGGCGCCGGTTTGCCCTTGACCTCAACCTTCGTCTTTCCGATCCCCGTCGCGAGGATGGTAATCTGAACCTCGTCATTGAGATTCTTGTCGTGCATGACGCACAGCGATTTTGACTCACACGGTATCCGTGTCTGGATGATGTCCATTGCGGCTGTCACTTCCTTCAGTTTGATGTCCGCGCCGCCCGAGATGCTGATGAGTATGCTGCGCGCTTCCATGATGTCGCTGCGCTCGATGAGCGGATGTTCGATTGCTGCGCGCACGGCGGTCTCCATCCTGTCAGGTCCTTTTCCCTGCCCGAGGCCGACGATTCCCCTGCCAGATCCCTGAACCATTGAGGCGATTGTTGAGAAATCGACATCAAGCGACATCGCCGGCGCACTCTGTTTCCGTGTGACGAGGTGGGAGATGGACAGGATGGTTCTGGCAATGATGTCGTCGATCTTCTCGAATGCCTGTCCAAGGGTCAAACTCTCGTCAGGGAGGGAGTGAAGTTTCTCATTCGGCAGATGGATGTAGGTGTCCACGGCGTGTCCGATCCGTTCCAGCCCTGCCTGCGCCCGCTCGATGCGCTCGCCGCCCTCAAGTTTGAACGGCGTTGCGACGAATGCAATGACGATTGCTCCGAGTTCTTTTGCGGCTTTCGCGATGACGGGGGAACTGCCTGTTCCGGTGCCGCCTCCCAGCCCCGCGATGAGCATGACCATCCGTGCTCCGCGGAGTTCTTCCTGGATTCTGGACTCGTCCTCGGATGCCGCAATCTTTCCTTTTTCGGGGTCCAGGCCGGTTCCCTGTCCCCGGCAGGTCTTCTCGCCGATGAGGACCTTGACATCGGCGTCGCAGTCCCGCAGGCCGAGCGCGTCGGTGTTGAACAGGACCGTATCAAGTCCCTGTATCCGGGAGCGAATCCTGGAGATAATCTTGCCGCCCGCGTTTCCGACGCCCGCAACCTTGATTCTGATTTCAGCGCACTCCGGATGCTCTTCAACAACCTTGACCATAGCGCACTCCTTCAGGATACGCTCCTGCGCAGAACATCCCACACTTTTGTCAGCAACGATTTTTGCCTTCCGGCAGGCGGCATCTCCCGCGCGGCAAGACGCAGCAGCCCAATGCCTGCGGCGTACTCCGGCATCTGATAACTCGGTTCAAGTCCCGGCGCGCCTGACGGATGTCCCACGCGCGTCTGGTAGCCAAAGATGTCGGTGCACAGTTCTTCGATGTCGTGCAGATGCGCGCACCCCCCGCAGAGGACGACCCCGCCGGCAAGGTTCGGCATCGCGCCGCGTCCCTGACCGCAGATGGCTCCCCGCACAAAGACCTCCATAATCTCCCGCACGCGCGCCACGACAATCTCGGAGATGCGGTCAACAGTGGTGCGGCCGGCGTCTATGCCCGAGGGCGAAGGGATCAGCACCTCTTCGGCAAGAAGCGCGCTGTGCTCCCTGAGGAGCCGGTCGCGCGAACACCAGCCGTGCTGCTTCTTGAGGTCCTCGGCGGTCTGAAGGGGGGTGCGAAGGATGTGGGCAATGTCCCCGTCGATGTTCGCGCCTCCGTACGGGCACGAGAGCGTCGTCACAACCATCCTATCCGCAAAGTGGACAGCGTTGGTCGTCCCCTTGCCGAGGTCAATCACAAGGCAGCCGAGGCTGCGTTCCTCATCCTTGACGACCGCTTCCGCCGCCGCCCACGCGCCGGGGAAGATCCTCTCGACTCTGACGCCGACGCTCTGCACGCATCGGATGAGATCCTGAATGGGATTGAACTCTCCGCTGACGATGTGCATCCGCACCTCAAGCGTGTTTGCCCTCCTGCCAAGGGGATTGACATGCGTCGGCTGTCCGTCAACTACATACTCGCGCGGGCCTGCGGAGAGTGCCGGCAGTATCCTCCGACCCGGCTGCTGTTCCGCGGACGCGATGGCGCGGATGTCGCGTTCGAGCGCCAGAATGTCCGCTTCCTGAATCTCCCTGCCCCTTGGCTCCATCTCCCTTGCCTTCCGGTACACCTTGCCCTGAATGTGTCCGCCTCCGACGCTGATGACCACAAAGGAGATGCGCGCGCCTGTCTGCTTCTTCAGTTGGTCAAGCAGGTCGCAGAGGAAACCGTACAGCCCGTCCATGTTGATGACCCGCCCCTTCTTCATCACCTCGGCTTCCATCGGGAGGGAGACGACGCCCTCGACGGAGACCGGTTCCCCCTCCTTGACCCTAGCGGTGAGGCCGAACAGTTTGCCCGTGCCGATGTCAATGACCGTCAGAAGTTCCTCGTTCATCGCTCAGTTTCCCCGAAGGTCTGTGCCAGCGCATGTCAATGTATTCCCACTTCTTTCCATCCCGCGCGCAGGTCCGGAGAATATCCGCAAGTTGCTCGCACTGAGCTCCGATGTTCTCAGCCCGCAGACGGACGCTCTGCCTCTCGCGGCGCAGAACGACTGTCCGCGGGTCTGAGATATCGACCGTATCCGGCGCGAACAGCGCGCTGATGCTGTACTGATTATACCACCTCTCAACTTCCCGCAAGAGCGAGAGAGAACGCCTGCACCCGTCGTCGGGAGGGTGTGACAGGGCAATCCCGGAAACCGACCAGAATCCTTCCGGGTGCGCCGGCGCAGGGACGACAATCCCTTCCCTGTCAAAGTATGTATCGGTTCCTGCGACGCGCATCCACGGCCTGCGCAGTTCAACGTGGATTTCAAGGACAGACGGAAATACCCGCACAAGCCGGTATCTCTCCACCTGATTCCACGCGGAAACGCTCTTGCCGAGTTCCTCGAGATTCAGGAAAAGCAAACTGCGGCCTCTGAGGTCCGGCAGGCAGGTGAGGACGACAGGCGCCGCGTCTTCGGGCACGACCCTCACCTCGCGGATGGCGCACATCTCCATCTCCGCGAGAATGTCCCGGCAGGCAACGATGCCGCGGCAGACGCCGAAGACGGCAGCCACTGCGGCAATCATCCCCGCAACGGTCAGCGCCCTGCGCCTTTTCCTGCGGCGTTCGTCTTCCCTGATGCTCTTTCTCTGCGGTCTTTTCTCCATCTCTGAATGCCCAGCGCAACAATGGTGTCGCACAGTGCGGGGAAGGGGATGCCCGCCGATGCGGCGGCTTCCGGGAACAAACTCGTCTCGGTGAAGCCCGGAATCGTGTTCACATCGAGGATGAACGGGGTGCCGTTGTTGTCAACGATCATCTCCATCCGCGCCATGCCGCTGCAGCAGAGGCAGCAGAATGCCTTCCTCGCCTCTTCCGCCGCTCGCGCCACAACCGGCTCGGGCAGACGCGGCGGAATGAGGTGGATTGATCGTCCGGGCGTGTACTTTGCCCGATAGTCGTAGAAGCCGCCGGGCGTATGTATCTCAATGGCAGGCAGCACCCTCGGGTGTTCGTTGCCGAGGATGCCAACGGTAATCTCGGTTCCATCGATGAACTTCTCCAGAAACACATCCCTGTCGTATCTGCGCGCCCGGCGGACTGCCGGCGCAAGGTCGGACTGTCTCCTGACGATTGAAATGCCGAAAGTAGAACCGAGCCGCGCGGGCTTGACCACCACAGGCATCCCGAACGGAGACCGCCGGACAGACCCTTCAATCGTCTGAAACGGAGGCGTTGAGAGTCCGCACGATGACAGAACTCTCTTCGCGGCAAGTTTGTTCAGGCAGATTGCTGAACTTTCCGGTCCGGAACCCGTGTAGGGGATGCCGGCTATTTCAAGGAATCCCTGCATGACGCCTCCCTCGCCCATCCCTCCGTGGAGGGCGATGAAGACGCAGTCAGGCCGTGATGCGAAGAGTTTCTGAGGGAATCCGGACTCTGCCGGGTCAAGCGTGCGGACCGTGTGGCCCGCCTCAGCCAGCGCCCGCGCCACCGCCGCGCCTGAACGGAGAGAGACCTCGCGCTCAGGGCTCTCGCCGCCGGAAAGTACCGTTATTCTCATTGTCCGGGAATCTCCCCACCAGTTTCACTTCTAACTCGAGCATGATGCCAGTGCGCCGGAAGACCTCCTGCTGGATACGGCGCATCAGCCGGAAGACATCCAACGAAGTTGCGCCCGGCAGGGTCACGATGAAGTTTGCGTGGAGCCGTGAGACCTCTGCGCCTCCCACCCGCAGCCCTTTCAGTCCTGCCTCCTCAATCATCCTGCCCGCCGACATCCCTTCAGGGTTTTTGAACACAGACCCCGCAGAATGGGCGGCCAGCGGCTGTGTGTACGCTTTTTCCCTCGCCCGCGCGATGACCTCTTTCCGCACCTCGGCCGGGTTCCCGCTGGTTACGCGCAAGTATACCGCCCCAGCGAACCCTTCTGCAAGGCGGCTAAAACGGTACGCGAACCGCGCTTCCTCGGGTTCGATGGGAGAAAAGACACCGTCTGGCTCAAGCACCTCCACCCTTTCTACAACCGACGATATCCATCGTGTCTTCAGTCCCGCGTTCATCGCTACCGCTCCTCCGACGGTTCCGGGGATGCCCGCAAGGAACTCGATGCCTGACAATCCACGCTGCATGGACAGGCGGATGAGGGTTGAGAGCCGCGCACCGCATTCGCAGACGAACAGGTTTCCGTCGAGACGGACGCGGTTCATCCTCTCCGTCGCAAGGACGATGCCCGGAAACCCCTCGTCGCTGACAAGGATATTGGATCCCCTGCCAAGGACGAACAGCGGGACGCCTGCGCGTCTGGCGTACAGAACGACCTTGCCTGCGGTTTCCAGATGCTCAGGACGAACCAGACAGCGAGCCCGGCCTCCGGTGCGAATCGTTGTATACTGCGCCAGCGGCTCGTCCTCCCGCACCTCTCCGCAGATTCTCTTCACATCAGCGACGATTCCGTTCAATACTTCACCTCCTTCAGGTAGAGGGCGTGAGCCGGAGCCGTCGGTTGCGCCTTTGTCCTGTCCCTGCTTTCAAGGATTTCCTTCACGGCAGAAGGGAGGATGCTCCCTTTCCCGGCGGCGAGCAGGGTTCCGACGATGGCGCGCGCCATCTTGTACAGGAACCCGTCCGCCTCAATCTCTATGGCAAGGAGGGGAACCGACGGGTCAAGGCAGAACTGCTCCTTTCTGAACGAAATCCGGACGACTGTCCTGACCCTGTTCTTGACGGCGCTTCCTGACGCGCAGAATGCCGAGAAGTCGTGAGTGCCTCTCAGATACCGCGCCGCTTTGCGCATTGCAGAAAGGTCAAGGGGCGGCGCCATACACAGGGCAAGGTCAGCGAGAAACGGCGTCTGACAGTGCGAGATGAGATACCTGTATGTCTTGCCTCTTGCTGAAAACCGGCTGTGGAAGTGTTCCGGAACTTCCCGCGCGCGTGTGACTCTGACCGATGCCGGAAGGCGCGTATTGAGGGCTCTGACGACCTGAGACGCGGTCATCCTCGTGCGCGCCGTGAAGTCAGCGACATACGCGATGGCATGAACGCCGGCGTCCGTCCTTCCACAGCCGCGTACCTTCACCTGCTGTTTGAATACTGCCGACGCCGCTTCTTCGAGGCACTTTTGAACCGACGGACGATGTGCCTGCCTCTGCCAGCCGGAGAAATCTGTTCCCCTGTACGAGAGGACGACTGCAAAGTGTGCTGCGCGCGGTGCCGGCATTGTGCGGAATAGTATATCACCGACACGCAGTATGGCGCAGGAAAGGGAAACCGGCAGATAGATGTGGCTGGAAAGTTGAGATATGTGGGAAACACCTCGGTTGAGTCGGTGGAGCGGCTGTGGGGGAGCAGAGACCGGCATAACCGGATGAGCAAAGGGGGAGTAGGTGAGGGCGTATCTGCCGTGGCCGAGCGAAAAGCGGGTGATCCGGAGGAACGGTCTCTCCCGGCAGTCGGAGCGGACGCAGAAGCGGGCGGCGCGCAGGGGGGCGACGAAGAAGCAGGTGATTGAGTTGAGACGGCAGGGGATCCGGCAGGCGGTGGGGTACAGCGACACCAAAGTGATCTGGATGGCGGGCAGCAAGCGGTGAACGCAGTTGGCGCGGGGGTACCGCACCTGCGCGGTGAAGTGAGATTGGGGACGAAGGAGAACCGTCTCTGTTGACTTTTCCGTCGGCGTTGCGCTACAATGACGCGATGGAAGAGGCGCACGGGAAGCAGCCGGCGGACGGCGTGGACAAGGGGACGATTGCCGGGAAGATGGAGTCAGCCATCCTCCATCTTCCTTCCGGTTGTGTCACGCTCTGTGAAATCCGTTCTCTCATCGGCAGGGAAGGCCTCCTTGTCCTTGCGGCGTTTCTCACCCTCGTTTTCCTGGTGCCCGTGTCTGTTCCGGGAGTCAGCACCGTTTTTGGGGCAGGGATTCTTCTTATCGGCGCGTGCCGTCTTTTCGGCAAGGAACTGTGGGTTCCCGCCTTCCTTCTGAATCGGAAAATCCCGTCGGAGAAACTGGCCGGAGCTCTGAGGAAAGCGATGGCCTTTTTCCGCCGGCTTGAGCGGCTGAGCAGGCCTGGCCGGCTTGCGTGTGTCGCCTCTGGCCGACCAGTTGGTTTTATGAACGACGGAGGGCTTGTGCTTGGAGCAGTCCTCCTGATGATGCCGTTCGGTCTTGTGCCGTTCAGCAATACCCTGCCCGCGCTGGCGGTCCTGTTCCTTGCCATAGGGCTTCTCCAGAGAGACGGGTTGTGCATCCTTGTCGGACATCTGATCAATCTTGCCACCATCGTCTACTTCGGATTCCTGATTGCGGCGGGAACCGTCGTCTTCACCGCCGTGCTGAAGTTCTTCGGGAGGGGGAGTTGATGAAAAAGCCCGTCTATCTTTCGCCGAGCACCCTGAACCTTTTCCGCGAGTGCCCGAGGTGTTTTGCGCTCGCCGTCAGGGAGGGGATTCAAAGACCGAGAGGTCCGATGCCGTCCATCACGACCGGCATTGACCTTGTGGTGAAGGGATACTTCAACGAGTGCAGGAAGAAGAAGGTGCTGCCCTCCTTCCTCGCAGTTGACGGGAAGCCCCTTGCCGCGCGCCTCGCCTCCGACTTCAAGGAGCGGCTCTACGCCGATGTAAGCAGTGTTCTGCCGGAGATGGGGCTCGAGCGGAGGGTCTATGTCCTGATGGGGGTGCTGGACGAGTGCCTTGTGATGGACGACGGAAGTTACGCGCCGTTGGACCACAAGACCCGCGCAAGCCCGCCTGCGGATGTCCACCCTGCCTATCAGGCGCAGATGGATATCTACTGCCTGCTTCTTGATGCGAATAGAATGAGGACGGCTGGCAAAGCGTATCTCGTGTACTACTATCCGGTTTCCACACAGGTGATGGAGCACACCATCGAGTTTGGTTTCGCAGTGAAACCGGTGGACACAGACCCTTCCCGTGCGAGGGCGCTTCTCAAAGACGCGGTCTGCGCTCTCCTTTCGTCCGAGCTGCCGGCAAGCGGAAGGGATTGCGAGTACTGCTCGTGGGTAAGGGCTGTGGAGCCGTACCACACCTTTGAGCCGGCGCTTGATCCCTTGGGCAAGAAGGAGGCGCCTGAAAAGGAACCTTGCGAGCAGAAGGACGACTTTCCCGACGGCGCCTTGTTCTGACGGGAGCGGCTATGACGGCGACGCTGGTCTCTCTTCACTCGAAACACCGAATAGGAGCGGTTGACCCGAGGATATTCGGCGGATTTCTCGAGCATATGGGCAGGGCGGTCTACGAAGGGGTGTACGACCCTGACAGTCCTTGCGCAGACGCGCAAGGGGTGAGGTCGGATGTTCTTGCACTCCTTGCCTGCCTCAGGATGACAGTGATGAGGTATCCGGGAGGCAACTTCGCGTCTGGGTACCACTGGGAAGACGGTGTAGGTCCGTCCGACAGGCGTCCGACGGTGCTTGACACCGCGTGGAACAGCAGGGAGACGAACCAGTTCGGCACTGACGAGTTTGTCCGCCTGTGCCGCAGGATGGGATGGGAGCCGATGCTGACGGTGAACCTCGGCACCGGCGCGCCTGAGGAGGCGCGCAACTGGGTGGAGTACTGCAACAGACCGGAGGGAACGAAATATGCCGACCTGCGGGCTTCCTGCGGTTCGCGCGAGCCGTACGGAGTGCGCCTCTGGTGTCTCGGCAACGAGATGGACGGACCGTGGCAGGCGGGGCACTGTCCTGCCCAGTGGTACGCGGTGCGCGCAAGACAGGCGGCAGGACTGATGAAGGCGGTTGACCCTTCCATCCAGTTGGTCGCCTGCGGATCAAGCAGTCCCTCGATGAAGACCTACCTTGAATGGGACAGGCAGGTTCTTGAGTACCTCGGGGAGACGGTGGAGTATCTCAGCGCGCACCGGTACGTGGGCAACGAGGATGACGACACAATGGCGTATCTTGCGGTCGGCGTCTCCGTTGACAGGCAGATAGAGGAGATTGACGCGGTCTGCAGATTCGTCCAGGGCAAAAGACGGTCGGCGAAGCGCGTCTTCATCTCGTTTGACGAGTGGAATGTGTGGTACCGCGACAGGCAGATGAACGGAAAGGGAGGGTATGCGCCCCACCTGATTGAGGAGGCATACAACCTTGAGGATGCCCTTGTAGTCGCCTCATTCCTCCACAGTTTTGTGAGGCACGCCGACTGCGTCAGGGTCGCAAACCTTGCCCAGATTGTCAACGTGATTGCCCCTGTGCTGACCCGAAGAGATGAGTGCGTGGCGCAGACAATCTTCTATCCCTTCGCGATGTTCTCATCAAGGAGGGAGGGGGTATCTCTTGCGGTTGCGGTGGAAGGACCCTCGTACGACACGAGGCGGTACGGTTGCGTCCCTTTCGTTGACGCGAGTGCCATCCTCGGAGAGAGGGCGCTCCATCTCTTTCTCACAAACCGCGACTGCGAGAAGGATGCAGAGGTGAAGGTTGAGTCGGATTTGACGCTGGAGAAGGTGGCAAGCGCCGAACTGCTCACCGGCTCTGACCCGAAGCAGGGCAACTCTTTTGAAAAAAAGGATGCCGTGCGCAGCGTCCCTTTTTCAGACGGCGTGTCCGTGAGAAACGGAAAGATTGCCGTGCGGATGCCCCCGTGTTCCTTTGTTGCCCTGACGGCGGAGCACGGGGAGCGCCGCCGCGCCTGCGGCGTCAGATGTGCTCTTTCAGCCACCTGACGCACTTCTCGTAGCCGACGCCGTTTTCCTTCTCGGGACCTTCGTACTCTGCGCACCATACGCCGTCGTACCCGCACGCCTTCAATGAGGAAATGGCGACATCGAGGGGAACCTCTCCTTCTCCCAGCGCCGCTCCGAGATACTTCTTCTGCGCACCGGAGACGATGCTGCCGTCCTTCATATGCGTGTGGAAGACGAACGGCGCCATCGTCCTGAATACCGTCTTCAACTCTTCAACCGAGTAGCCGAACCACCTGTAGTTCATTGTGTCGAGGTTCAGCCCGAGGCGCGGAGAGCGAAGTTTGCCGAGGATCTCCAGCTGGAAGTAGTGGTCGTTGGTGACAACGCCGTGGTTGTCAAAGGCGAGGCGGACATCTTCCTTCTCCGCCTCCTCCAACGCGAGCGAGAAGCCGGTCAGGACAAGGTTCTTGTAGTCCTTCCGCTCGACCCCCGGCTTCTCCCATCCTCCGTCTATGCGCACGAGGTCTGCTCCGAGGAGGCGGGCGGTGCGCGCCGCCTTGCCGACAAGGGACGCCTGGACGGTCACCTCTTCCCGCGTCTTCTGCAGGAAGTCGTTGCAGGCGCTTATCTGGGAGATGCGGACCCTGTGTTGTCTGGAAAGGCGGGCAATCCGTTCAATGCCCCGCTCAAGCCCCGCTTCCTTCTCAATGGCGGGAAGGAGAATCTCGACCCATCCGGCGCCGACCCTCTCGCACCATGCGAAGAACGACTCGAACGTGAATCCGGGAAAGTTGTAGAAGATGACCCCTATCTTTGCCATAGCGCCTCCCTGTGTCGCGATGCGGTTCGTCCGCTCCGTCAAGTCAATGTGCGCGCAAGGAAACTCTTCCGAACCCTGATGGCTCGGTTCGGACACACCTCAAAACAGCATAAACACCTGATGCATCTCTTTCTGTTGATGGCTATCTGCCTGCTGATTGCGTCGCGCGGGCAGACCTGCACGCACGCCTGACACTTCGTGCATCTTCGTCTGTTCACCTCAGGTTCTATGACGAACAGTGTGCCGACAAGCCGCAGCAGGGGTCGCAGAGGCGCGAGGTGGCTCAATGTCCTTACCGAAAAACCCTGCGGCAGGCGAGCCGGCCTTCCTCCAGACACACCGTCACCCACAATCGCTATCTCCGGCGGTCCCTCCTCTTCCATAAGGAAGTTCAGGTGAGGAACCGAGCGCCGCGGAATGCCGAAAAGTTTGCAGCAGACGATATCCACCGCGAGGCAGTTTCTGCCGCCGACAATGTAGCCAAGGTGCCTCAGCGTTCCCGAGGAAGGTCCGTTGCCTTCCATCACCGTGACAGCGTCCACGAGAGAGAAGAAGACGCGGGGTTGTATGGCGCGGTAGTACGCGGCAAGAAACCTGGAGAAGTCATCAGGCGTGACGAACCTGCCGTGGAGCATGCTCTTGTGGTATCCGGGGATGAGCCCGTACAGGTTCTTGACAGAGCAGGTGAGCCCGGTCAGCCCGTGGGTTTTCAGTTTCGGCAGGTTGAGCACGGCGGTTTCTTTCAGCAGGCGCGTGACAGGCACGCTGAGGGTCTCGCTGCCTGCGCTGACCTCGATGACGAGCGCCGAGTCGAACTTCACAAGGGATGCGCCCATCCGCCCCGCCGCAGACCGGTAGCCGCAGGCGTCCCAGTACTGTTCAATGGGACGCTCTGCATTCGCGGGGCTGTCTCCGATGAGCATCCGCGATGACGGCGCCGCTGCCCGCACTGCTTCAAGGAGAGCAGGGTGGGTGGTGACTCCATCCTCCGGGGGGCGGGCGGAGAGCATATTGGGTTTCAGAAGGAGAGGCGAAGGGATCTGCTCTGCCGTCATCCCGCACAGGGAAAACACCCTGCGCACGGCGGCCGCCACCTCTTCCGCATCATACGACAGGCACCTGACAACCGCAACTGTTTCCACAGGGAGTAACTATACTCGTTTCTGCCGCGCATCACAAATGCGGTGGCGCTTGACACACCCTCACGTACGGGATAAACTGACATTTCCGGAAGGAGGCGGTGACCCGCACCAGAGCACGCGGCTGACCCGACAGCCGCGCCGCCGTTCACCGCGCGTCTGGCAATCCTGAAACTTCTTGAGGGATTGCGCATCTAAACGGAACGAAAACCGGAAAAAGGAGGTGGAACGATGAGCAAGTTGAAGATCAAGCCGTTGGCCGACAGGGTCGTGGTCGAACCTCTTGAGGCCGAAGCGAAGTCCAAGGGAGGCATCATACTCCCTGACACCGCAAAGGAAAAGCCCCAGGAAGGCAAGGTCGTTGCGGTCGGCAAAGGGAAGACCGATGACGACGGCAAACTCATCCCCATGGAGTTGAAGGTGGGCGACCGTGTTCTGTACGGCAAGTACTCTGGCACGGAAATTACGATTGAGGGCAAGGAGTATGTGATTCTCCGAGAGGATGATGTGCTTGCGGTGGTTGACTGATTCCCGGCACCCTTCACTCTCTACCACAGGAGGCATCTATGGCCAAGCAAATCAAACTTGGCGAGGAGGCGCGTAAGAGTGTCCTCGAGGGAATGGACATCATGGTGTCCACCATGAGGCCCACGCTCGGACCGAAGGGCAGGTGCGCCATCCTCGAAAAGAAGTTCGGCTCGCCCAGCGTCATCAATGACGGCGTGACGATTGCGAAAGAGATTGAACTCGAAGACCCCTACTTGAACCTCGGAGCGCAACTTCTGCGAGAGGTTTCCTCAAAGACCAATGACATCGCCGGAGACGGCACGACAACCGCCGCGATTCTGGCGGTCGCCATCGCGCGCGAGGGGTTCAAGAATGTTGCCGCGGGCGCCAACCCGGTTCACCTGCGCCGGGGCATTGAGAAGGCAGTGAAGGCGGTGGTTGACCGCCTGAAGCAGATGTCCAAGCCGGTCAAGGGCAAGCAGGAGATTCAGCAGGTTGGCACGGTTGCGGCAGCCAACGACGCGGAGATCGGGAGCATCATCGCTGAGGCGATGGACAAGGTCGGGAAGGAAGGGGTGATCACTGTCGAGGAAGCCAAGGGAACCCAGACGGAACTGAAGGTGGTCGAAGGGATGCAGTTTGACCGCGGCTACCTCTCTCCCTACTTCATCACCGACGCGGAAAAGATGGAGTGCGTCCTTCAGGATGCCTATGTCCTCATCCACGACAAGAAGATCTCAGCGGTGAAGGACATCCTGCCGCTTCTTGAGAAGGTTGCCCAGTCGGGGAAGCCGCTCCTCGTCATCGCCGAGGAGGTCGAGGGCGAGGCGCTTGCCACGCTGGTTGTCAACAAACTTCGTGGTACCTTCTCGTGCTGCGCCGTGAAGGCGCCGGGGTTCGGCGACCGCCGCAAGGCGATGCTCGAGGATATCGCCATCCTCACTGGCGGACAGGCGATCATGGAGGAACTCGGCCTGAAACTTGAGAATGTCGACCTCTCCATGCTCGGCAAGGCGAAGAGAATCATCGTGGACAAGGAGAACACCACCATCGTCGAGGGAGCCGGGTCTGCCACCAAGATTCAGGGCAGGATTGCGCAGATCAAGAGCGAGATTGAGAAGACCACCTCTGACTACGACAGGGAGAAGTTGCAGGAGCGTCTCGCGAAACTGGCGGGCGGGGTTGCCGTCATCAATGTGGGCGCGCCCACGGAGACCGACATGAAGGAGCGGAAGGCGCGCGTGGAGGATGCGCTCAGCGCAACCCGCGCTGCTGTCGAGGAAGGGTTCGTGCCGGGAGGCGGCGTCGCGCTGCTGCGGTGCCAGGAGGAGATTGACAAGATGAAGTTGACGGATCCGGATGAAATCACCGGCGCGAAAATTGTCCGCAACGCCCTTGAAGTGCCGCTCAGGCAGATTGCGGAGAACTCCGGCCTTGAAGGATCTGTCGTGGTTCAGAAGGTGCGGGAGAGTGAGAGTGTCAACGTTGGGTTCAATGCCGAACTGGACAAGTACGAAGACCTTGTGAAGGCAGGCATCATTGACCCGACCAAGGTGGTGCGGACGGCGCTGGAGAACGCCTGCAGTATGGCGGCGCTCCTGCTGACGACCGAAAGCCTCGTGACGGAGAAGCCGAAGAAAGAAGAGAAGGCGCCTGCGCCTTCGTACCCTGAGTATTAAGCACGAGCAGCTGTCAATGCCCCGCCCGCTCCGGGCGGGGCATTGTCTTTTCCGACGCCTCTATGGACCCGACGGGGAACGAGCCGCAGCGCAGGTACCGCTGGAAGATTTCTGGAACAGTGCAGGGAGTCGGTTTCAGGTGGTATGCGCGCGGTCTCGCGGAAAAGGCGGGGGTGTGCGGCTGGGTGAGAAACCTGGCTGACGGCAGCGTGGAGATTGTCGCAGAGGGAACCGAAGAGGCGCTCAGGCGGTTCGAGGGGATGGTCCGCACCGGCTATCTTGCCGACGGCATTGCAGGGATTGACAGGAAGGAAGAGCCGCCGACAGGAGAGTTCCGTGCGTTCAAAATCGTGTTCTGACACGGTGGTGTGTGTGCAGGAGGCGCCAGGTGGCACGCAGGAAAGACAGATACCGCGACTGTGCGCGCAGCGGACTTGATGAACGCCTTCCCGCCATTGAGTGCTTTGAGAACCAGTTTCCCGGGTATACCGTGACGGTCTCCATCCCCGAGTTCACCTCTGTATGTCCGAAGACGGGATTGCCCGATTTCGGAACCATCACTATCGAGTATGTTCCCGACAGGTCTGTGATGGAACTGAAGTCCCTGAAAATGTACCTCCTCGCCTACCGCGACATAGGCATCTTCAACGAAAACGCCGTGAATCGTATCCTCAGGGATGTGGTGCGCGCCTGCCGTCCGGTGCGCGCGATGGTCAGGGGCGAGTTTCGTCCGCGCGGCGGCATCTCCGCGACCGTGACCGCGGTCTGGCCGAGGACTTGACGGCGAGACGCCGGTGGAGTAGCATTTCCCGCATGGCAAATGAGGCCATTGAGAGGTTGAAAGCCCTTCAGGCGCTCGACAGCGAAATCAGAGAACTTTCTGACAGCATCGCCGAGGCCCCTCATCGCCGCGTGCAGCGCGAAGAAGGTCTCCGCGCGAAGACTGAAGCCGACGCCGCCCTGAAGAAGGAACTCGCCAGAGTGAAACTGAGTCGTCGAGAGAAGGAGAGCGAACTGCGGGTGGCAGAGGAAGAGGTCAGGCGCCTCCAGAAGGTGCTGTCAGAGGTCAAGACGAACAAGGAGTACACCTCCGTGCAGGCGGAGATTGCCGCCCAGCAGAAGAAGGTTTCAGGTGTTGAGGACGAGATTCTTCTGCTTCTTGAACGGGAGGAGGAACTTGCCGCAAGGCAGAAGGAGTCCTCGCGCGCGGCAGAGGAGGAACGGCTCAGGGTGGAGGAAGAGAATCGCCGCGAGGAACAGGAGGTTGCGCGGGCGAAGGAACTCCTTGCGGCGAAGCAGGCGGCTCGGGAGGAGAAACTGGCGGGGATTGACCAGCATCTTCTGTCGCTGTACGAGCGGGTCCGCAAGAGCAAGAAGGATGGCGTCGCTGTCTGCCAGTTGATTGAGGATGAGCAGGGCGAGAGGTGCGGCGGGTGCTATATGGTGGTGCCCACGGATGTGGCGCAGAAGGTGAGGCAGTCGCATCTGGTCCAGTGCGAGAACTGCGGCAGGATTCTGTGGCGATGAGGCGGGTTACCTGCTCTGTTGACGGCGCGTCCAGAGGAAATCCCGGTACGGCCGGCTGCGGGTTTGTCATTGAAAGCGGCGGGGTGCGTCTGGCGGGGAAGGGGGTTTCCCTCGGCGAGACAACCAACAATGTCGCCGAGTACTTCGGACTCATCTTCGGTCTTGTGGAGTGTCTGAAACTGGGAGCGCGAGAGGTCATCGTGCGGTCGGACAGCCAGTTGCTTATCCGCCAGATGCGGGGACAGTACAGAGTGAAAGATGCGTGGCTCAAGCGTCTGCATGCGACCGCCGCAGCCGTCGCAGGCCTGTTTGAAAATGTCGTCTACGAATGTGTTCCAAGGGAGCAGAATAGGGACGCAGACCGCCTTGCCGGCGAGGCGGCCGGAACTGGCGCGCTGTTTGACAAATAGTCCGGGAGTGGTTCGGCGGTCGCCCCCGTTGCTGCGGGGGAGGAAAGTCCGGACTCCTGCAGGAAGGGCGACTCCTAACGGGAGCGGCCCGCAAGGGCTGGAAAGTGCCACAGAAACGACACCGTCTGCGCCGCCAGCGCGGACAAGGGTGAAATGGCGAGGCAAGAGCTCACCGCCTGCCTGGCAACAGGCAGGGCAGGGCAAACCCCGCCCGGAGCAAGGTCACGCAGGGCCTGTGAGATTCCTGCCTCAAAGGGCCCGGGTAGACCGCACGAGCGCAGGAGCGATTCTGCGCCCAGATGAATGACCGCCCACGACAGAATCCGGCTTATGGACCGCTCCCGGACTCCTGTGTTTCAGTGCGGCAGACACGATGGAGGAACTATGACAGAACGGTGGATTGCGCACGGTATCAGCATGCTTGAAGAGGAGTTCGGGGCGAACGCCGTTCGAAGGGCGGTGGACGCTGTCGCGCGGTTTGAACTGGAGGTGCCATCGTGGGCATTCGGCCCATTCGGCGGAGGAAGGTTCGGGGGATACACCCCTCCAGCCGGAGCCCGCACGATTGAGGAAAAACTTGACGATGCGGCGATGGTCCATTCTCTGACTGGCGCGACACCTCGCGTCGCGTCCCACGTGCTGTGGGACTTCTCGAAAGACGGCGTGGAGCCGGACTTTGAACTTGCGCGGAAGGCAAAGCAGGCGGCTGTGAGCAGGGGGATAGACCTCGGTGCGGTCAACCCGACCTACTTCCTCGCCGGTTCTTACCGCGGCAGTTTTGCCGCTCCAGAAAAGCATACCCGCGACAGGTATGTCAGGCAGACTGTGTTTGCTTCCCGCGTCGCGGCAGAACTCGGGAACAGACTGGTGACCCTCTGGTTCCCCGATGGGTCCGCGTATCCGGGCCAGATAGAACTGCAGGATGCGTACCTGCGGATGAAGGAGTCGCTTGCACAGGCGGTCAGCGCCTCGCCAGCGCAGGTCTCCTTCCTCATCGAGTACAAGGTCTTCGAGCCGGGCACATACAGCACGACGATTCCGGACTGGGGAGCGGCGTTTGCGCTCGCACGCGGCGCGGGCAAAAACTGCGGAGTGCTGATCGACCTCGGTCACCACCACCACGGAACCAACATTGAGCAGATTGTCGCGATGCTCATCGCGGAAGGCATCCCGGCCGGATTCCACTTCAACACGCGGTACGCGGCTGATGACGACCACGCCGTTGAGCCGAACCAGGAGATGGCGAGGATCTTCCGCGAACTGGTGAAGGGCGGTGTGGTGGCAAACGCCGATGCGAAAAGAAACTGGGCGTATATGATAGACCAGTGCAGCGGAAGAGAGAACCGCATCCATGCCGTCCTCCACTCGGTTGACTCCCTGATGGTGTCGCTCGCGAGGGGCTGTCTTGTTGAGGAAAGCGTGCTTGCCGACCTGCAGAACAGAGACGAGGTTATTCTCGCCAACAGGTGCCTGAACAGGGCGCTGCTTCACGCGGATGTCCGCCCGATCGTGGCAAGGGCGCGGCTTGAGAAGGGGCTCCCCGCGGACCCGGTTGCCGCATATGCGGCCAGCGGCTACCAGCAAAAGATAGAGGCGGCGCGGAAATAGCGGTCCCCGGCTGCGGTTTCGATGGAGACAGAACTCACCCTCAGGAGAACGCCGCTGTACGCGTGGCATGTCGCGGCTGGCGCGAAGATGTCCCCCTTCGGCGGATGGCTGATGCCGATCCAGTACGATGGCATCATCGCCGAGCACCTCCATACGCGAACGGCGGTCTCTCTCTTTGATACCTGCCATATGGGCCAGTTTGTCATCGAGGCGGATGCGGTCGCCTGCGGTCTTGACCGCCTTGTGACCCAGCGGATAGCGGACGCTCCTGTTGGCGCGTGCCGGTACGGGTTTTTCCTGAACGAGGCGGGTGGCATCCTTGACGACCTCATCGTCTGCCGGCTCGGCGAGAGGAGATGGCTGCTGGTGGTGAACGCGGCGACCGCCCGCAGGGACGCCGCCCACCTGATGCAGGGGCTTTCTGACCCGTCCTGTCTGAACGACCTCACCGGAGAGATGGGCAAGATTGACGTGCAGGGCCCCCTCTCGGCCGAGGCGGTTTCCGGCATCGCCGGGGCGGCTGTGCGGTCATTGCGCTACTACGAGGCGGCGGAACTGCGGATTCTTGGCGCGCCGGCGGTGGTCGCACGCACGGGGTACACCGGTGAACTGGGATACGAGATCCTGATGCCGTCGTCAAGAACGCTCGACGTGTGGGAGCGGCTGCTTGCAGACGGAAGGGCGAAGCCGGCCGGGCTCGGCGCGCGCGATGTCCTCCGGCTTGAGATGGGCTATCCTCTCTACGGTCAGGACATTGACGAGCGGCACACTCCGCTGGAGGCGGGGCTGGAGAGGTTCGTGGATTTCCGCAAGGAGTTTGTGGGCAGGCAGGCGCTGCTCTGCCAGCGCAGCGCGGGAACGAGGGAACGTCTTGCCTGTCTCCTGTCGTCGTCGAGGCGCGCCCCGCGGCGCGGCCAGCCCGTTTTTTTCAACGGTGCGCGGATAGGTTCGGTGACAAGCGGCTCCTTCTCGCCGGCGCGCGGCGCGGGCATCGGGATGGGGTACCTCGCGCGGTGGCGGAAGGGAACCGTCGTCACCGTCGGTGAGGGGAGCGCTCCTCTTGAGGCAATGGTTGTCCGAAGGCCGTTTGTGGAGAAGCGCGCCGTGTGAGCGCGCGGGGAGGAACGGATGGAGATACCCGCGGATTTGAAGTACACGAAGGAGCACGAGTGGATGCGGCGGGAGAAGACCCGCGTCGTCGTGGGCATCACCGACTACGCGCAGCAGTCGCTGGGGGACATCACCTTTGTGCAGGTTCCAAAGGTCGGCAGCGTCTTCAAAAAGGGGGATGTCTGCGCCACGGTGGAGTCGGTGAAGGCGGTTTCTGATGTCTACGCGCCCGCCGGAGGAAAGGTGGTCGAGGTCAACGAGCAACTTGCCGGCCAGCCGGAACTGGTCAACCGCTCTCCCTACGGGGAGGGGTTCCTCTTTGCGATGGAGTCAGACGAGAAGGACGACGAGGGCCTGATGGACGCGGATGCCTACCGGCAGTATGTGGAGTCGCTCTCATGAGCGGGTACGTGCCACACACGCCCGATGACATCAGAGAGATGCTTGAGGCGGTCGGCGTTGCCTCCATTGAGGACCTTTTCAGCGTGATTCCTCCCGCGCTGAGGCCTCGCTCGTTCAATCTTCCCGAAGGGAAAACGGAGTTTGAGGTCACCGAGTATCTCGCGCGCCTTGCGAGGAAAAACGCCACCCACCTTGTCAACTTTGTGGGAGGCGGTTTCTACGACCACTTCATCCCCGCGGCGGTGGACGCCATCGCATCCCGCGCGGAATGGGTGACCTCCTACACGCCGTACCAGCCGGAGTGTTCGCAGGGATGGCTGCAGGCGCTCTATGAGTACCAGACCTTCATCTGCGAACTGACCGGAATGGATGTGGCAAACGCGTCGCTCTACGATGGGGGAACCGCACTCTACGAGGCGTCTCTGATGGCAATCCGCGCGACGGGCCGCAACCGGATAGTGATGGACAGCGGTGTCAACCTCATCTACCGCACGATGCTGCGCACCTACACCTCGAACCTGTCCATAGAGTTTGTGGAGGTGCCCGTGGAGGGGATGCGCACCTCGCGAGACGGGTTCTTCAGCAAGATTGACGACAGGACCGCGGCGGTCATCCTCCAGAACCCGAACTTTTTCGGCACGGTGGACGACCACACGGACATCGTCGAGGAGGCGCACCGCCGCGGCGCGCTGGCCATCCAGTCGGTCTATCCTGTGGCGCTCGGCATGGTGAAAAGTCCGGGAGAGATGGGGGCGGACATCGCCACGGGCGAAGGGCAGAGCCTTGGCATCCCGCTGTCTTTCGGGGGACCCTACCTCGGTTTTATGGCGTGCCGGCAGGAACTGGTGCGGCAGATGCCGGGGAGAATCGCCGGCGCGACTGTTGACCGCGAGGGGAGACGCGGGTTCGTGCTGACCCTGCAGACGAGGGAACAGCACATCAGGCGGGAGAAGGCCACCTCGAACATCTGCTCCAACGAATCGCTGTGCGCGTTGCGAGCCGCCGTCTTCTGCGCCCTGATGGGAGCAAGAGGGTTTGCGGAACTCGCGCAGGTGAACTACCACAAGGCGGAGTTTGCGAAGAGGGTGCTCACCTCGATTGCCGGGGTCTCTCTGGCCTGCGATGCGCCGACATTCAACGAGTTCGCGGTGCGCCTGCCTCGCAACGCCGACGAGGTCGTCTACCGGATGTTCGACAGAACCTTCGCGTGCGGATTTCCTCTCGGCAGGTTCTACCGGGGTATGGACAACTTTCTGCTTGTGGCGGTGACGGAGAAGCGGACCCGCGAGGAGATACTGACAATGGCAAGCGCGCTGGAGGCGGTTCTGTGAAACTGATATTCGAGAAGCATCGTCCCGGGCGGCAGGGAATGGTGCCGCCGTCTCGGGATGTGCCGTCGGCGGCGCCCCTGCCGGAGCGTGTGCGTCGCCGCACGCAGTTGAAGTTCCCCGAGGTCTCGGAACTTGATGTCGTGCGGCACTACACGGGACTGTCCCGCCTGAACTTCTGCGTGGACACTCACTTCTATCCGCTCGGTTCCTGCACGATGAAGTACAACCCGAAGTTTGCCGAACGCGTCGCGTCTCTTGACGGGTTCACCCGGTGCCATCCGCTGCTGCCGCAACTGATGGGGGGAGGGATGCTTGCGCAGGGGTGCCTTGAAGTCCTCTACGAACTTGAGCAACTCCTGAAGGAGATCACCGGTATGGCGGCGTTCACCCTCCAGCCGCTTGCGGGAGCCCACGGAGAACTGACCGGCGCAATGCTCATCGCGGCGTACCACAAGGCGCGGGGAGACCGCCGGAAGTATGTCATCGTCCCCGACTCCTCTCACGGCACCAATCCGGCAAGTGCGGCGATTGCCGGATACGAGGTCGTCGTCATCCCGACGGGGCGCGACGGCTCAATGGACATTGACGCGTACCGGCGCAGCCTCTCCCCTTCCGCGGCGGCGGTGATGCTGACCTGCCCTGACACGCTCGGGCTGTTTGACGACCGCATTGCGGAGATTGCCCGGATGGCTCACGAGGCCGGAGCGCTGATGTACTACGACGGAGCGAATCTCAACGCAATGCTGGGCAAGTGCCGCCCCGGAGATATCGGCTTTGATGTGGTCCACCTGAATCTTCACAAGACATTCAGCACTCCCCACGGTGGCGGCGGCCCCGGCGCAGGACCCGTAGGGGTGTGCGAGAAACTTGTCAGATTCCTGCCGATCTCCCGGGTCATCAGGCGGCCAGACGGCACCTTTTTCCTGAACTACGACTACCCGGACTCCATCGGCTACATCGCGCCGTTCTACGGGAACTTCGGAGTCCTTCTGAAAGCGTTCGCCTACATCCTTCTCCTCGGCAGGCAGGGGCTGATTGAGGTGAGCGAGCGGGCGGTTCTGAACGCGAACTACCTGAGGCAGCGCCTGAAGCCGTTGTACGACATCGCCTTTGACCGTCCCTGCATGCACGAATGCGTCTTTTCTGCGGCGCGTCAAGCGCGGCAGGGTGTGCGCGCGATTGACATTGCAAAGGCGCTGATTGACCGGGGATGTCATCCGCCGACGGTCTACTTCCCCCTCATTGTGAAGGAAGCGTTGATGATTGAGCCGACGGAGACGGAGTCGAAGGAGACGCTGGACGCCTTCGTTGAGGCGATGGCCGAAATCGCGCGTCTCGCGGAGACCGCTCCGTCTGTCCTTCGCGATGCGCCGGTGACCACGCCGGTGCGGCGTCTTGACGAGGCGAAAGCCGCCCGGGAACCAGACCTCAGGTGGCGCGGGGAATCTATGCCGTGAAGACGGTGCGCCTCATCCGCTCCCAGCCGGCGTCTGCCGCGGAGAATATGGCGGTGGACGAAGCGCTGCTTTCCAGCGTCCTTCGGGGAGGTCCGCCGACCCTGCGGCTGTACCGGTGGCGAACGCCGTCGTTTAGCGCCGGCAGGTTTCAGGTGGTTGACGAGGTGCTTGACAGGCAGGCGTGTGCGGAGGAAGGGGTGGAGATTGTGCGGCGTCCCACGGGCGGCGGAGCGCTCTTCCACCACGACGAGGTTACCTACGCGGTCTGCTGCCGCGATGAGGACCTCTCGCTGACAGGAGGGGTGCAGGCATCTTACCGCCGGCTGTGCTCGTTCCTCCTGCGGTTCTACCGGTCGCTCGGCATCCCCGCGGAGTTTGCGCAGGATGCCGGCGCGCCGGAGCAGGCGCGTTCGGAGATATGCGCAGCCGGCAGGGAGAAACACGACATTGTGGTGGGAGGAAGAAAGATAGGCGGCAACGCCCAGCGCAGGGTGCGCGCGGGGATTCTCCAGCACGGCGCGGTGCCCCGGACCCTGAACATTCAACTGATGCGCAGATGCCTGCGCCGTGCGCCCGCTGGTCTCGAGCAGGCGACGACATCCCTTGCCGAGCAACTTTTGGCGGTTCCCTCTCTTGACGAGATGTCGGCCGGTCTTGTCCGCGCCTTTGAGGAGGCGTTTGAGGTCCCGCTTGCGGAAGAATCTCTCACCTCTGAGGAACGACGGACAGCCGCGCGGCTTGCGACGGAGAAGTACGCCAATCTGGCGTGGAGCGAAAAAAGGGATGGAGCGCAAACCTTCGTGGCTCCGTAAGCGGGTGAACCTCTCTTCCTGCCAGCAGATGCAGCGTCTGCTGCGGAATCTCCGGCTTTCGACGGTGTGTGAGCAGGCGCGGTGTCCGAACATCGGGGACTGTTTCGGCCGCGGCACCGCGACCTTCCTCATCCTCGGAGACGCCTGCACGAGGAGATGCTCGTTCTGCTCGGTGGGCAAGGGAAAGCCAAAACCTGTGGATGCCGGCGAGCCGGAGAGGGTCGCGCAGGCGGTCAGGCGGCTCGGCCTGCGGTATGTCGTGGTGACCAGCGTGACCAGAGACGACCTTCCCGACGGCGGCTCGGAGCAGTTCGTCCGCACGGTCGGCGCGATTCGGGACGCGAACCCGCAGGCGGTTGTCGAACTCCTCATCCCCGACTTCCTCCTGAATCCCGCGGCTCTCTCAGCGGTGGCGTTTTCCGGGGCAGCCGTCATCGGGCACAATGTCGAGACGGTTCCGTCCCTGTACCCTGCCGTCAGGCCGCAGGCGGACTACCGCAGGTCGCTTGAGGTGCTGCGGCGGCTCAAGGAGAGGTCTGCCCGGGTGTTGACCAAGTCAGGCATCATGCTGGGGCTTGGCGAACAGCGGGACGAGGTGCTCAGGGTATTTGAAGACCTCAGGGCAGCAGGATGCGACTTTTTGAGCATCGGCCAGTACCTTGCGCCGGGGGTCTGCCACCATCCTGTGCGCGAGTTTGTGCCGCCGGAGGTTTTTGCCGAACTCGGAGAGGTTGCGCAAAGATGCGGGTTTGCCCATGTGGAGAGCGGACCGTATGTGAGGAGTTCGTACTTTGCCGAGGAATACCTTCGCAGTCAGCCGGAACGACCGCCTGTGTGAAGAGCCGTCTTCCGCGCTCACCACCAGAAGATGTCGTTTCCCCTCATCCTGACGGCCATATCAATCAGCACCCAGGTGGTGTTGCAGAGGATCTGGCCGAGGAAGAGCCCGAAGAAGAAGCCCTTCATCTTCCGGAATGTCGGCACTCCCGCATACCTGAGGATGAGCGTCTTGGCGAGCCATCCGAGGAAGACCGAGAACCACGTGGTTGTGACGAAGTAGGTGGAGGCACACGCGAAGCCCAGCGGGTGGAACGGCCACCAGATGAGGCGGAACCGCATAATGGCGAGGAAAAAGTAGGTCAGTCCGCCGCTGAGGAGGAAGGCGACCGACTGGAGTTCCGGCGAGGCGGGATACTTGATGAACTCCCTGATGTTGTTCCACGCGCCCATCGGCTGGCTCCGGAAGAGGTACGCGTGGGCGTTCATTGCGCCCGTCGCGTATCCGAGTTTGAGCACGAGCCAGTAGGAACTGAGCAGACAGCAGAGGAACCCGAGGAGAAGAGCGGCTGGGAACATCCCGTTCCACCTCCGCTTCTCAGCCAGTTTTGCCGCGTTCACCGTAATGGCTTCGACGGACAGGTTGCCGCTGTTCATCAGTCCAAACCCGACGATGGTTGAGGGAGGCAGGTGCCGGGTGCCGGCGAAGGTTGTGATTGCGGAGATGGGGCTTGCTGGAGAACTGCCGGTGACATGTCCTCCGAGCGCCTGCGCTTTGGCGATGCCGATAAAGACCATTGCGGTGGTCAGAAGGAAAAGGACGGAGACCAGCGGGTGGATGCCGCAGAAGCGGAAGAACCCGATGATGAAAAGTCCGCACAGACCAAGGCAGAAAAGGGTTGCGCGGGGGGAGAGTATCTCATCTCCCCGCTTCCCGCGCCGCGCCGCAGACACGAACTCGCTGATGCTCGCTCGCGACTCCCACACCGCCACGATGACGAAGGCGAGAAACGCGCCAGCCGACTGGGCGCCGACCATCCCTTCGCCAAAGGCGACGGTCTGCCGGGGCGAGACGCCGGTGATGTTGAACACGCCCTGCTCAATGAGGAGGACAAGGCGGAAGAACCAGATGGAAAAGGCGAGGTCCTGCCCCATGAAGTAGGTGATGCCCAGCGCGGTGAAACTTATCCAGACGGTGATGGTGGTAGTGTTGCGGAAGATGGGGATGTGCTTGAAGAAAACGAGGTCAGGGACGATGGGGAAGTGCCAGTGAAGACCTTTGACAGTACCGAGAATCAGCGGGATGGCGATGCCGAGCCACAGGAGCCGGTCTGCGTAGAAGGGAGCGCTCCCGCGTTCGCCGGCGATAGCAAGAGGAAGTTGCGTGAGAGGGTAGGGCAGGCGCTCCCGTTCCGACCAGTGCCTTCGGAAGAGCACGACAAGCGCGAGGATGAAAAAGAACGAGGCAATGAAAAAAACGGTCCAGATCCCGAGGACGCCGAACCACGAAGCCCACGGGATGGTTTCTCCTTTCGGCAGCCCCTCGTAGAACTTCCTGACCGCATCGGAATCCCGCATAATCACCCATCTGTTCACATGGGGAGCGATGATCTCCTGCCATCCGTTTTCCGGTGTGGAAAAGTAGGTGAGACCGGTGATGATGGGGATAATCCGCATCACAAGTCCGAATGTGGGCAGCACATTCGCCACAATCAGCATGCTGAAGATGAGGAGGAGTTCGGCGGGAGAAAAGGCAAGCCGGGGAAAGCGCTTCTGGAGGAAGACATTCACAAGCCCGAGGATGAACAGAGCATAGACGGCGACAGAAGTGGACGCGTCGTAGGCAAGGAATGTCCCGATGGTAACCATCATATTGCGGACATTCAGCAGGCCGGTGAGCACTGACAGGACGCAGCCGAGGACAACGGCGCGGAGGAACCGGGGGCTTCCGTCCGCCTGAGGAGTGTGGAGCATCCTGTCTCCCTGATGGAGCGCGCAACTGGTTCCTGTATACTCTACCAGCCGGTGCGCAAGGGGTCAAACGCCCGCCAGTGGTTATGCCCAGAAGACAAACCTTCCCCGCTGTCCCGTGAGCATATCGAGAATGACAAAGATGCAGTTCGTTGAGAACTGGCCGAGCACAAGCCCGAGGAAGAACCCTTTCAGCCGCTTGAAGGTGGGTACTCCCGCGTATCTGAGAATGAGCGTCTTGACAAGCCACCCGAGGAACACGGCGAACCAGATGGTCGTGAAGTGGTAGTTGATGGCGAAGGCGAAGCCGATGGGATGGAGCGGCCACCAGAGGATGCGGAACCTGAGGAAGGAGAGGATGGCGTACAAGACGCCTCCCCCTGCCATAAACGCAATCGCCTGCGCGTTGGGAGGCGTGGGGTGCTTGATGGTCTCTGTCACAAACCGCCAGATGCCGGTCGGCTGGTTCTGGAACAGCCAGTTGTGGGCGTTCATCGCTCCGTACCTGTACCCGAGGATGAGAATCATCCAGAGTGCTCCCGTGAGTCCGAAGATAAATCCCAGCGTGAGGGCGAACGGAAGGACTCTTCGGCAGTCGTGTTTCTCCGCCATCTTGAGCACGTTTGCCGAAAAGGCCTCGTTGAACGGCAGAAGGTGCATGCTGACGCCGATGATGCTTCCCGGCCGCATCATCCGGGAGCCGGTCATCGCGATGAGCGCGGTGGCAGGCCTCACGGGGTCTCTGCTGACGACCGAACCGCCGTGCGCCTGAATCTTTGCCATAGCGATGAGGATGACTGTCACAAGGAGAAAGTAGCAAAGAGCGACGGAAAACTGCATCCCGAGCAGGCGGAAGAAGACGAGGATGACTACCGCGCACGCGCACAGAAGGTTGAACATACCTCTGGAAAGGTCTGTGCCCGAGCCTGCGTCTGCCTCCTGCCGCCTGAAAAGCCCCGCAGCCGCGCGACGCGTTTCCCAGACGGCGAGCAGGACAAAAGCGATGATGGCGCCCGCTGACTGGAAAACGACAAGGTCTCTGCCCTCGGAGAACGGCACCGGCTGGACGAGCGAGATGCCGGTGATGTTGAAGATGCCCTGCTCAATGGTGAGCAACAGATAGAAAAACCACAGCGAGAAGGCGAGGTCCTGCCCCATGAAGTAGGTCACGCCGAAGACCGCGAAACTGAATCTCAACATGATGGAGGTCGTGCCCCGGAACACGGGAACATCCTTCTGGAGGACTATCTGAGGGATGGCGGGGAAGACCTGTGAAAGGTAGATGATCGTTCCGAAGCATAGAGGGATGGCGAATCCGAGCCACATCAGGCGGTCCGTGAGGAAAGGACTGGAACGCTCGCCCTGCTCAACCATCGCCATCGGCAACTGGGAAAGAGGATACGCGAGCCGCTCGCGTTCGGACCACTGCCTGCGGAAGTAGACGAGAATCAGGACGACGAACAGGAAGAAGACGGTGTAGAACCCAATCCACACGCTCAGGAATGGAATCCACGCCCGCCACGGAATCCGTTCGCCTGACGGCAGTCCCTCAAAGAACTTCTTGAGCGCGTCTGCGTCCTGCATGAACAACACGCGGTTCAGGTGGGGATGGATGCGCGAAACCCACTCGTTTGCCTCACTGGCGAAATACATCACGCCCGTCGTAATGGGCAGAAACCGCATCGTCAGTCCCCATGTTGCCGCGATGTTGGCCACCAGCATCATTCCGTAGATGATGACCAGTTCTCCGGTGGAGAGCGCGGCGCGGGGAGCAGTCCTGCGCACGGCTTCGTTCACAAGCGTGATGAGAAAAAGGCAGAAGGCGGCAAGGGGCGCGGTGGCGTCGTAGGCAAGGAACGAGCCCATCGTCACCATCATGTTGCGGACTTCCACGGCGGTGAGGACAAACGAGAGCGCGCAGCCAAGGAGAATCGGCCTCAGGTACCTGCGCGCGCCTGCCTGTTGTGTACCCATTTCTCTGTGTCGCGTCCCGTCGCAGAACGGTCAGTCAGTGTCGGATGTGTATCCGGGGATGCGGGTGTCTGCCCACGGATGGTCCTGGTACAGAAGCCCGCTGTCAGGGTTCGGATGCGGCTGCCACGCCGGATATGTCCTGAACCCGTCTCCCTCGACCGCGTCCTTCGCTCCGCAGGATGCGAGGAACGAGACAAGTTTTCTGCGCAACGCGTCCTGCGCCCGCGCCTCCGGCCTGCGCATGTCTCTCGTGGCATCGGCGAGGTCTCTTGTCTCGCCGTGGTCGCACAGGCGGTCAAACAGCAGTTCCCTGTGGTCAGCCGCGCTGTACACGTACTTCCAGTTCCTGGTGACTGCCAGATAGACAGCGCTGCCTGCCCTGTTCCACTGGGAGAACACGGTTCTGTCCCTGTCGGCAGCGCCTGCGGTCCCGCGGAGGTCTTCTCCGTCGGGTGAATGGTCGCGCAACGCCGCGCCCGCGGCGCCCAGCATCGTTGCGGTGACATCAACGAGAGACACAGGCGTGGCGCACCTTCGTCCTGCGGGGAAGACGCCGGGAAGTCGGCACAGGAGAGGAACTTTCACCACCGGGTCGTGGTAACTGCGCTTGCCGAAACTGAAAAAGTCGCCGAGAAGTTCGCCGTGGTCGCTGGTGAAGATGATGAGGGTGTTGTCCATCTGTCCTGTGTCGTCAAGCGCTTTCAGGATGCGTCCTATCTGGAAATCGACGAATGAAACGCAGGCGTAGTAGTACGCTCGGATGACGCGGACAAGGTGGAAATCGTAGCCCCTGTCCCGTCTCTTGTACCTGTTCTGAATGTGGTTGATGGGCAGAAGGAGGCGCTGGCACCCGCAGGGGAGATGTGGGGGCGGCACGTCCAGGTCGCGGTACAGTTTGTGCCACGGCGCGGGAGGGGCAAACGGCGGATGAGGGTGGATGAACGAGGCGAACAGATGCCATGGCGTTTTGCTCCCTTTCTGTTCGGAAATGAACGCGCACGCACGGTCGCCCACCCACTGGGTCGGATGGAGCGAGGCAGGCATCTGCGCAACCTGAGGCACATAGTACATCTCTCCCCGGACGCCGTGCGGGTCGGTGAGATGACCGAACCCGTGCGCGCGGAGGAACCTCAGGTAGTCGTCCCTGTCGGGCGAATCGGCAATCTCTTCCTGATACTCGCGGGACTGAAAATCTCTGAGGTCGTACTGCGAGCCGGGGCGGTCAAAGTGGCACTTGCCGATTCCGTGGGTCCGGTATCCTGCGCGGCCAAGCGCGGAGAGGTATGAGTCAATCTTCCCCCACGGCATCGGGTCGCCGTTCTTCACGCAGTCCAGCCGCGTCGGATACTGTCCGAACGCAAGTCCGCACCGGCTGGGCACGCACTCTGCGGACGGCGTGAACGCCGAGGTGAAGGCGGTTCCCTCTGAGGCGAGACGGTCAAGGTTGGGGGTACGGATGGCAGGATTGCCGAGGGCAGAGATGGTGTCGGCCCTCTGCTGGTCCGTGAAGATGAGGAGGATGTTTGGTCTGCGTGCCATATGTTGCATCCTTCCGTGAACGCCGCGCAGTCAGGAAAGTATACCGCATGAGGCCATCCGTACGAAATCCCCGGCGGTCTGGACATGCGCGGGCCGGTGTGATACTATCCCGTGTAGTCGCGCGCAACCCCGCGGTGCGGGCATGGCGCACACAGAGTTCCAGACATGTTCAGACGGTTTCTCCCGACGGAATTCAACTTCTTCGACCTCTTCGAACGGATGGGCGTGCTCGCGGTCGAAGCGGCCGCCTGTCTGAGGAAGATCGCCGAGGACGGCGGCGTGGATGAGAACGCGCTCAGCAGGATGCGGCAGATTGAGCACAAGGCAGACGACACCACCCACGCGGTCATCGAGCAGTTGAACAAGACCTTCATCACCCCCTTCGATCGCGAGGACATCCACCGTCTCGCGAGCGAGATGGACGACATCATCGACATGATGACCACCATCACGAACCGGCTCAGGGTGTACCAGATCTCGGAGGCGAATCCGATGCTGGTCTCCTTCGCGAAGCTGATCGAGGAGTCCGTGCACGCGGTTCTGTGCGCGGTGAGGGGCATGCGGGAGAGGAAGCATGCCAGGTCGGTCTCGGACTTCTGCGTCGAGGTGAACCGCCTCGAGAATGTGGGAGACGAGATGCGGGACAGCGCGCTGGCGGAGTTGTTCAGGCGAGAGAAGGATCCGATCGCGGTCATCAAGTGGAAGGACATCTATCAAGATGCCGAGACGGTGCTGGATATCTGCGAGGATGTGGCGCACGTGATAGACACTATCCTCGTCAAGCAGGCATGATATGGCGTTCGACACGCTCCTTCTCATTGGGCTGGCGCTGGGGTTTGCCTTCCTGAACGGCTTGCACGACGCCGCCAATTCCATCGCGACTGTCGTCTCGACCCATGTGCTGTCCGCCCGCACCGCGGTGCTCTGGGCGGCCTTCTTCAACTTCATCGCATTCTTCTTCTTCGGCTTCCGCGTGGCGGAGAACGTCGGGAAGGGCATCATTGACGTGGCTGTCATTGACGGGGCGCTCATCCTCTCCGCCCTCGTGGGCGCCTGCGGGTGGGATATCGTCACGTGGTATTTTGGTCTGCCGACCAGTTCGTCCCACGCGCTCATCGGCGGGATGGTCGGCGCCGCGCTCGTGAAGGCAGGGCCGCGGGCCCTGGTCTGGACCGGTGTGGGGAAGACGGCGGCCTTCATCCTCATCTCGCCCGCCGCGGGCCTGTTGCTGGGTCTGGTCCTCGCCCTCGCGATCTCGTGGCTGTTCCGGCGGAGATCTCCGGCGAACACGGACCGTCTGTTCCGCGGCGGGCAGGTGGTGTCGGCCGCCGCGTACAGTCTGGGGCACGGCGGCAACGACGCCCAGAAGACGATGGGCATCGTCGCGGGCCTCCTTTTCAGCCGGGGTCTGGTCGGCGACAATCTGCTCCTTCCTCCCTCCCTGGCCGCGCTGTGCTACGGAGCGCTTGCCTTGGGCACGCTGTGCGGGGGCTGGCGCATCGTGAAGACGATGGGTCAGAAGGTCACGAAACTCCGCCCCATGGACGGCTTCTCCGTGGAGATGGCCGCTGCAGCCACTCTCTTCGCGACCGCGGCCATGGGCGCTCCCGTGAGCACGACCCAGACTACCACCGGAGCCCTCGCGGGCGTGGGGACGGTCAGAAGGGTGAGCGCAGTTCGGTGGGGCGTGATGCGGCGGATCGCGTGGGCATGGGTGCTCACGATTCCCTGCTCGGCGCTGCTGGCGGCGTTCGCCTCCCTCCTGTGCCGCCGGTTCTTCTGAATCCATGACACTCGACGTCTTCCTCCTCGTCGGGATCGCCCTCTTCTTCGATTTCCTCAACGGCTTCCACGACTCCGCCAACTCCATCGCGACCATCGTCTCGACCCGCGTCCTCTCCCCGCGGTTTGCCGTCGTGTGGGCTGCCTTTTTCAACTTCGTCGCCTTCCTCTTCTTCGGTCTGCACGTGGCCAACACCATAGGCAAGGGGATCATCGACCCGGGCATCGTGGACAAGGCCGTCATTCTCGGCACGCTCGTCGGCGCCTGCGGGTGGAACATCATCACATGGTATCTCGGCCTTCCGACCAGTTCGTCCCACGCGCTCATGGGAGGGCTGGTCGGTTCGGCGCTTGTGAAGGCCGGACCGTCCGCGCTTATCTGGAAGGGGATCGCCAAGACGCTGGCGTTCATCCTCATCTCTCCGACCCTTGGCCTCCTGCTGGGTCTCGTATTCGGCATCTCGGTCTCGTGGGCGTTCCGGCGAAGCATGCCGATGAGGGTGGACCATCTGTTCCGCAGGGGGCAGTTGGTGTCCGCCGCCGCGTACAGTTTGGGACACGGAGGCAACGACGCGCAGAAGACAATGGGCATCATCGCGGTGCTTCTGTTCAGCCAAGGTCTGCTCGGCCCGGAGTTCCATGTCCCGTTCTTCGTGGTGATTATGTGCCAGAGCGCCATCGCCCTCGGAACTTTGTTCGGCGGGTGGCGGATTGTGAAGACGATGGGTCAGAAGGTTGCGAAACTGAAGCCGGTGGACGGCTTCTGCGCGGAAACGAGCGCGGCGGCGACCCTCTTCCTCTCCACAGGGCTGGGCATTCCCGTCAGCACGACCCACACGATTACCGGCGCCATCATGGGAGTCGGGTCCGTGCGAAGATTGAGCGCGGCCAGATGGGGGGTGGTCCACCAGATCGTCTGGGCGTGGGTCCTGACGGTTCCCTGCTCCGCACTCATCTCGGCAGGGGCCTACGAGGCGGCGTTCCGCTGGTTCAGGTAGGAGAGTTCCTACCGGTACTCAGAGCCCTCGTAGAAAAGTTTCCTCAGGTACGCCTTGCCTGAAGGCGTGACCGAAACCTCCACGGCGAGGGAAGGACGGGACGCCGGTTCTGTCTCCAGCGCCGCCTGCGGCAGGAGTTTCTGTATCTTCTTCCACGCCTCTTCGTATCGCCTCTTCAACTCCTTCGCTTTTTCTGCGGGAAGTATCCCCTCCTCCTTCCACGCCTCAATCTCGCGCAGAACGGTCTCTATATGCTCCCGTGTCCTGCCCGAGTAGGTCAATTCATAGACGCGCCACTCCATCTCTGTCAGGCGTCGCCGCATAAACTCATCCTGCGCGCGTTCCCTTGCCTGCCATCCCTGCTGGGTACCTCTCGCCTTTTCTATCAGGTTTGCCGACTCCTCGCTGAGAAAGAAATGCTCAATGCCGTATGCGATGCTCACGGTTTCAGGTGAGGCCCAGCCGACTCGCCCCGTGAGGAACAGTCCTCCCGGCGGTTTCCGGTGAATGCCCGAGAACTCCCAGAAGTCGCCCTTCTGGCGGACGCTCACATAGGCAGTATCTCCCTCTTTCCACCCTGCTTTCCACCCTGTGCTCGGCACGGAAGAAATCGAATAGGCAAGGTTCAGATACCGTCCTCTCACGATACTCACAGGGTCAACCGGCTGAACAACCCTCAGCCGTATCCGCGTTCCCGACGCGACCTGAACGGCGTGCCAGCCGTAGAAGGCAACAAGGAACAGTATCTGTCCGCACAGGCCAAGAAAGAACAGTTTACGGGACATCTTCCTTTTCCTTTTGCGCCGCCTGTGTTCTTGCCATCCGCCTCACCTGCCGTTCCCAGAGAAACCCGAAGACGATGAGGAGAAGACCGCAACTTGCCACAAGATACGAGTTGAGAAGGAGATTCCTCAGGGAAACGACATACCACGCCACCATCGTCACCGCGGCGCACAGACACGCGGTGTGGAAGACCGGTATCAGTCCTGACAGGTACGCGGCGCTCACCAGAAAGACTATCTGGACAAAGAGACACGCAATGCCGAGGGTCCCGCCGAGAGCACTGCCGAGATGACTCCAGATGTATGCGTCTGCAGTGGCGGTTCCGGGGAGGACGGCAGGGATACCGAGCCATGCCGCAAAGATGAGAAGAGCGCACAGGACGAGGATGCCCTCTTTTTTTCGTACCGCGACCGCAGCCAGCGAAGTCGCACACAGCCCTACCCACCATACGGTCAGCCCGACGAGAATGCCTTTGGGCAGTGCAGATAACCCGCGAAGGTATCCGATGTTGGAGGAGAGAATCAGTCCGGCAATCAGGACTCCGAAAAGTCCGACGATGCGCAGAAGGGCGCCAAAGTTCCTGTGCCACCTGCCCGTATGAAAGATGCCCGCAAGGTACAGGAGAAACCCGTACAGGAGAAACATGATGTGCGGCAGCGCAGATGGACGATGCGACACAGGTTTGGAGATCCACGCAGGCAGCACCGGGAAGATTCCAAGGAGACAGAGGGCAAGCGTCAGAGGCTGCCGCCTGCGGTACGATTCCGCAAGGAGTATGCCGAAAAAAGGAAAATACCACGCCAGGACAGGCGGTACCGTGTTCCGCGGAACACTGCACTCAATCAGTGTGAGCGCCCACGCAGGCAGAAGGACTGCGCACAGAGAAGTGAGGGAGCCGCTTTCCGTGATGATGCCGAGGGGAAGCACGCCGAGAAGCCAGAGGAAGAAACCCCACGAAAAGTGGAGGGGAAAGTGGAAGATCTGGGCAATCAGCCAGATGCCGGCTCCGAAGGCGACGCCCCCGATGAGGAACAATGCCTCGCCAAGAAGGAGGTAGCGCTTCTTCTCGTACCGCAGGTACCAGCCCGCGCAGTTCATCCCGATGAGGACTGCGCAGACAAACGCAAGTTTGACAGTATGGGTGAGCCACGGAGGATTTGAGGCATACAGCAGGACGAGCGCAAGCGCAAGGAGGAGCGCTCCAAGGATGTAGAACGCCTGAAGAGCCCTGTGTGTTCCGAGCCGGACAGACCCCGCAGAGTCATCCATATGGACAGGGATGGGGTATCCTCCCCGAAATGACACTACCACCCTCTCGCTCCCCTGTCAATCTCCTGTATGAGTTGAGTAGATTACTCACAGTTTGCGGGAAGTGGACGGGCGAGAGAATCATTCGAGGCGACATATCACCGTCTGAGGGAGTGAACGCGCCAGATGGCAGGAACTAGGCCAGGAACTCGGGATCGGGCAGGAATCTCAACGACGGCACCCGTCAATGCCTGAAACAGGTCTTCCGCCTTCACAGGAACTCTGGGACTTGCCCCAAGAGGCAGAGGTCAAATACTCCTCTCGAGAATTAGTGCTGTA
>Ga0073932_1000468_pt1 | contig 99695 bp, 71 predicted proteins | sample DewCreD2012metaG_FD_76967 | JGI IMG/M metagenome (GOLD analysis project Ga0073932, IMG submission 76967) | Hot spring sediment bacterial and archeal communities from British Columbia, Canada, to study Microbial Dark Matter (Phase II) - Dewar... ...
AGCCGGCCAGTAGTTGTGCGGCTTCCTCCCGGCCGGGCACATGGCGCCAGACGCGTTTGGCCGCGGCCTGGGCGGCGGCGCGGACTTCGGGATGGCCCTTTTCGTCGCAACAGGGGCGCAGGAGGAAGTAGCTCGGCCGAATGGCCTGGGCGTCGCCGAGCAAGCGGATTGCTTCGACGACGAGACTGGGGTCCGCGGCGTCCAGGGCGGCGGTGAGCGGACCGTGGGCGACGCTGCCCATCGCCGCCAAGGCCGCGCGGGCCCCGGCTTGCTGCGCCGCCCGCTGGGGATCGCCCAGCACCGCCAGCAGCGGCCCCACGGCCGCCGCTCCGGCGTCCTGAAGTCCGACGACGGCCAGTCCGCGGACCTCCGGCGAGGGGTCGGTGAGCTTTTGGATGAGCAGTTCCACCCGCTTGGGATCTTGAAGCTGCTTGATCTTCGCCCCGAGCACCGCATCGGCCAGTTGTTTTCCTTCGGGGGCGAGGTCGCGGCGCAGGGCAATCGCGGAAAACGTCGCCGAACCGAATTCGTCGGCCAAGGCGGCGAGCGACTTGGAGTCGAGGTTCGCCGCCAACGCACGGCGGAAATGGTCCCTCGCCAAATCAGGACGGCGCAGATCCGCGAGGGCCTTGCCCGCCCGGATCAACTCCGAAGGACTGGCGGGCTTCGTGGCCAAGACCGCGTCCACCGCGGGATCGGGCGCGGCGACCGACGGGAGCTCCTCTTGTTTGTTTTTCGCCGGCTTCTTCGGGGCGCCCTGCGCGGAGGCGTCCGCCGCGTCGGTTTCGTCGGCCGCGGCCGCTGGAGCGCGGCGTGGGCTGGACTTGGGCGTCTGGGCCCAGGCCAGGCCCCCCAACGCCGCCACGCCCGCCGCCAACCAAAGCCACCTGCCGAGGCAACGAGGCCTAGCCATGGATGCGTCTCCTCCACGTCTCGATTTGCCGTCGCACTTGTTCGGGCCCCGTCGAGCCATAACTCCGCATCGCCTCCACGGCCCGCTGCGGTCCCAGAACCCGGTACACCTCCTCGCCCAGCTCGGCGTGGGCCTGGCGAAACTCGTCCAGCGGCAGATCGGCCAGGCGGCAGCCCCGTTCCATCGCCGTGCGCACCAGCCCGCCCACCAACCCGTGGGCCGTCCGCTGCGGAACGCCGCGTTGGATCAAGTGCTCCATGAGCGTGGTGGCGTCCAGGTGCCCGCGATCCAGGCGGTCGGCGATCGCGCTCCGGTTCAGCGTGGTTTGCGCCACCAGCGGCGCGGCGAGTTCCAGCGAGGCCCTCACCGTGTCGAAGGCGTCGAACAACGGGGGCTTGTCTTCCTGAAGGTCCCGATTGTAGGCCAAGGGCAGGCCCTTGACCAGTACGAAGAGTGTATGCAGGTCCCCCACGACTCGGGCGGTCTTGCCGCGGATCAGTTCCAGCACATCCGGGTTGACCTTCTGCGGCATGATCGAAGAGCCTGTGCAAAAGGCCTGGGGGAGCTTCAGGAAACCAAACTCGGTGGTGGACCAAAGGATCCACTCTTCCGCCCAAGTGCTTAAATGCGCGGCGATCAAGGCCAGATCAAAGGCGAATTCCAACACGAAGTCCCGGTCGCTGGTCGCATCGAGGCTATTGGCCGCCACGGCCTCGAATCCGAGAAGCTCGGCCACCAGGTCGCGATCGATCGGAAGGCTGGTGCCGGCCAACGCCGCCGACCCCAGCGGCAGCACGTTGGCCCGGCGGCGACAGTCCCTGAGCCGTGCCCGATCGCGGTCGAACTTCTCGCAATAGGCCAGCCAATAGTGCGGGGCGAGGATGGGTTGGGCCCGCTGCGTGTGCGTGTAGCCAGGCAGAATCACGTCGAAGTCGGCGTCGCAACGATCCACAAAGGCCCTTTGCAAGGCCGCTAGGCGCTGGTCGACTTGCTCGATCCCATCACGGACCCAAAGCCTCAAATCGGTGGCGATCTGATCGTTGCGGCTTCTGGCGGTGTGGAGCTTGCGGCCCACGTCGCCGATCCGATCGATGAGGGCCCTCTCGATGTGCATATGGATATCTTCCAGTTCGATGGAGAACGGGAAGCGGCCCTGCTCAATTTCTTGGCGAATCTGGCTCAATCCCTGCACAATCTGTCGGCATTCTTCGTCCGTCAGCAGGCCGACCTTGGCCAACATTTGGGCATGGGCGATCGATCCGGCGATATCGTGGGCGTAGAGTCGGCGATCGAAGCTCACGCTCTCGGTGAACTCTTCGACCCGACGATCCGTGGCTTCGGAAAACACGCCTCCCCAGGCTTTTTCGCTCACAACACCCCCTCGGAACCCAATCCGCTTGCCCCTCGCGAAAGTAATCGTTCCCGGTGACTGCCCCGATTTTCGCGGCAAAGCCCGCGAGGATCGGACTGTCCCCCTAGCCGGTCCGGCGACCGGCACATTCTTCGGCGCGAAACAGTCCGAAAAACGGGCCAGTCCCCGGCCAGTGAACGGTTACCTCGCAAATGCCAACTGATGCACTCTAAACAGGTTACGGCGCGATGTCAATTGAAGAACGAAGGAAACGCCCGGAACCTGCTCCCCCGCTGGCTGGATACGGTTGCACGGACCCATCAGACCCTTTGCACCATGTTCTCCGCTCTTTCCTCGGATGAAAATCGCCGCCACTTGACTGGGGGGATTGGCTTGTCGGTTTTGGCAATCCACGGCGGAATCCGCCAAACCCACCGCAGGGCCACAGGCCGTTCCCGAAAAATGGGTTACGATCAACCCAAACTAACTTGCGGCGTGGGGCCGCCGGGCGATTGTGTTGCTGGGCGATGGGGCGTAGAATTCGCAAGTTCCTCGCGCAGCCTCCCTTGTGGTGGGGGCATTTTTCGTTCCAGTCTGTGAGTCGCCGGTGATGAGAAAAACTGCGGTCGGATTAGTGATCGTTGGATGCCTGGCAGGCACTGTCGCGGCGGGCGAAAACCAGTACCCACGGGGCGAACTGCTCATCGAGCCCGCGGCGCTGGCCAAGGCGGAAAGCCTGAGGGATTTCTTGATCCTCGACGCTCGTGCGCGCGACCAGTACGACCAGGGCCGGATTCCTGGCGCCGTATGGGTGGACACGGCGGGCTGGACCAAGGCGTTTGGCAACAGCGACGATTCCGCCGCCTGGAGTTCCCGGATCGGCGGACTGGGCATAGGTTCGGAGGCGAGGATCGTCGTATACGACGACGCCTCGTTCAAGGACGCGGCCCGCGTCTGGTGGATCCTCAAGTATTGGGGCGTCGAGGACGCTCGACTGCTCAACGGCAATTGGGTCGGATGGAAAAAGGCCGGACTGCCGGTCGAGACCGGCCCGCCCAAGCCCCCGGTCCCGGCAAAGTTCCACGCCGCGCCCCGTGCGGCGCGTCTGGCGACCAAGGAGCGGCTGCTTGGCGCCTTGAAGGACAACACGCTTCAAATCGTTGACAGCCGCTCGCGCGACGAGTTCTGCGGCATCGACAAGCAGAAGAACCGGCGCGGGGGGGCCATTCCCGGCGCGAAACACTTGGAGTGGATTGATTTGATCGACAAACCGACGCAACGCTTCAAGGCCCCCGCCGAGCTTCGGTCGCTGTTCCAGGCGGCGGGCATTGATCTGCGCCGCGGCACGGCGACGTACTGCCAATCGGGCGGGAGGGCGTCGGTGATGGCGTTTGCCATGGAACTCATGGGCGGGGAAGTGAGCAATTATTACGCGAGTTGGGCCCAGTGGGGCAATGCCGAAGACACCCCGATCCAGGTTTCCGAATCACCCAAGAAGCCTTAGAGCCTATCCCATAAGTCCCCTCTCCCTCCGGGAGAGGGCTACGGTGAGGGTTGTAGTATGGAAAAGTCCTGGTATTTTGCGTGTTTTCGTTTACCCTCACCCCCGCCCCCTCTCCCAAAAGGAGAGGGGAGGTGTTTTGGGATAAGCTCTTAGAAGGCCGGCCGTCTCACGCCCTGGCGGCAACATGGCCCGTCGCCGCGGACTCCGCCAGGGCGCGGCCCGCGGCATTTTCCGTTTCGATTGCCAACCCAACTCTTGTTTCGGAGAACCGCGATGCAGCGAACTTGTTGGCTCATCGGCATCGTGCTGGCGCTGGCCGCCGGGGCTCAAGCGGCGGATCAGGCAAAGCGAAAGCCCACGTTGCCGCCAGGCGCCCAAGTCTATCGGGACCTGGAGTATGTCGATGGCGGACACGCGCGGAACCGACTTGACCTGTACCTTCCCCAGCGCTCCGAGCATCCCCTGCCAGTCCTGGTCTGGATTCACGGCGGGGCATGGCTGGGGGGCAGCAAGGAGAACTGTCCTGCCGTGCCGTTGGTGGCCAAGGGCTACGCGGTGGCGAGCATCAACTACCGTCTGAGCCAGCACGCAACCTTTCCCGCCCAGATCGAGGATTGCAAGGCCGCCATCCGATGGCTTCGCGCCCACGCCGAGAAGTACAACCTGGACGTCCATCATATCGGCGTTTGGGGGGCGTCGGCGGGCGGGCATCTGGCGGCCCTGCTCGGAACCTCCGGCGACGTGAAGGAACTCGAGGGCCGCGGCGGGAATTTGAACCAGTCCAGCCGGGTCCAATGCGTGGTGGACTGGTTTGGCCCGACGGACTTCACGAAGATGGGCGGGTCCCACGACGACGCCAATAGCCCCGAGGCCAAACTCATCGGCGGACCTGTTCAAGAGAAAAAGCAAGAAGCCGCCAGGGCCAACCCCATCGCCTACGTCACTCCCGACGACCCGCCCTTCCTCATCATGCACGGCGACGAGGACCGTCTCGTGCCGATCCTTCAAAGCGAGCTTCTCCACGAGGCGCTGCGAAAAGCGGGGGTCGAAAGCACCTTCGTGCGAATCGCGGGCAGCGGTCATGGGGGACCGGCGTTCTTCAGCCCGGAAAATCGGAAGAAGATCGAAGACTTCTTCCAGAAGAATCTGAGGTAGACGGGCCGACCTGCTTGACCAGGCCGTGGTCGAAGCGATGACGCCGGATGAACCGAGTCGAAGGAGATCCGGTTTCATTGTGGAGGCGTGGAAGCGGTCCGACGACAGGGCAACCCTTCTTCATTGTACGAACAACCCACCATTTAAGGTGGCCCCAAGTTTGCCGCTTCGGTCGGTGGACTTCCCCGTTGGGGAAAGTATACTGCAAGCTCCACGTCGCGGTGGCCGCGTTGCGCGCGGTGTCACCCGGGGTGGGAAAGCTCCGACCGGTGGTAAAGCATCCTTGAGTTCAAGCAGGCAGGAGGGAATCATGGCTTCCAATCTCCCGAGTTATCTGGCGGCCGCCAAGCCCGTGCCCCAGGAGGGCCGAGTCCCCTGGTACAAGAGCATCGCGCAAACCTACGCGGGCGTGATGCTGTGGTTTGTGTTCTGGCAAGGGTTGGCGGGAGCCGGCAGTTCCCAGGGCGGGACCCTGGGGGCCGGTTTGGGAATCGCCCTTTTGGGAATCCTCGTCGGCGCGCTGATCTGCCATTTCCTGTTCTATCTCGTGCCGGGGTTGTTGGGCATGAAGACGGGACTTCCGCTTTACGTGGTCGGGACCTCGACCTATGGGGCGACGGGCGGACGGATCATGCCGGGGTTGGTGATGGGACTGCTCCAATTCGGCTGGCTGGGCGTCAACGCTTATGGCGTGGCCACGCTGTTGTGCAAGTGCTTCGGGATCGAGGGCGTCCAGGAAGGCGCCGTGGTCTATCCGATCATCCATCCCGTCCACGCAGCCATCGCCGCTGTGTTCGCGGCCGCGGCCGCCTTCATGGGGCTTAAGGGAATCCAGTACGTCGCCCGAGTCGCCACGTTCTTCCCGCTCATTCCCTTGACCGTTCTCGTTGTGTTGACCATCGTCACCATCGGCGGCGTGGCCCAGTTCGCGCCGGAACAGACCTTCGACCCCAACAGGGGTGGCAAACCGCTGGAAGCCGCGCAAGTCTTGATCTTGCTGAGCACGGTGATTGTCGGATTCTTCGCCACCGCGGGCGCGGCCGGGGCCGACATCGCCATGAGTTCGCGCGGGCCCAAGGACGTTCACCTCGGAGGTCTGGTGGGAATCGCCCTGGCCACGATGGTGGCCGGCGGCCTCTCGGTGCTGATCGTGGCCGGGGCCTATGGAGCGAACCTCGTGCCCGCGGGTCTCAAGGGCAACTTGAATCCGCTGGACCTCATGAAGGGCGGCTTGCTCAATCCGACGCTGGCCAACGTGTTCATGATCCTGCTGGCGATTTCGTCCTTCCCCGGCGGGTGCTTCTCGGCGTTCATCGCCGCCACGAGCTTCAAGACGGTCATGCCGAGGATCAACCCTTGGCTTTCCGTCGGGCTCGGCACCCTGGTCTCCATCGCCCTGGCGGTCACCGGGCTGACCGGCAAGGTCGTCGAGGTGTTCGTGGTGATCGGGGCCTCCTTCGGGCCCGTCTGCGGGGCCATGATGGCCGACTACCTGCTGAGCGGAGGAAAGTGGTCGGGGCCTCGGGCTGGGTTCAACCCCGCCGGGTGGATTTCCTGGGTCATTGGATTCATCGTCGGCGCTTTCCAGTTCATTGCCCCGTGGATTCCGGCCATCCAAGCCTATCAGAACGTCATCCCCTGCCCGCCCGTCGCCGCCTTCATCGTGGGCTTCCTGCTGTATTTTGTCCTGGCAAGCCTTGGGTTGCGAAGCCGAACGCTGGACATGCCCGGCCAGGCCGAAGGTTGAAAACGGCGCCGCCGCGGCCCGGCGCGGCGACGATGTCCTGAAATCTCGTTGCGCCCCCGGCGGGGAGGGCGGGAACCTTTTCGCCGCGCGGGGCCTTTGGCGAAAAGGAGATGATTGTCATGGTGTCTCGACGTCGATTCCTGGGCCAGGCGGCCGGCGCCGTCGCGGCGGCGCCGTGGGCCTCGGGGGCGGAAAAGGCCGATCCGCTCTGCATCGCGCTGATCGGATGCGGCGGCATGGGCCAAGGGCATCTGAGACTCTTGGCTCCCCGCAAGGATGTTCGCATCGCTTACCTCTGCGAGCCGGACGCGAACCGGTTGGCGCAGGCCATGAAGGCGGTCGAATCGGCGGGCCAACACGGCGTCAAGGCGGTGAAGGACATGCGGGCGGTTTTTGACGACCCGTCCGTCCGAGCCGTGTGGATCGCCACTCCCGACCATTGGCACGCGCCGGCGGCCATCCTCGCCGCCGAGGCGGGCAAACACGTCTACGTCGAAAAGCCTTGCTCGCACAATCTCCGCGAAGGCCGGCTGATGGTCGAGGCCGCGCGGCGGAACAAGATCGTCATGCAGGTCGGCACCCAGAGCCGAAGCACGGCCCACGTCATCCAGGCCATGAAGCGGCTCCACGAGGGGGCGATTGGCCGGGTGCTCGTCGCCAAGGCGTGGAACAGCCAGCGGCGGGGCAACATCGGGCACGCCGAACCCGAGGAGCCGCCCAAGCACCTCGACTATGATCTCTGGCTCGGTCCAGCCCCCTACGTGCCGTACCGGCGCAACATGCTCCACGCGATTTGGCGCTGGTGGTACGATTTCGGCGTGGGCGACATTGGCAACGACGGGGTCCACGACATCGACCTGGCCCGCTGGGGCCTGGGCGTGACCGAACACCCGTCCACGATCGCCGCCCTGGGAGGCAAGTACTTTTTCGACGACGATCAGCAGTGGCCCGACACCCAATACGTCGTTTATGAATATCCCGGTGACGGCAAGGTCGGCCAGAAGCGGCAACTGATCTTCGAACAGCGAACCTGGTCGCCCTATGTCCAGGAAGGGCTGGAGAACGGCAACGCCTTCTACGGCGACGAGGGGATGATGATCCTCGGCAAGTACGGCGGGTATCAACTTTTCGGGCCGCGGAACAAGCTGATCGAGCACGTCAAGGCCCCTGCCCCGGACCTGGCCGCCCATCACGACAACTTCCTCGACTGCGTCCGAACCGGGGCGAGGCCCAACGCGGACATCGAAATCAGTCACCTGACCACGGCCCTGTGCCACCTCGGCAACATCGCCACGCGCGTGGGAAGGGTCGTTCGCTTCGACCCCAAGACGGAGACCATTCCCGGCGATGCCGAGGCCGCCGCCATGCTCCGCCGGCAGTACCGTGCGGGCCATTGGGCAACGCCGAAGGGGGTGTGAGCGGCGCGAGGCTTCGAACGCCCCCGCCGTGTTCACCCTAAGCTGCTCCCATGGATGGCACGCAACGGGAACAGTCCTATTTTCCCCATTTTCGCGGACTTCGCCGCGAAAACCGGGAACGTTCCCGTCAACGGCGCCGCGGTCGGGAAGCGATCGGCGATTATTCGTCCAGCTTGAGCGGACGCACCCAAATGTTGCGGAACCGGACCGCCGAGCCATGCTCTTGCAAGGCGATCGGGCCTTCGCTGATCGGCTGGCGGTAGGCGGGCAGGCTTCGGTGGGCGACGGCGCCGAGCACCGGCCGGTGGTACTGGACGAGCACGCCGTTGAAGAAGACCGTCAAATAGGCGGGACGGACCAGTTTCTGGCCCTCGAATCGCGGGGCGAGGAAGACGATGTCGAAGCTCTGCCACTCGCCGGGCTCTCGGGCAGGATTGACCAGGGCGGGATACTGGCCGTAAATCGCCCCCGCGTTCCCGTCGGCGTAGATATGGCTGGCGCGCGATTCGAGGATCTGGACCTCGAAGAGCCCCATCATCAAGACGCCGCTGTTGCCCCACTGCATGTTGCCGCCGTCGGCCTTGGCGGGCGTGGCCCACTCCACATGCAGTTGACAATCTCCGAACGCCTTCTTCGTGCGCAGGCCTCCGGTTTTATGGATGTTGATCGCGCCGTTCTCGATGCCCTGCGGATTGCCGCCTTCCCATTGCGCCAGGTCCTTCCCGTCGAAGAGCACGATGGCGTCCGACGGAGGCGTCGCGGCCTTGTCGCAGAGGCCGGCGCTGCCCGGCTCGATCCGCGGCGGCTGCGGCCGCTTCCGATCGTGGACGCGCCAAGGCGAATTGGGCAGAAACGGCCCATCCTCGTACCCTAAGCCGTCCGCCCCGGTCTCCGCAGCGCAAACAAGACCAGGGGACAACAGAACGGCCAACAGCGCGGCGAACAGCAAGGGGACCTCAGGCGTCGATCGAGATCGCATCGGTGTGTTCCTTTCACAAAATGAACAAGCATTGGTCTTTTGGAGTGCGGCGACGCATTGCCGGCTTCGTTCGTGGCGAGGGCCGCTCGGCGGGTCGCGCTAACCGTTCACGGGGACTGTCCCGATTTTCGCGGCCTTTGGTGTGAAACGGCCCGAAAAACGAGCCAGTCTCCGGCCTGTGAACGATTACGGGTCCAGCGGCGTCGGTTCGCCGTCCTCCAAAAAGCTGAACCCGGTCCACGTTGGCCGTATTGTAATCGAGCGCCGGACGCAAGGGGACATTTCGAGCTTCTTGCCGCGCGGATTCCGACCGCGACGCGCGGGCTTGGGACTCCACGGCGACGCGCGGCGGCCGTGGCGTGGGGCCGCTCGGTCCGCGATCGGACTGTCAGACGCGTCTTGCCGCCTCGCCCGGGAATAAATCGCCTCCAGTCGGACTCTCTTGTTCTGGAAACGTTCACAGGCCGGGGACGCGGGCTGATTTGTAGGGACGTTTCGGACCGAACAAGGCGTCCCTCCCTTTCCAGCTAAAGCGTACCGTTGCGTGTTCGCGGACTCCGCCGAGCAAATCGGGACCGTTCCCGTGAACGGTCGCCTTGTCATGCACCCGTCGAGAACCTCCAGCACGAGGTGGATCATGACGTCGCGGCATTTCGGTTGGATCCTCTTGCCGATCGTGATGGGCTGCGGTCGGGCCGAACTGGGGGCGCCCCCGCGCGAAACGGCGCGATCGGTCGGCCCGGCAACCCCTTCGGTCGCGCCGAGCCCCGGCGCAATGCCCCCGACGGGCCAGGCCCTCCCCAAGATGGAAAGCCTCCAGCGAAAAATCATCTTCACCTCTTCCGTGGACCTGGTGGTGGAGGACTTTTCGGGAATTCCGGAGCGCCTTGACGCAATGGTCCGAAAACATTCGGGGTACATCGCGCAAAGCAGTCTTTCCGGCTCGCCGGGCAGTCCCCGCAGGGGCCGCTGGACGATCCGCGTGCCGGTCGAAAAGTACGAGGGCTTGTTGGCCGAGGTGCAGCGACTGGGCGAAATCCGCACGATGGCGTCCCGCTCCGAAGACGTCAGCGAGGAATACTACGATGTCCAGGCGAGGGTACGCAATTCCAAGAGGCAGGAAGAACGGCTTCTCAAGCTCCTGGAAACGGCGACCGGCAAGCTGGAGGAGGTGCTCAAGGTGGAGAACGAACTCGCAAGAGTTCGGGCGGAAATCGAGCGGCTGGAGGGTCGGGTGCGCCTGCTGGACGGCCTCGCGGCAATGAGCACTCTGGAGGTGAGCGTCGAGGAACTCCAACGCTACCTGCCCGAGGAAACGCCCGCCTACGCGACTCGCCTGCGCCGGGCGTTCCGCGGATCGCTCGACCTGTTGGCGTCCACAGCGCAAAGCCTCTCGATCCTGGTGGTCGCGATCGCCCCCTGGCTGGCCGCGCTGTTGGCGCTGCTGGGGATCCCCTGGAGCCTGGCCAGGCTTTGTCGGCTGCGAAAAAGGAGGTCTTGAGACGCGGCCTCGCCCTTGACGATTACGGTCTCGCTTCCCGACGCCGCAAGGTCCCGGCCGTTCCTTGCCGGCGTCTCGAAGAGCCCGCCGAAGTCTTGCCAAACGCATGCGCCAGGCAGTACAGTAGGCGTTCGGTCCCGCGCGGACCTAGGGGCGAACATGGGCAGCCTCGTCAGGGCGACCGCGTTGGCGGGCCGGCGTCGCGGCGGCCGGGTCTGCCGTCGGCGGGGACCTGGAACCAAGCCAAGGAGCATGCTCGGTGGCGGAAAAAGTGATTATCGTCGGGAGCGGACCGGCAGGCTGGACAGCGGCGATCTACGCGGCCCGAGCAGCCCTCGGCCCGCTCGTCTTCGAGGGCGCGGTGACCGAGGAAAATCGTCTGGCCGGAACGCTTCCTTTGGGACAACTGGCCCTGACCACGGAGGTGGAGAACTATCCGGGTTTCCCGGCGGGAGACTTGGGACAATACCTCGACACGGCCCTTTCCCTGGAACGGCGCGACGGGTTGCCTCCCCACGCCAAGGAAGGGGTCACCGGCCCGGAACTCATGGAACTCATGCGCCAGCAGGCGGTCAATTTTGGCACGCGCGTCGTGACCGAGGACGTCCGAAGCGTCGATTTCAGCGTCCGTCCCTTCCGGCTGTGCGCTACGGACGGCAAGACCTACGAGGCCCACGCGGTGATCATCGCCACGGGGGCGAGGGCCAACTACCTTGGCCTCCCTTCGGAGGAGCGATTCAAGAACCGCGGCGTCAGCGCGTGCGCGGTCTGCGACGGCGCCCTCCCCCGGTTTCGCAACAAGCCTTTGGTCGTGGTGGGCGGGGGCGATTCAGCCGTCGAGGAGGCCGACTACCTGACCAAATTCGGCAGCGTGGTTTACATGGTCCATCGTCGCGACCAGCTTCGAGCCTCGAAGATCATGGCCCAACGGGCCTTGGACAATCCGAAAATCAAGATCCAATGGAACCGCACCCTGGCCGAGGTGCTCGGCGACGACAAAAGCGGCGTGACCGGCGTGCGTTTGGCCAGCACGGTGGGCGAGCCGGACCTCGTGCTCGACGCTTCCGGCGTCTTCCTGGCCATCGGCCATACCCCCAACACGGCGTTCCTTCAAGGGCAACTCGAATTGACCCCCAAGGGTTACATCAAGTGGACTACGCCTTTCCGCACCTATACGAGCGTGGAAGGTGTGTTTGCGGCCGGCGACGTGGGCGACGATTACTACCGCCAGGCCGTCACCGCCGCCGGCAGCGGCTGTATGGCCGCCATCGACGCCGAACGGTGGCTGGCGGCAAAGGGCCTTTGAAGCACCCCGGTAACCGTCCCCAGGCCCCGTCAACAGGTGCGAATCGCCGAAAACAACGCCGATTGCTTGGAGAACCTGGTAACCGCCGCGCAGGACGCGCTCAACGGCTACGAATGGCGGAAAACAACGCCGGAGGCGATGTCGCTTCGCGAGGTTCGATGGCTCCACGACTGCTTGTCCCTGCGGCCGATCCTGCCCCTGAGGTCTTCATTCGAGACGTCTCCCCCCGTCCAAGCCGCAGGTTCGTCAAAACCCGGCGAGTTTTCGTGGAAAGGAGATCTTCCGCAACGGGTTTCGTTTGCCAAACGACGGCTCCCTGCCGATGGATGAATAACAGGAATCGTCAGGGCGCCGGGGCAAATCGCGTGCCTGGAGATCGCCTCGGAGTGCGTTGCCTGACGGGCAGCCCCCAGCTTGAGGCGAGCATCGATGGCCGAGGCCTGTTTGCGAGAACGAGTCCAGACTGCGCTGAAACGAAACCCCTATTTGGCGGGCAGGAGCGTTCGGTTCGAGGCCGAGCACGGTTTGATCAAACTCCGCGGCGTGGTCCGCTCCTACTATCAGAAGCAAATGGCCCAAGAGGCCATTCGCCGCATTGAAGGGGTCCAGGAAGTGCTCAACGAGCTGGAAGTCGCCCCAGAATTCCGCACCGGGGCGGAATCGCTTGGCCTTGCCGACTAAGATGCCGTGCCGGACCGCCCGGCCCCGGCTTGTCCCCCGCAGCGATCCAGGAGCAGTTCCAGGTAGCTGCGGCGCTCGCTGCGGGTCAGTCGCATGTGTTCGGCGAGCGAGGCGATGCACGCCCGGGCCGCGTCCAGGTCGTCGGCGACGGTCACGATCTCCAACTCGACAAACGTGCCGACGCGCTCGACTTCGTCGAGCGACGCCTCGATCTGGCGGCCCTGCCAGGCCACGGTCGCCTTGCGGCGGCGCTTGGCGACCTCGGCGATGGGCCGGAACCCCAGGGCGTCCAGCAGCGCCCCCCAATCCCCCTGAACGTCGGCCCCGGCAGGCAAGGCAAGGTCGATCTCGCGCCGGGTTTTCGTCGTCGCGTCGATTTTCGGCCCCTTGTACGTGATCCAATGCCCCCGATCCGAGCAGCGAATGCGCAGGGCCTCGTCGCTTGTCGCGAAATCGCGCGAAGGGTGAGCGAAGTAGAGGTCCGACTCGCGATGCGCTTCGGAAATCGACGCTCCCAGAGCGAGCAACCGCGACTCGATTTCGTCCAAGTCCGCGACGGGAAACTTTTGTTCGACTTCGATGCGCTGCGGCGCAACGCGGGGATCGTCACTGGCCATGGGGCTCTTCCGGAGGGTAGAATGATCGAGCAGCGCGGCCGCCTTTCGCACTTGCGGACCACGGAAGTCCAGACGTTCGCTGGACTCCGCGACGGGGGCGGCTGGCCTGGAGGCGCCCGCCATCGCCCCCTCGGCGTCGCGTAACCGTTCACGGGGACTGTCCCGATTTTCGCGGCGAAGTCCGCCAAAATGGGACTGTCCGCCTTGGCCGCAGGGGGCAGACGCATTTTTCGGCGCGAAACGGCCCGAAAAACGCGCCAGTCTCCGGCCTGTGAACGGTTACGGCGTTGCTTTGCCGCGCCCTTGGTTTGTCTCTTAAGAAAGCGTCTGTTGATGAGCGTATCACAAAGCCGGACCCTGGCAATAGCCCGCGCGACACGGCGGGGCCGCACCCCCGGTTGGCTGGCGGCCGTGTTGGCTGGCCTTTTGCTGATCGGGGTTGTGGCGATTTCGTGGATCGTGCTTCCCACGATCTGGGAAGACATGCGGGGCCACAACGTGCAGGCTTCCATCCATCCGGCCTTGGGCAAGAGGCTTCCGCTTTTGGCCTTGGAGCCGCTGACCGGAGACGGAGCCCCGGTCAACCTGGAGGATCTCGCCGGCAAGGTGGTCGTGGTCAATTTCTGGGGAACCTGGTGCCCTCCGTGCTGGGCCGAGTTGCCCCATCTGATCGCCTTGGCGAGGGAACTGCGGCAACACCCCAACTTCCGGATGTTCTTGGTGTCCTGCGCACCAGGCCGGGACGAGGATCCCGAGGAATTGAAACGCGAAACCGAGCAGTTTCTCGCCCAACGCAATTTCGACGTGCCCATCTACTCGGACCCAGGCCTGAAAACCCGACTGGCTTTCGATCGCACGGCGAAGCTCCGCGGTTTTCCCACCACGTTCGTTCTGGACGGCCAAGGGGTCCTTCGCGGGATTTGGAGCGGCTACAACCCCAAGGTGCCGGGCGAGATCCGGCAATTGGTGGTTCAACTGCTCGGGCAGGCTTCGTAGGGTTTTGGCTTCGCGCGAAGCGGACCCGAGCCTTGGACTTCGCGGCGACACAAGGCGGGGGCCATCACCCCAGGGCGTTCAAAAACTCGCGGACCGCCGCTCGAGGCGACGCCGCGTTGGCGATCGCCGCCCCCACGGCCACGCGGCGAAAGCCGCTGGCGAGAACAAGCGGCAGGTTCTCCAAGCGGATGCCGCCAATGGCGAACGCCGGCGCGGCGATCTCCGCCGCCACCGCCCTGAGTAAGGCAACGCCCGGAAAGGACTCGAACTGCTTCGTTTCCGACGGAAAGATCGGCCCGACGCCAAGGTAGTTCGCCCCTTCGAGCACGGCCTGTCGGGCCTGCTCGATGCCGTGGGTCGAGACGCCCACGAGGGCCTCCGGACCCACGATCGCCCGGGCGTCCTTGACGGACAACTCCTCTTGCCCGACGTGGACGCCGTCGGCCCGGGCAAGCACGGCCAGGTCCGGGCGGTCGTTCATGATGAACAGGACGCCCGCCTCGGCCGTGATCTGACGCAGTGCTCGGGCCCGCTGCAAAAGCGTCCGGTCGTCGAGCCGCTTGTCGCGGAGCTGTATGACGTGGGCTCCCGCCGAGGCAATGGCTCGGGCCAGCTCGACAAACTCCTCGGCCGTGGCGCGGCCGTCGATCAGCACGTACAGCCGGGCATGGTGCAAGCGCTCCACGCTGGCTCGAAGCGTCTCCACCGCCCGATGCAGCGTGTAAGTCTGGTAGCGAAGCTGTTCGATCTCCGCCGACGCGGGTGGATCGAGGATCTTGGCGAACTCCTCCAGGCTGCGGAGCGATTCTTGCAACCGGGTGAAATTGGCGGCCAGCACGCTCGCCGTGTCGTTGCGGCGCCATTCCGCGGGCGTGGCGAGCTGCGTGCCGACGTCGCCGAGCGTGTCTCGGGCGGCAAGGCGCTCGTGGGTCGGAAAGCGGGCCAGCACGGAGGCCAATTGGTGTCGAAGATGCTTCAGACGCGCCGTCAACGAGCCGTCGTCCAGGACAAACCGGACGTAATCCTCGACCACGCGGAGCCCCTCCCGAGCCCGGTTCGCCGCCGCGTCGATGACCCTTAACGCGAGCAAGCGCTCCCGTGGCGAAGGCCCATCGGACGGACGCCAGGCCGGGTCGCCTTGAGCAACGGGACCTTCGGTCGAGGCTGGCTCTTCGGATGAATCGGCCAACGAAGCCGTGTCTCGGGGTAAATCGGCGGAGGGTCTCCCCTCCGTGGCATGGATACGGGTCGGCGAAACATTATCCTCTGGCATAGCGGTTTCCGGATCGTTCGCCCCCGATTGAACCCCTTGGCCACCGATGGTTTCCGGATCGTATGGAAGTGGCTCCATTTCGATGGAGTCCGCCGAGACCGAGCCAAGCCCGTGAACGCGGTAGATCTCGGCTTCGAGACCAGTCGGCTCCAATCCCATTTGGCGAAGCCACTCGGCGACTTCGCCCTGAACGCTGGACAGCCCCCATAGGAGGTGATCCGTACCCAGCTCCTCGGGCAACCCCAGCATGCGAAGGCGCCGAACGATTCGGGCAAACGACTCGGCGATTTCCGGAGCAATCAGCTTGACTGGACACCCTCCTTGGGGAGGGTTCACGCCCGGGGAAACACCTTGCCAGGCGAGAAAACGGGTGGACAACCGCACGAGGCTGGGCCACCGCGAGCGGATGGCGGACGCATCCACGCCGAAACCGGCCAGCGTGATCGCGGCCCGGCATTCAGGCTCGGACAACAGCCCCAACAGGACGGCCGGGGCCTCGAGGCAATCGGAAAACTCTCCGATCGACCAGGCTGCCGCCTCGGTCAGGACCCTTTCGGCGGCCGGGGTGAAGCAGTATCGCATGTCTTCATGGTGCCACCGCATCGGCCGTTTCGCAAGCCTCCCGAAGGGAAGCACTTAAGTCCACGCTGGACGACGAATGTCGATCCCCGAAGCAAGGTTTTTGGGGAGTCTCCCGACGGTTCGTAACTCGAAGCCGGGCTTTCGGTTGCCTTGATTCCGAGGAACCCGAGAGCTACAATTCGGTGGCTGGATGAGTTGATCGGATGGCCGGAACGTCGGGTACGAAAGCCACCCGTCATGGGCAGGATGCCGTGGGCGACATATCTCTGGCCGGGACTTCCCCTGGTTTGGAAACGGGGCGATTGGTCTGCCCTGGGCGTAGCCTTGGCTTCCGCGGGGCTGATCCATTTCGCCTTAGTGGCCAGCGTGGTGTGGCCGGGAATTCTGCCGGGGGCAGTCCGGGACGGACTTTGGCTGTTGATCGTCGCCTGGTGGGCCGGAGCGGCCATTGCGGCATGGAGGCGCGACGCGCGGAATGCGGCCAGCGGCGACGGTTCCGATCCGGCAGACTCCTTCAGCGACGCCATCGGACATTACTTGCGCGGCAACTGGTTCGAGACCGAATGCGTGCTGAAGAACCTGCTGCGCCGGAATCCTCGCGATGTCGAGGCGGGCTTGATGTTGGCCACGTTGTATCGGCACACGGGCCGGACAGCGGAGGCAGAGCGGGAATTGGATCGGCTGGAGCGAATCGACGAAGCGGCCCGATGGGCTTTGGAAATCGCGATGGAGCGACGGTGGGCGGCCGAGGGCCGTGCGCAGGCCACGCGGGAGCCGCGTGAGGTCACCAACGGAGAATAACTATGTACGAACGATTTACCGACCGTGCCCGAAAGGTCATGCAACTGGCCAACCAGGAGGCACAGCGGTTCAACCATGAATACATTGGCACGGAGCACATCCTTCTGGGGTTGATCAAGGAAGGCAGCGGCGTGGCGGCCAACGTGCTGAAGAACCTTGACATCGACCTCCGCAAGATCCGGCTCGAGGTGGAGAAACTCGTCCAGAGCGGGCCGGACATGGTCACCATGGGCAAGTTGCCGCAGACTCCCCGGGCCAAGAAAGTCATTGAATACTCGATGGAGGAGGCGCGCAACCTGGGCCACAATTACGTCGGGACCGAGCATATTCTGCTCGGGTTGCTGCGCGAGCAGGAAGGCGTCGCCGCGCAAGTCCTCATGAACCTGGGGCTGAAACTGGAGGAGGTCCGCGAGGAGGTCCTGAATTTGTTGGGGCACGGGATGGAAGGAGGCGAGGGCTCGGAGCGGGCGGGCGGCATGGGCGGCGGGGCCAGCGGAGAGGCTCAGCGTGGCAGCAAGTCCAAGACCCCCGCGCTGGACAGCTTTGGCCGCGACTTGACCGAATTGGCGCGCCAGGGAAAGCTCGATCCCGTCATCGGCCGCGAAAAGGAAATCGAACGCACGATGCAGATCCTGAGCCGCCGCACGAAAAACAACCCCGTGCTCCTGGGCGAGGCCGGGGTGGGCAAGACGGCCATCGTCGAGGGCTTCGCGCAACGGGTCGTGGAAGGCAACGTGCCCGAGCTGCTTCTGGACCGCCGCATCGTGGTCTTGGATCTGGCGATGATGGTCGCCGGCACCAAGTACCGCGGCCAGTTCGAGGAACGGATCAAGGCCGTGATGAACGAGGTCCGCCGCGCGAAGAACACCATTCTGTTCATCGACGAGCTGCACACGCTGGTCGGGGCGGGCGGGGCCGAGGGCGCCATCGACGCCTCGAACGTGTTGAAACCGGCCCTGGCCCGAGGCGAAATCCAGTGCATCGGCGCCACGACGATGGACGAGTTCCGCAAGTACATCGAGAAGGACGCCGCGCTGGCCCGCCGGTTCCAGGAAATCATCGTCGAGCCCTCCACCAAGGAAGAGGCCGTCGCGATCCTCAAGGGGCTGCGCGACCGGTATGAAAAGCATCATCACGTGCGCATCACCGACGCGGCCATCACCAGCGCCGTCGAGCTGTCCAGCCGCTACATCAGCGGCCGGTGCCTGCCGGACAAGGCCATCGACGTGATCGACGAGGCGGGCGCCCGCGTGCACTTGAAGTCGATGACCCGGCCCCCCGATCTCAAGGAAATCGACGAGGAAGTCGAGCGCCTGAACAAGGAAAAGGAGGACGCCGTCGCCAATCAGGACTTCGAGAAAGCGGCCGCGCTGCGCGATCAGGCCGACAAACTCAAGAAGAAGAAGGCCCAAATCACCCGCGAATGGAAGGAGCGGGCCCGCGAGGCCGACGGCGTGGTCGACGAGGAAGTCATCGCCGAGGTCGTCTCCAAGATGACCGGCATTCCGCTGACCCGCATGACCATGGAAGACACCAAGCGGCTGATGGAGATGGAGTCGGAGCTTCACAAGCGGGTCATCAGCCAGGACGAGGCGATCCGGGCGATCGCCAAGGCCGTGCGCCGCAGCCGCAGCGGTCTGAAGGATCCACGACGGCCGACGGGGTGCTTCATTTTCGCCGGGCCGACGGGGGTGGGCAAGACGCTCCTGGCCAAGGCGCTGGCCGAATTCATGTTCGGCGATCCCGACGCCCTCGTCCAGATCGACATGAGCGAGTACATGGAGAAACACAACGTCAGCCGGCTGATCGGGGCCCCGCCGGGTTACGTCGGCTACGAAGAGGGCGGGCAGTTGACCGAAAAGATCCGCCGCCGGCCCTACTCGGTGGTGCTGCTCGACGAAATCGAAAAGGCCCACCCCGACGTGTTCAACATGCTCTTGCAGCTCATGGAAGAGGGCCGCTTGACCGACAGTTTCGGCCGCAACGTCGACTTCCGCAACACGATCCTGATCATGACCACGAACGCCGGGGCCGAGGCGATCAAGAACGAGTCGGCCTTCGGGTTCCAAAAGGTCGACGCCGACAGCTCCTACGAGAGTATGAAGAGCAGGGTCCAATCGGAGATCGAGAAGGTCTTCCGGCCCGAGTTCCTCAACCGCGTCGACGACGTGATCGTCTTTAGGCACTTGACCACGGAAGACCTGGGCAAGGTGGTCGAGCTGGAACTGGGCAAGGTCCGCGAACGGCTGAAGGAGCATGGGCTGTCGTTGGTGCTCAGCGAGGCGGCCAAGAAGTGGCTGATCAAGAAGGGGTCCAATCTCGACTTCGGCGCCCGCCCGCTGCGCCGCGCGATCGAGAACTTCGTCGAGGATCCGCTTTCGGAGGAATTGCTCAAGGGCGAATTCCAGGGCAAGGACACGGTGACGATCAACGTCAAGGAAGTCGCCGGCAAGAAGCAGCTCGTGTTTGTGGGCTCGGTCGGCCCCCTGCCCGAGGCCCCCGAGCCCGTCGGCGCGGCCGCCGGCGACGCGTCGCCGAGCGAGCCCGCCTAGCGCCGCCCTGGCTCGGCCGCGGCAGCCTCGGATGGAACAAGCCCGGGGAACCTTCCCCGGGCTTCGTTGTTTCTGGCCGCCCACGGGCGCGTTGACGAAAGCGCAGCGTTGTTCTAAGCTACACACTTTGCGCCGCCGCCGTGCGGCGCTCTCGGGGACATGGCGACCGCTTGCGGGCAGTGCGCCGTCTTTCGCGATCCTCCGCGGGGGAACGAGCCAGCGCCCGGCCTGCGGCGGTTGCGGGTTCTTTTCCGTTCGAGGCACGACGTGACTTCAACCCAAGCTCGCGATTTGGATCAACTGGCCATCAACACGATTCGCACGCTCGCCATGGACGCGGTCGAGGCCGCGAAGAGCGGGCATCCCGGCACGCCGATGGCCCTGGCGCCGGTGGCCCACGTGGTCTACAACGAGTTCCTCCGCTACGACCCCTCATCGCCCGGCTGGCCGAACCGCGACCGGTTCATTTTGTCCTGCGGCCACGCGTCGATGCTGCTGTATGCCGTGCTGCACCTCAGCGGCGTGAAGCGGCAGGCGGCGGACGGCCGCGTTCTCGACGAACCGGCGGTTTCCCTGGACGATATGCGCACATTCCGGCAACTCGAGAGCCGCTGCGCGGGCCATCCCGAGTACGGACACACGACGGGTGTGGAGATGACCACGGGCCCGCTGGGCCAGGGCGTGGCCACCAGCGTGGGCATGGCCATCGCCTCGCGCTGGTTGGCGGCCCGATACAACCGCCCGGGCTTCGATCTGTTCGACTTCCACGTCTATGCCTTGGCGAGCGACGGCGACCTGATGGAGGGCGTGTGCGGCGAGGCCGCCTCGCTGGCCGGCCACTTGAAGCTCTCGAACCTCTGCTGGATCTACGACGACAACAAGATCACCATCGAGGGCGAGACCTCGTTGGCCTTCAGCGAGGACGTGGCGGCGCGGTTCGGCGGCTACGGGTGGAATGTGCTTCGCGTGGACGACGTGAACCGGCTCGACGATCTTCGCGCGGCCCTGGCCAGGTTCCGCCAAGGCGCCGACCGGCCCACGCTGATCATCGTCCGCTCGATCATCGCTTTCGGGGCCCCCACCAAGCAAAACACCCACGCGGCGCACGGCGCCCCGCTGGGCGAGGACGAGGTCCGCGCGACGAAGGCCGCCTACGGGTGGCCGCCGGACGCGCATTTTCTGGTGCCCGAGGAAGTGCGGGCCCATTTCGCGGCGGGCATCGGGGCGCGCGGGCGGCGATGCCGCGAGGCGTGGGAGGCGCGGTTCGCCGACTACGCGAAACAGTGGCCCCAGGAAGCCGACGAACTCGCCAGGATGGCCCGCCGCGAATTGCCCGCTGCTTGGGACGACGGCCTCAAGCCGTTTCCGGCCGACCCCAAGGGGTTGGCCACGCGGGCGTCCTCCGGCAAGGTGCTCAACCAGGCGGCCCAGCGCGTGCCCTGGCTGATTGGCGGCTCGGCCGATCTCGCCCCCTCGAACAACACGCTGTTGACCTTCGCGGGGGCGGGCAGTTTCTCCGCCCAGAATCCCGCCGGACGCAATTTGCACTTCGGCGTCCGCGAACATGCGATGGGCGCGATCGCCAACGGCTTGGCGCTGTGCGGGTTGCGTCCGTACGCGGGCACGTTTTTCATCTTCAGCGATTATATGCGCCCCGCCATCCGCCTGGCCGCGCTGATGAAACTGCCCGTGCTGTACATTTTGACCCACGATTCGATCGGGGTGGGCGAGGACGGGCCGACGCACCAGCCGATCGAGCAATTGGCGGCGATGCGGGCGATCCCCAACGTGACGGTGCTCCGTCCGGCGGACGCCAACGAAGTGGTCGAGGCCTACCGCGTGGCCCTGGCGAGCAAAGACCGGCCCGTGGCCCTGGTGCTGACGCGCCAGAACCTCCCCAGCCTGGACCGCGCCGAGCTCGCTCCGGCCGCCGGGCTCGCCCGCGGCGCCTATGTCCTGGCCGACGCCCCTGGCGGGCCGCCGCAGGTGATCCTCATCGGCACCGGCAGCGAAGTGTCGCTCTGCCTCGAGGCCCGCCAGAAACTGGTTGCCGAGGGCGTCCGCGCCCGGGTGGTCAGCATGCCCAGTTGGGAACTTTTCGAGGCCCAGCCGGCCGAATACCGCGAGTCAGTGCTCCCGCCAGACTGCCCTGCCCGCGTCGGCGTGGAACTCGGCACGTCGTTGGGCTGGGAGCGGTACTTGGGCTGCGGCGGGCGCTTCGTGGGCATGGCCGGTTTCGGGGCATCGGCCCCGGCCAACGTGCTAATGAAGCATTTCGGCATCACGGTGGACAACATCGTGGCCCAGGCCAAGGCGGCCATCGAGCAATGCCGCACGGCCTTTCGCGCGTCGTGAGAAGATCGCCGCTGGCCCCATCACGACCCGTCCGTGGCTGAAAAATGGCGAACCGGCCTTTGTGGGGGCGGGGTGCGCCGTTGTCGGGAGATGTTCACGTGCTTGCCGGAAAGGGGTTTCTTCGGTCCCGCAGAAGCCGGCGACTCTCAAACGCACACCGCACCCGGCTCCCACTCGGCCTCGGCCCTTGTTCCCCTCCCATGTCGCCCATAGAATGAAGGCTTTCCGTACTGAACGCGGGCGTGAGTCTTTCAAAGGAACGGTAGCGAATGACCAGTCGTTCTCTGAAGGTGGCGGTGATCGGTGGCGATGGGACCGGCCCGGAAGTGGCCGCCGAAGGCGTGAAGGTGCTCAAGGCAGTGTGCCAGTTGGAAGGGATCGGTCTGGAATTGGTCGATTACGACCTTGGAGGCGACCGCTACCTGCGGACCGGCGAGATCCTGCCCGACAGCGTGCTCAAGGAACTGGGCACGTTTCCCGCGATCCTCTTGGGAGCGATTGGGCACCCGGACGTCGCGCCGGGCATTCTGGAGCGTGGGCTGCTGTTGGCGCTGCGGTTCCATTTCGACCAGTACATCAACTTGCGGCCGGTGAAGCTTTTCCCGGGCGTCGAGACGCCGCTGGCCGGCAAGGGGCCCGACGATATCGACTTCGTCGTCGTGCGCGAGAACACCGAGGACCTGTACTGCGGCATGGGCGGGTTCTTGAAGAAGGGCACGCCGGATGAAGTCGCCATGCAGACCGCGGTCTATACGCGCAAGGGTTGCGAGCGGTGCATCCGCTGGGCCTTCAACTATACGCGCAAGCGCAACAAGAAAAAGCGGCTCACCCTGGTGGCCAAGACGAACGTGCTCACGTACGGGCACGACCTCTGGTGGCGGACGTTCCAGGACGTGGCCAAGGAGTTCCCCGACGTCCAGACCGACTACAACCACGTCGACGCCTGCTGCATGTGGATGGTCAAGAACCCGGAATACTACGACGTGATCGTCACCACGAACATGTTCGGCGACATCATCACGGACCTCGCCGGGGTGTTGCAGGGCGGGATGGGCGTGGCCGCCGGCGGCAACATCAATCCGGAGCCGGGCGGCGTGAGCATGTTCGAGCCGATGGGCGGCAGCGCCCCCAAATACACCGGCAAGCACGTCATCAACCCCATCGCCACCATCTCCGCCGCCGCCATGCTCCTGGAGCACACCGGCCACGAGAAGGCGGCCGCCCGGGTCATGAAGGCCATCCAGATCGTCACCGGCACGAAAATGAAGAGCCAGGCCGCCGGCAAGATGGGCTACAGCACCCAAGAGGTGGGCGACCTGGTGGTGCAAAATTTGTAGGATCGCAGGGCGGGCCAAACAGAGTGCGGCGCGCCGAAAGCGGCCTCTGGGGATCGCGAGCCAACAAGGACCGCCATGATCTCCCTCATCGAAGCCCTCAACTACCGGTGCCTGCGTTACGTGCGGCAACCGCTCAAGCCGTTCCAAGTCTTGGTGGGCCCGAACGCGAGCGGCAAGACAACGTTCTTGGACGTCCTGGGTTTTCTTCGCGACTTGGTCGCGGAAGGCCTGGATACGGCAATCAGTGGACGTACCGCGTACTTCACCGATCTCGTCTGGAGGCACGAAGGGGGAGGCTTCGAGTTGGCGGTAGAGGCCAATATCCCTCCAGCCCAGCGAAACTTGCTGGAAGACAAGTCGTTCGATACTGTGCGGTACGAAGTCTCACTCCGGTTCCACGAACCCTCGAACGAAGTGGAAATCGTTGCCGAGCAGGGGCTTCTGAAACGCGATGCGCCCGTGCAATCGCCCCAAAGGCGTTTGTTCCCTGAGTCTCAGGTTCCACCCGCCACGATCGTCACCCCTCATGGGTCGGGGGAAACTCGCCGTCTGTTCAGCAAGACGCGTGGCGGCAACGACAACTACTACGCCGAGGCGCATCCGAAGCAGGGCCGCTGGCGCCCGGCCTTCAAGCTTGGGCCTAGAAAGTCCACCCTGGCGAATCTTCCCGAAGACGAGGTGAATCTCCCGGTCAGCACGTGGCTCAAGTCGTTTCTTTCGGAAGGCATCGAGAGAATCGTACTGAACAGCCTGGAGATGCGAAAAATGAGCCCGCCCGGACAGGGCACGGGGTTCAAAGCCGACGGTTCGAACTTGCCTTGGGTGGTCGCGGATCTTCAGTCGAAGCTACCTGACCAAGTGGAGCAATGGGTGCGACACTTGAGGATTGCGCTTCCAGATCTTCGGGCGATCCACACGGTCCTGCAAGAGGACAACCGAAACCGTTACGTAAAACTCGTCTACGAAGGCGGGCTGGAAGTTCCTTCCTGGATGGCATCCGACGGCACGCTGCGCCTCTTGGCATTGACATTGCCCGCTTATCTTCGCCGACTGAAGAGCGTCTATCTTATCGAGGAGCCAGAAAACGGAATCCATCCGAGCGCGGTGGAAACCATGTACCAGTCTCTTTCCTCCGTGTACGATGCTCAAATCCTTTTGGCAACGCATTCGCCGGTCATCCTCAGTGCGGCCAGGCCTGAAGACGTGTTGTGCTTCGCCAAGACCCAGGACGGCGCGACCGACATCGTATCCGGGGACAAGCACCCAGAGTTGGCCGACTGGCGCGGCGAAGTGAACTTGGGCACGTTGTTTGAGTCGGGGGTCTTGGGTTGAGCATCCACCCTGAACAAAGCGACCTGATATGCCTTGTCGCCGACCGGAATATGTTTGCGGCGCTCCACGCGATTCTCCGTCGACCGAAGTCGCTCTCAATTCGCGCCATCACTTTCGTGATCCACAGCCATCCGGAAAGAGATTCCGGGTGTTGCTTTCGCGGGCACGATTTTCTTCGGCCGTTTCAACGCCGGTATACTCACGCCCTGGTGATGTTCGATCGCGAAGGCTGCGGCAAGGACCTCAAGCCTCGGCTGGACCTCGAAGCAGAGGTGGAGGCCCGGCTCCAACGGAGTGGCTGGGACAATCGCGCCAGCGCGATCGTCCTCGACCCCGAATTGGAGTGCTGGGTTTGGAGTGGTTCCCCGAAAGTGGATCGGGCCCTCGGGTGGATAGGGCGGACTCCAACCCTGCGAGCATGGTTGCTGGAGCGCGGTTTCGTGAAGGAGGACGCTATCAAGCCATCGCGCCCGAAGGAGGCTATGGAGGCGGCATTGCGCGAGGTGCGTCAGCCTCGCTCTTCCGCCATCTATGAGGACCTCGCAACGAATGTCAGTCTGCAGCGCTGTACCGATCCAGCGTTCACCAAGCTTCGGACTACGCGGCAAGCATGGTTTCCTCGAACGCAATGCACGAGAGCATGAACACGCAATGAAGAACACGATCTTCGACCTCTCCGGCCGTTCGGCCCTGATCACCGGCGGGAGCCGCGGAATCGGCAAGGCGATCGCCACGGGATTTGCCCAGGCCGGGGCGGAGCTGTTCTTGTGCAGCCGCAAGGAAGACGAGATCCGCGCGGCCGCCGAAGAGATCCACAAGCAAACGGGCGTCCGCGTGGAATGCGTCGCGGCCGACATGGCCAAGCGCGACGACGTGCGCCGACTCGCCGAACTGGCCATCGAGCGGCTCGGCAAAGTCGATATCGTGGTCAACAACGCCGGATGGAACATCCCCCAGCCGATCGACGCGATTCGCGACGAGGACTGGGATTACCTCGTCGAACTGAACCTGACGAGCTGCATGGCCCTCACGCGGGCCCTTGTGCCAGGGATGAAGGAGCGGCGATGGGGCCGGGTGATCCATATTTCGTCGATCATGGGCCTGGCCAGCACACCCGAGCGCAACGCCTACTCGGCCACCAAGTCGGCCCTGATCGGCATGGCCAAGGCCAGCGCGCTGGATCTCGGGCCGTTCGGCATTACGGTCAACTGCATCGCGCCGGGCCCGATCGCCACGGAGATGCCGATGTCGATTCTCACCAAGCCGCAGCAAGACGCCCTGGCGGCCCGCACGGCCATGAACCGCTGGGCCCGGCCCGAGGAATTGATCGGCCCCGCCCTGCTCCTGGCCAGCGAGGCGGGGAGCTACATCACCGGCACGGTGATCGTGGTCGACGGCGGCGCCCTGGCGAGGATATTCTAGCAACAGGCAACCTCAGGTTGTGGCATCTGCGCGCCAGGCGCGCAGGGTTGGAAAAGCTCATTCCAAGTCGGGGACGGTTCCTTTCACCGCGATGCGTCTCCCACGGACTTGGGCGACACGGGGACGAGGCGGTCACGCTGGCATGTCAAGAAGTACGGGTACTACCATGAGGGACCCTAGGATGTCTACTCGACAAACCATGAGGTTGGCGTTTGGTTTGCTTCTCGGACTGGTCGTCTCGGCCGCTCTTGCCGACGGCCCGCGCACGGTCGTCTCGCTGGATGGCCTGTGGGAGATCGCCGAGGGCGGAATGGAGCTGGCGCCGGCGAAGTTCGATCGCCGCGTGCCCGTGCCCGGGCTGGTGGACCTGGCCACGCCGCCCTTCGAGTCGCCCGGCTCGACGGTCTCGCCGACCGAGCGCCAGCAGAGGAAACGGCCCGCCGACCCAAGGCGCGAAGCGTTCTGGTATCGACGCTCCTTCAAGCTGGAAGGCCCGGTGCCGGAGGTGGCTCGCCTGAAGGTCAACAAGGCGCGCTACGGCACGAAGGTGATTCTCAACGGCAAGAGCGTCGGCGAACACGGGCCGAACTGGACGCCCGGCTGGTTCGACGTCAAACCGTTCCTGAGAGGCGGCGGGGAGCCGAACGAACTGCTCATCCGCGTCGGGGCGTCGCTGGCCCAGGTGCCGCCACATTGGACCGAGGGCTGGGACTTCGAGAAGAGCCGGTACATCCCCGGCATTTACGATTCCGTGGCGTTGATCCTCTGCGGCCAGCCGCACATCGTCAACGTCCAGGCCGTGCCCGACGTGGAAAAGCGAAGCGTCCGCGCCGTGGTCGAACTCGGCGCCGCTGCGAGCGGGCGGGTGAACGCCGCCGTGCGCGAGGCCAAGTCCTCCCGCGTCGTCGGTCAGGCCTCGGTGGAGGCCTGCTCGGCCCGTCAGGTCGAGCTGACCGTCCCCATCCGCGACGCGCGCCCGTGGACGCCGGAGGATCCGTTCCTTTACGAGCTGGTCGTGGACACGGGGGGCGACGCGTCGCGGACGAAGTTCGGCCTGCGCACGTTCACCACCGACCCGGCCAGCGGGCGCGCGGTGCTCAACGGACGGCCCTATTTCCTGCGCGGTTCGAATGTCTGCATCTATCGCTTTTTCGAGGACGCGGCGCGCGGCGACCTGCCGTGGGACCGCGAGTGGGTGCGCGCGCTGCACCGGCGGTTCAAGGAGATGCACTGGAACGCGCTGCGGTATTGCATCGGCTTTCCGCCCGAACTTTGGTACGAAATCGCCGACGAGGAAGGCATCCTGATCCAGGACGAATTTCCCATCTGGTATGGCGGCGGGCAGGACGCGTGGCCCAAGGAAATCACGCGGCAGCACCTCGCCGTCGAGTTCACCGAATGGATGCGCGAGCGTTGGAACCATCCTTGCGTCGTCATCTGGGACGCGCAAAACGAAACCACCGACGACGCGGTCGTCGCCGCGACCCTGACGGCCGTGCGCGGGCTCGACCTCTCGAACCGCCCGTGGGACAACGGTTGGGGCGCGCCGCAACAACCCGGCGACATCTCCGAGGCCCATCCCTATCGGGCGAACCGGCAGGATTTCTCGCTGGCGATCTTCGCGAAGGAAACGGGAGTGCCGAACAACGGTCCGGGCACGGGCCGGCGTCCCTTCGTGGACCTGGGCCGCCCGCCCTATCTCATCAATGAGTACGGCTGGCTCTGGATCAACCGCGACGGCACGTTGCCCACGTTGACGGTGGACATTTACAAGCGGCTGCTCGGCGAAAAGGCGACCGCCGACCAGCGCCGCCACTATTACGCGCGGACGCTGGCGGCGAAGACCGAGTTCTGGCGCAGTCGCCGCAAGTGCGCCGGCGTGCTGCATTTTTGCGGTTTGGGCTACTCGCGCCCCGACGGGCAGACCAGCGACAATTTCATCGACGTGAAAAACCTGGTTTTCGAGCCGAACTTCCGCCGGTACGTGGGCGACGCCTTCGCGCCGGTCGGCGTGGCGATCGACTTCTGGGGCAACGAACTGCCGCCCGGCGAAAAACGCGAAATCCCCGTCGTGGTCGTCAACGACCTGGATGCGCGATGGGCGGGCGACGTGCGTCTTTGCCTGCTGCGGGGCGAGAAGCCGATCGCCGAACAAACGCGCAATGCCGAAGTCCCCGCGCTCGGCGACAAGCGGCTGGCGTTCCCGCTGGCCGTCCCGGCCGAGCCGGGCCGCTATACCCTGGAAGCCTCGCTGGCGCGCCAGGGCTCGCCCGAGGTGCGAAGCCTGCGGGACTTTGTCGTGCTCACTCCGGAAGAGCGCGAAGCCCGCCGCAACCTCGCCGAGGGCCGGCCCGTCAGGGCCTCGTCGGTGCTCTCGCTGGACGGCCAGGTCTACCGCGCCGAGTTCGCCGTGGACGAGAAACCGGACACGCGCTGGTCGAGCGAGTTCCGCGATCCCCAGTGGCTTGCCATCGACCTCGGCGCGACGCAAACGATCTCCCGCGTCGAGCTGGTGTGGGAAGCCGCGTTTGGCAAAGCCTACGCGATTGAAGTGTCGCCGGACGGCGAAAACTGGAGGACCGTGCACACCACGGCCAAGGGGGCCGGCAAGATCGAAGAGATCCGCTTCCCGCCGACGCAGGCCCGCTGGGTCCGCCTCCGCGGCACCCAACGCGGCACGCCGTTCGGCTACTCGCTGTGGGAATTGCGCGTGTTCCACTGAACGACGATCCCCGCCGCCCCGCCCTCGGGGAAATCGCAGGACGGAGGGCGAGCCCCACGCCGCATCTTCGCGCAAGGCCGGCGGGGATCCGGCGTGGGTTCACCACTTCGTGCCGTTGCTGGGCTGCAGGGCGCCGCGCACGCCAAGCTTCTCGGGGTGCCGCGCGATCGAATCGGTGAAGACCCTTGCGTCGCGAAGAATCGGCCTCAGCTCCCGGCTGAGCGATTCGATGTTCATGACCGTCCGGTTGAGATTGTCGTACAGTTCGCGGTCCGTGGCCAGCCGTCCGAGGGTGCCTCGGCCCTGGTTGATGTTTTCGGTGAGCACGAGCATCTGGTCCGCCAGGCGATCGAGTTTTTCGCTCGACTGGCTCAATCGGTGGATCAAGGCCTGGCCTTGATCGCCCAGCGCCGTGGTGAATCGGTCGAGGTTTCGAAGGTTGCTGTCGAAGCCGACCATGACCTTGTCGGCGTTGCCGACGGTCTGTTGCGTCGCCCGGATCAATTCCGGAAGCCGGTCGGCGGCCTCCTTGAGCCTGGCCTTGGTCTCCGCGCTTCCGAAGACTTCATTCAGGGAGTGGATCGCGCTGCGGGCCTCGCGCGAGGCGTCCTCCGTGTGGTCGACGATGCGGTTGATTTTTTCCTGATTCGTCGCGAGCAGGTCGCTGACCCGCTTGATCGTGGAACTCAGCTCGGAACTCGTCTTGGTGATGGATCCGATCGCGTCGGAAAGCCGCTGCTGAAGATTTCCAATCACCTGAAGGGGATCGACATAGGCTCGTCCCTCGATTTCGCCGCCCTCGGGCAGCGGTTCCTTGTCGCCCAGCTCGGGGCTGGGATCGATCTTGATCGCGGTGTCGCCGCCCAAAAGCGAGGAGGTGATTCGGGCCACGTCGGTCTTGTAGACCACCGTGTTTTCGTCGAGCATCGCCGTCACCCGCACCTTGTCTTGAAGCGGCTTGACCTCCGTCACGCGCCCCACGTCCACGCCCAGTCGCCGCACGGGCGTGTTGACCATCACGTTGGAGGCCTCGGGAAAGAGCATGTGGATCGTCTTTCGGCCGCGAAACGCCTGCGGCCCCTCGCCAAAAAGGAAGACGAGGATCACGGTGATCAACAGCGCGGCCAAGACCGTGAGGCCGACGCGGAAGTGCACGACTCGTTCGTCCATGGTTTACCCTTCGTATTTGCCGCCCCCGTTCAACGCCCGCAACTCCATCAGACGCTCGCCCGCCTCGCCCCGCACGAACTGCCGCACCCGGCGATCCTGGGCCGATTCGAGCAGCTCGGGCGGCCCGTCGTAGAGGATCTGCGACTCGTTGGGCCGCAACCGGCCGAGGGGGTAGAACATCACCACGCGGTCGGCGACTTTTTGCGCGGTGCGCATGTCGTGGGTCACCACGATGCTGGTGACGGGGTGGCGTCGCCGGGTGTTGAGGATCAGTTCGTTGATCACGTCGCTCATGATCGGATCGAGCCCCGTCGTGGGCTCGTCGTAGAGCATGAGTTCCGGCTCCAGGGCAAGCGCCCGGGCCAGCCCCACGCGCTTCCGCATCCCCCCCGACAACTCCGCCGGTTTCTTGCTCAAGATGCTCTCGGGAAGTCCGACCTCGGCCAGCCGGGCGACGACGATCTCGCGGATTTCGTGCTCCGGCCGCGCCGAGTGCTGGCGGAGCGGGAAGGCGACGTTCTGGGCGATCGTCATGCTGTCGAACAACGCCGCTTGCTGAAACAAGAACCCGAATCGCACCCGCGTTCGCGTCAGGTCTTTCCGGTTCATCCGGTAGATGTCCTGGCCGTCGAAATAGACCTTGCCTTGGGTCGGGCGCAGCAGGCCGATGATCGATTTCAGCAGCACGGTCTTCCCGCAGCCGCTTTCGCCGATGACGGCAACCGTTTCGCCCCGGGAGACCTCCAGAGAAAGGTCGCGGAGGACCTGCTGCCGCCCGAAGCGCACGCTCAACTGCTCGATGCGAAGCAGCGGTTCGAGTCGTTCGTGGCTCGACGTCCGATCGACCATGGTCTCAGATCAGCGGCGGGCTCTTGGGCCAGAGCATGGTATAGGTCGACTCGAGCACGATGTTCAAGATCATGTCGAGAAAAAGGATCGTGCAGAAGCACTGCACGAAGGCGGCGGTGGCCGCCCGGCCCACCCCCTCGGCCCCCGGATCGCAATGAAATCCCCGGTGGCAGCCGATCAAGGCGATCGCCGCCCCGAAAAACAGGCTCTTGAACACGCCGGAAAACAAATCGAAATTGCCCACGAATCGCGCGGAATTGTGGATGTAGTGGAACCAGTCGATGTGCAGCATGTAGACGCTGTAGTAGGCCGCGCCCACCACGCCCATGAAGTCGGCCATGATCGTCAGGGCCGGGATCAGGATCAGGCAGGCGAGGAAACGCGGCACGACGAGATAATGGACCGGGTCGGCGCCCATGCTTTCCAGCGCGTCGATCTGTTCGGTCACCCGCATCGTGCCCAATTCCGCCGACATCGCGCTGCCCACCCGGCCCGCCAGCATCGTGGCCGCCAGCACGGGTCCCAACTCCCGCACCAGCGACATGTTGATCACCGCCCCGAGCCGGGTTTCGAGATTCATCATCCGAAACTGCCCGTAGCTTTGCACCGCCAGGATGACGCCGATGAACGTCCCCGTCAGCGCCACCACGGGCAAGCTGAGGACGCCGATTTGATAAAAGGCGGGAAGCAACGTCCCCTTGCGGGGCATGCGCGTCAACAGCCATTGAAAGGTCTGAAACGCGAAGATCGACAGACTTCCCAGGTCGGCCGTCCACTGGCTGACCACCGCGCCAAGGTCCGCAATCCAATCGAAGAGCCAAACCATCGGCCCGTTGCGGCGCGGTTGTCGGACATTCAAGGCTCCGGCGTTGGAGACGTTGGACATGATGCGACGAAGAGGAGGCTGGAATGAAGCTTTTCCGCGCCACGAGGCGCGCCGGTCTCGCTTGGGCGAGTCGTTGACTCGCCTGGCGATGCGCGACCACGTACTTTACTACCTCATTCCTTTTTCGTCTGCATCGAAAATCCGACTTGAGCTGGCTTTTCCGAGAATAGAGATCTGGATAAATGACGAGGATACCCAATATCCGTAGATTGCACTGCCTGGATAGATTGAGACAAGGCCATACCTCCCAACGGTGCGTTCCCACTCCATGCGATGAACTGCCTCGGTTTTGGGATAGGCCGATGCTGCCCACCGTCGTGGCGCGACAAGCGAGCCTTACAACCACGGAATCCCCCGACTAGAGCGGTATCGTGCAGCCATCAGGCCCTATAACGTCATGGATGAGATCGGATTACTAGGGAATTGGGTAAGGGCCGTAACCCTCGCATCGGAAGGGCCCTTCCTCAAAAGGGCCAATTGGCCACCACGGCGCCACTCGCGAGAGGGGACATTTTCCGTCCGCAGGTGGCTATCGCAAGAGCCCTTTGCAGCCAACCCAATGGCGTTGCCTGGACGGTCTGCCACCCAGCACCCGGCACGCATGGCGCGCAACTGGGGTGCTTTTCTTCGATGCGGAGCACCGAAGCATTGAGCCTTGGGATGCGTCTTATTGGCGAGCTTTCAGCAGCGCCCGCCGCCGCAACTCGTCAAGCTCAGCGCGGAGGCGATGACGCAAGGGACTCTCGGGACGCAGTTCGTTGAGCAGGGCCTCGGCCTTGGATTCCACTTCCGGACTAAAGGCACGGCCCGAAAAAATCGTGCGCCAACTCTTGGCTATCTGCTGTTCGGTGAGCACTCGCAACCTCGGTCATGCGACTTGACTTACCGCCATTATCCATTTTTTAGCGTGGAAAACCGGAGAAATCAAGCCGCCGCGCCGCCCCAGTATTTCCCCACGGGACCCGCAGCCCTCTTTGCCGGACGGCGGGTCTGGTTGGGAGCATGATGCCACCCAACGCCCGTCCAACTTCTTGCAACCGTTCAGGGGGATTGTCCCCATTTTCGCGGCGAAGTCCGCGAGAATGGGACGGTCCGCCTGGGGCCGGTAAGGTCAGGCACGTTTTTCGGCACGAGACGGCGCCAACGATCCAGTCCCCGGCCTGTGAACGGTTGCGATTTCTTGATGCTGACTCTTTTGTGCTGACGGCCAACAGACTCTGTCGGCGCTCGGAGTTGCGGCCGATTTCGGCTTGAGGCTTCGGCGAGGATCAACCGATGGCGCGGTGGTGTGGCAAGCCCGAAGCGGAGCGATGGGCGCAGACAGCCACCGGCGGCGCGGCTGCGCCCTGCGCAGAGCCTCGGGCAGACCATCCGACGGGGCCGCGGTCCTACTTTGCCTAAAGCGAGCGGATCTTCACGTTGCGATAGCTCACCTTAGCGCCGTGGTCCTGGAATCCGATGTGGCCTTCGCGTGGGAAGTCCTTGAGGGCCTTGTGGTATTTGTTCTTGGAGCCGTCGGGATTCTGGCCCGGCGTGGTCCAGCGGTCGAGATCCATGTCGATGATCTTCTCGCCGTTCATGACCACTTCCAGGCGGTTGTTCTTGGCGGTGATGACGACGTGGTTCCAGGCATCGGCCTTGACCATTTCCTTGGTCGGCGCCAGGGCGTCGTACACGGCCCCGCAGCTATGCTTGCTCGGCGCGCCCACAGGCTTGTAGACCTGGATCTCGATGCCCGTCTGGACGCAGTCGCGCGGATTGCCGGTGCGGATGAAGATGCCGCTGTTGCCCTCGGTCTTGAACTCCAGGTCGAGCACGAAATTGCCGAAGCGGTCCTTGGTCCAAATGTCGCCGGCCGGCCCCTGGCGGACCATCGCGCCCTCGACGATGGCCCAGCCCTTGCCGGGCGATTTGCCGGCCGCGTCCGTCCAGCCCGAGAAGTCCTTTCCGTTGAACAGCGGCCGCCATCCTTTTTCTTTCTCCTCGGCCAACACGCCGGGGGCGCTGAGCGCGAAGGCAAGGCAGACGAACGAAGCCGCGATCAGGCTGCAAGCAAGGCCGTAGCGGAAGGGGCGTTTCATGGGGTGGTTCCTCCAAAGTTCCAGTGCTCGGCGCCGCCGCGGTGGAAATCCAACCCGTTCCCAGCAACGCGGAGGCGGCAGGTACCCGGCCATTGTAATCGTTCGGTTCCCGATTGGCGATACGGAGGGATCCGGCCTTTCGAGGGACCTGTTTCCCATCCCGTTCCCGTACCGTGAAAACGCAACGCGCGGTAGGATGGTTGAGCGAGGCAAAGCCGTAGTTTGTGATTCCGAGAACGCCATGAGCGCGCCGTGGGAGTGGCTACGGTCCCTGCTGGATTGTCTGGCCGCAGGGCGTCCTTGCGCGCTGTGCATCGCGGTGAGCGCCCGCGGTTCGACGCCCCAAGCCGCCGGGGCGGCGCTGCTGGTCCACGCCCACGGCGAGACCGAGGGCACGATCGGCGGGGGATGCGTCGAGGCCGAGGTGCGCCGCCGCGCGTTGGCCATGCTGGGGTCGCGGTCGTCGGGCCTGCTGCGCTTCCACCTGGATCACGACACGGCCGCCGACAACGGCCTGCTTTGCGGCGGCCAGCTCGACGTGGCGGTTGTTCCGCTCGCCGACTCCGGAGAGGCGGAACCGTTCCGCGAGGCCCTCGCGCGGCTCGACCGCCACCAGCGGGCGTGCGTCCCGCTCCGCGTCCAGCACGAGGGGAAGACCCTGGAATACCGCCTGAACCTCGAACCGGCGCCGACGCTGCTTGTCGCCGGGGCGGGCCACGTGGGCGCGGCCCTGGCGCGGCTGGCGATCGGGCTCGGTTTTCGCGTTGTGGTCCTCGACGATCGGGCCGACCTGCTCGCACCGGACCGTTTGCCCCCGCCCATCGAGACCGTGGCCGGCAACATCGAAGCCAGCTTGCGCCAGTGGCCGGTGGACGCGAACACCTACGTGGTGATCGTGACCCGGGGCCACGCCCAGGACGAGGGGGCACTGTACGCGGTGATCGGTTCGCCGGCCAAGTACCTGGGCATGATTGGCAGCCGCCGGAAGATCCAGATGATCTTCGAGGACCTGGAATCCCGCGGCGTGCCCCCGGCAAGACTGGAACGGGTGCATGCTCCGATCGGACTCAAGATTGGCGCGACGACCGTCCCGGAAATCGCCGTTAGCATCGCCGCCGAGTTGATCCAGGTGCGGCGGGCCGTGCCCTGCCAGGCGGTGGAAGGCCCTTTGTGAACCGTAACCGTTCACGGGGACTGTCCCCCTTGGCCGGTCAGGGGGCAGCCGCATTTTTCGGCGCGAAACGGCCCGAAAAACGCGCCAGTCCCCGGCCTGTGAACGGTTACTGTGAGGCGACCGCTTGACTGCCGTGCGAGCGCCGCGTCCCGAAGACCCTGGATCGGGGCCGGCGGGGCTTGCCGCGACTGGCGTTCAGGAGGGTAGCGTTCCCTGCACGTCCTCCGGTCGATCGAGGTTTAGCAGCACGCCCGGATCGTCCACTTCGACCTCGCGGCAGACGACGCCCGGCGTGTGAAGCAGATCTCGCAGCGGCGCGTCGGGCCGAGCGGCCAGGATTTGCGGAATGATTCGGGCGGACAAAAGCGGCGGATGCCCACGCTTGCCTCGGTAGCTCGGAATGGCCACGTCGGCCGAGCCGATCGCCGCCGCCAACGCGTTGTACGTCTCCTCCCGAACGAGCGGGCAGTCCACCGGCTGCACGAACACCGCCTGAATCGACTCGCCCAGCGCTCGAAGCCCAACCTGAACGCTCCCGGTCCGTCCCCGGTCGGGATCGAAATTCACCACGTGGCGATAGCCGAGCCGTTCCACCACCGGCCTTACGGCTTCCGCGTGATGGCCGAGCACCACGACCACGTCGCCTAGCTCCCGCAGCCACGGCGGCGACAGCACGTGTTCGATCAGCGGCCGCCCTTGGCGCCTGGCGAGGGCCTTCGGCTCGCCCATGCGGGTTGATCGTCCCGCGGTCAACACCACCAGCGCAAGGTCCCTCATCGGCTACCGCTTCTTCATCGTCATGCTGATCCCGTAACTCTCCATCATGATGAACGAAGTGACCAGGTTCGGGTTCGTGGTGATGGCCTCGATGTAGCGGGGGTCGGGCATGGGGGCGTGCATGTCGTGGCCGAGGATCAGGCCGCCGGGGCGGACCAGTGGCAAGAGCTTTTGCAGATAGTCGACGTAGCCTTTCTTGTCCGCGTCGAGAAAGATCAGGTCGATCGGCTCCTTGTGCTGCTTGACCGTCTCATGGGCGTCTCCCTCGATGATCGTGATCACGTCCTCCACGCCCGCCTTCTTGAAATTCTCCCGGGCCATCTTGATGGCCTTGGGATCGATCTCGTGCGTGAACACCCGGCCGCCGGCCGCACGGGCTCCCATCGCCAGCCAGATGGTCGAATAGCCGCTGGAGGTGCCGACTTCGACCACGCGCTTCGCGCCGAGCGACTCGGCTAGTTGCCAGAGCACCCTGCCTTCGCGGGTCGTGACGTTGAGATACCACCGGCCCTTGCTCATTTCCTCCAGCGCGGCCAGGGCCTGCTTTTCCTTGTCGTCCCTGGGCAGGGGAGGACGGTCGATGGGCGGGGCGCCCCCGAATTCGAATCCCCGTTCTCCCGGCTTGCCCTTGGGCGCTTGGGCCGAAGCCGAGGCGACCATCCAGAAGCCAACCGCCATCACGGCGACGCTCAGCGCAAGTTTCTTCATGAGGCTGCTCCGCAAAAAAACAACTCGGTTCATGGTCTCCTGGGTTCGACGTCCGCGCGCGGCCGCGCCGGGCCGCTGAACATGGCCTCGGCGGCTTTCATGATCTCGATCAGAAACAGCCGACGGATGGCGTCGTAGCCGCGGTCGCTGGGGTCTTCCAGGTTCTGGCCATACCAGTACGTCGGGTCTTCAGGACGATAGTGCCTGTTCCAAAACTGAACGCAGTGGATTCCGTGGCCAAGGAACGCGGCGTGCAGGGGAACCACGTGGACGTTCCTCCGCCGCGAGGCCACCCCGCGGATCGCGTCGTTGTAGGCGTTGAGGATTTTCAGGCCGTCGGGCCAGGGAGGCAGGCCGGCGCTGGGGGCGTCGCCGACTCCGTCGGTCGGGTCGTAGATGTCGCCGACGAAAATGTGGCACCCGCCCGGAAACCGATCTTCGATCATCGTGATCATCCGCTCCAGCCGCTTTTCGAAGGCCTCGATCCACGGCATGGCCTTCGGAAGCGTGGCGCCGTACATGGCGCCTTCCTTGGGCGGGGTTCGGCCATAGTTGTGAATCAGATCATTCCCACCCGTCGTCATCACCACGATCCCGAAAACCGCCGGATCTTGCCGCTCCAACCGCTTGCCGATCTGATCCACGTGGTCCAGCGAGGTCGAACCCGACACGGCCAGGTTCACCGCGCGGAGATTGGGCAGCACCGCCGCCAGGCAAACCCCCTTCATATCGGGCCATTCATCCTCGGGGTTTTCCACGAGCCGGTTGAAGAAGCTGTGGGAAGCGCTCACGCCGAATCCGGCGGTGATGCTGTCGCCCAGGCCGACGAGAAGGACGGGACGATTGGTCCAGGGGCGTTCGAACAGATCGCGGGGAATTTTCGGACCCGCCGGCCCCTTGCCCAACGGCCGCCAGAGCCAAAACTGGCAATAGGCCAGCCCGCCGGCCACGGCAACCATGGCCAGAAACGCCATCACCCAAAGCCGCGTCTGCCGGGCGCGGCGCTGGCGCGCGGTCGCCACGGTCGGCTTCGCGTCGGGGGCTTCAAAGTCTTCGGGTTGGTCCATCGAGTTCCTTTCGCGGGATCGGTCCTCGGTGCTCTGATCTTACCCTCGCCCCCGCGCGCTTGACAGCCCCCGGGCAGGCCATCAAGATGGATGCGCGAACGGGAAGGAGGCGGCAAACGTGGGGGAACGAACGATGCGAATCCGCTGGGAGTTGACCTCGTTTTGGTGCTTTGGGCTTGCCGCCATGTCTCTTGCCGCCCAACCGCTGGACCCGCCCGCCGTCACGTCGCTCGGCAACCCGTCGCTGGCCTACCGCGTGCCGGAAAAGCCTTATGTGGTCCTGAAGCGGGCCGACGTGGAGGCCGTGGTGGTCGACAACCGGGCGGTCGACGACGAGGTGCTGCCCGGCCATCGCGCGGGCTACAACGGCGTGGCCTCGCTCAAGCACGCCCGACGGCGGGAAAACCTTTTTGTGCCGTCCGTGGCGGGCCTGAATTTCGAACACATCCACGACGGGACCGTGCAGGAGCGGGCGATCCTGTACGAGCCCCGCCACGCGCCCATGGAACTCCGCGTGATCGACCCGTTCACGGCCGAGCTTTACCAGAAACCGACGCCGCACTATGGACTGGAAAGCTGCACGCGATACCAGCTTCTGGACGACGGGACGATCGAGATGACGTTCGAGTGCATTCCGCGGCGGGCAACGTACAAGAACGGCTACATCGGCCTGTTCTGGGCCTCCTACATCCATCGGCCGGAGTCGCTCGACATCCACTTCCGGGGCCACGCGGCGGACGGGCCGGCCGCGGCGGAGTGGATTCGAGGCGTCACGCCCGCCCACGGAGTCCTGGCCACGCACCTGGCCACGGGCGACCGGCGGGAGTTTCCCCACGATCCCGCGTTCCCGCTCACCCTGGTGTTCAATCTCTCCAAGCACCGCTACGCACGACCGTGGTACTACGGCGTGAGTCACGGCATGGCCCTGGCGTTCGTTTTCCGGCCGCGCGATCAAGTGCGATTCTCCCAGTCGCCCTCCGGCGGGGGCGCCGGCAATCCGGCCTGGGACTTCCAGTGCTTCATCCCGGATTACCAGGTCGGGAAACGTTACCAGTTGATCATGCGGGCGATCTACATGCCGTACGAGTCGCCCGAGCAAGTCGAGAAGGCGATCCAGCCCCACGCCAAGGCCCTGGAGTAGGACTCCGAATCGCGAGGTTTTTCGTGGCTCGATCCTGGTTGGCCGACGTGTTTGCCGCGGCAAGACCGGTGATTGGCATGGTTCACCTCTTGCCGCTGCCCGGCTCGCCGCGATACGGGGGCGACATGCGGGCGGTGCGCGACGCCGCGCTGCGCGACGCGGAGTCGCTCGTCGAGGGGGGGATCCACGGGCTGTTGCTGGAGAACTACGGCGACGTTCCCTTCTGGCCGCGGCGCGTCCCGGCGGCCGTCGTGGCCCACATGACCGCGTTGGCCGCCGAATTGCGTCGGCGTTTCCCCGTCCCGCTGGGAATCAACGTCCTGCGCAACGATGGCCGCGGCGCCTTGGCGGCGGCGCATGCCGCCGGGGCCCAGTTCATCCGCGTGAACGTCTTGTGCGGCGCCCGCCTGAGCGACCAGGGGATCCTCCAAGGCATCGCCCCGAAGCTGCTCCGCGACCGCGCCCGGCTCGGGGCGGACGTGAAGATTCTCGCCGACGTGGACGTGAAGCACTCGGCCCCCTTGGCCCCCCGGCCGATCCAAGCCGAGGCCCAAGAAATGCTCGCCCGCGGCCTGGCCGACGGGTTGATCGTCTCCGGGGCGGCCACGGGCCAGCCCGTTGATCCGGCGGAACTCCGCGCCGTTCGCGCTGCCGCTTGCGGGAGGCCCGTGCTCGTGGGCAGCGGGATCACCGCCGAAAACTTCGGCCAATACCTCGACGCCGCCGACGGCTTCATCGTCGGCACGTGGCTGAAGCGGGAGGGCGATATTTCGCAGCCGATCGATCCGTCGCGCGTCAAGGCGCTGGGGGCGCTGGTGGGACGCTAGAGCCCTGGAATCGGGGTCTTGAATTTGCCCATCAGGGTGTAGATGTTGATCAGGGCCTTGTCCATCATCTGTTCGCCGGCGCCCAGGGCGGCCCAACTGACGGTCGCGTCGGCCCCGTAGCCCCCTTCGGCCGCCGCCTCGATCGTCGGGAAATACATGTGGTGACCGTTGCAGTAGCCGAAGAAGAGGGTCTTCTTCGCCCGCGAGCGGGCCTTCAGCCGTATCGCGTGGTCGGCGAAGAATTCGCCCGACGCCCCGACCAGGGCCAGCTCGCCGTTGACCAGCACGGTGGTCAGATGCGGGTGGAGCTTGTTGTCCGCGAGGTCCTGGTTCAGGTAGGCGGCGGCAAGCTCGGGAAAGAACGCCTGGCCGAAGACAATCCGCAGCAGCGGATTCCGGAAATCCAGTCGCGGTTCCAAGGTGAAGGTTTCGTCGATTCCCTGGATGCTCGGCTTCTCAGGCACGGCGGTTTGAATGCCCCTGGCGATCGTAACCACTTCGGCGGCCAACGCCTTTCCGAAGGCCTCGATGCCCCGGGTGGCGTCGGTGGTCCGCGGCGACAAGTCGCCCGCCGCACCCTGCATGAACACGCACGGCGCGCCGAGGCTGCGCTGGACTTCCGCCGCCATCTGGCCGGGATACTCGGCCGAGAAGCGCAGGTCGGCCGCGGAGAGCATGGTGGGATGGGCGGCGAAGTTGACGATCAAGGCGATCGGCTTGCCCTCCAGGTCGTCGAACCGCACCACGGCCAATTCGGAATCCACCGGCTTCGGTTCGATCTTGGTGTGCCGGTTGCGGTTCATGGCGACCTGGGCCGATGCCCAACCGATCCGTGCGTCGCGGGCCTTGCCGGCCGCCTCGACGACGACTTCGATCAGCTTTTTCTCCAAATCCGCCGCGTAGGCCACGGCGTCGTCGTAGACGCCTTGGCCCTCGCCGGGCTGGTCGCGCAGCTCGATCACCGGGCCGCTGTGATTGTGCGAGCCCGAGATCAGCACCCAGCCCACGCCCGCCCCCGTTTTCACCGCCTTGCGGATGCGCTCCATCATGTCGGTCCGCGGCCCCCGCCCAATGTCCATGCCCACGATCGCCAGCTTCTCCTTGCCCGCCTCGATCACCACCGCCTTGGCGAACAGCGGATCCCGCACGCCCTGCGACAGGGCGTTGCGTCTCGCGCCGTAACCCCACATCGGCACGGGCTTGGCGGGGGTGATGTCGCGCTGGGCGTAGCCGACCTTGAACGCCGCATCCACCGGAATCGCAAGGCTCCCCCACGCCACCAGGACACAAAACCAACAACGCACAAAGCTTGCCATTCAAAGTCTCTCCGAATTTCCCGCCAAGGGACGCAACGCGCCTGGCCATCCGCTCGTTTCACGACCCTCGGCCTTTTGTACAATGGTATCGGACGTTCGGGTTTCGTCCAACGGCGGCCCGGCCGCCGCTGGCGCATTGGCCGCAAGATCGAATTGGGAGCGACTCCGATGACTCCTCGCTGCGCTGCTGGCTGGAATTCCTGGCCGATTGCCTTCGTGGCCGCGTTGTCCGTGATGGGACCCAGCGCGGCAGGCAAGGCCTCTGCCACCGAAAAGGCCCCACGCCCGCCGGTGGGCGCGAATGTGGCCCTGGGGGCAAAATACACGCTTTGGCCGCAGCCCAACTATCCCTACTGCACGGACCCGGGCGACGCAGCGCAGCTCACCGACGGCCGATCGACCACGAATTACTTCTGGACCGACAAGGGCACCGTGGGCTGGACTGGAGCGCCGTATGCCGTGGTGACGGTGGACCTCGGACGGATCGAACCGATCTCGGGCGTGGCACTGACGACGGCCGCAGGCACGGCGGGCGTCGTGTGGCCGGCCTCGATCGAAATCCATGTGAGCGACGACGGCAAGAGCTTTCGGGACGTGGGGGACCTGGTCGCTTTGGACCTGAAGCGGCAAGGGCCGTGGCCCAAAGGGTATGCCATCCGCCGTTTGGTCGCCCGAGAACTCGCCACCCGCGGCCGCTTCGTTCGATTCATGATGATCCCGCTGGCCGGAGGCAGCTATCTTTTTGTAGACGAGGTGGAGGTGTTTCGCGGGCCCGACGAGCTTGTCCACCGCGACCCCGGCGGCAAGCCAGTCGGCGATGTGGCCGAAGTCTTCCAGCGAGGCCGGATTCGACGCGCGCTAGGGCACCGCTTCGCGGCCGATCGCCAGGCTTTGGAGAAGGCGATCCGCGAGTCCTCGACCGGAGACGACGCGTCGCGTCGCCGGGTTTTGGACAAACTGGCTTCGCTGGAGAACCTCTTGAAGCCCGACGATCTGCCGCACGACGCGAGCTTTCGGGCCGTCCTGCCCATCGGCGAGGCCCATGCCCGGCTCTTCCGCCTTCAGGCCGAATGGTGGCGCGCCGTCGGCGCGGCGCCGTGGACGGCCCTGCCCGCCGCGCCCTGGGATCCGCTCGATCCTTTCCAGCGGCCCGTGGCGGCGGGCCCCATCGAGGTTCACGCCATGCGCGGCGAAGCGCGTTCGGCCGCGGTGAATCTGGTCAACAGCACCGATCGGCCGATGGAAGTCCGCGTGAAATTCGACGGCCTGCCCGGGTCGCCCCATCCCGGCTACGTTGCGGTCCACGAAGTCCAGTGGACCGACACGTCGCAGGGCGTCCCCGTGGCCGCCGCCCTGCCCGAGGCCCGCCGGGCCGCAGGCGACTGGGTCGTCACCGTCCTGCCCGGCCTCGTGCGTCAAGTGTGGTTCACGTTCCATGCGGGGGACGTCTCGCCAGGCCAACACGCCGGCAGGCTGGTGTTCGACGCGGAAGGCCAGAACCGGATCGTCCTGCCCATTCGATTTCAGGTTTGGCCTTTGGAGATGCCATCGGAAACCACGCTTTGGCTTGGCGGGTGGGACTACACCGACTCGGACAGCACCTACGGGGTCACCCCAGCCAACCGGGAGGCTTTCATCCGGCACCTCCAAGACCGCCGCGTCAATGCGCCCTGGGCTTCCGGCGGCGCGATGTTGAAATTCCAGTCGATTCCCGGCGAATCGGGGTTTCGCCTCGACACCCGCCAATTCGACCAATGGCTCCAGCGATGGCCGAGGGCCCATCGCTACCTGGTCTTCCTCGCCGTTGGGGAAAACTTCGCCGGGGCTCGCATGGGCAGCCCGGAATTCGATCGCCGCGTGGGCGCCTGGATCACGGCTTGGGTCCAACACCTTGCGAGCAAGGGGGTGGCGGCGGATCGGCTCGGGCTGTTGATTCACGACGAACCGCACGAAGCCACCGACGTGCGCCCCATCGTGGCCTGGGCGAGGGCCATCCGCGCCGCCCAACCCAAAGTGCTCATCTGGCTGGACCCCACCTACAAGGACCCGCGCAAGGCGCCGCCCGAGCTGTTCGACGCCTGCGACATCCTTTGTCCCAACCGGCCGATGTGGCTCGCCGGCGGCAAGCGGTTCGAGCAATTCTATTTGGAGCAAAAACAACGGGGCCGCACCCTTCAGTTCTACTCTTGTTCCGGGCCCGCGAAGCTCTTGGATCCCTACAGCTACCATCGGCTCCAGGCGTGGCACGCCTGGCACGTGGGCGGGACGGGATCCTTCTTCTGGGCCTTCGGAGACAACAGCAAGGCCTCGTCGTGGAACGAGTATCTGGCCGTGGCCGGCCCCTACACGCCGCTCTTCCTCGACGCGCAAAGCGTGACGGCGGGGAAACACATGGAAGCGATCCGCGAAAGCGCCCAGGACTACGAATACCTGGTCATGCTCCGCGCCGCGGTGCATCGGGCGAAGTCGGCGGGTCGCGGCGGTGCCGAGGTTGCGCGGGCGGAACGCCTGCTCGACGCCGGCGTGGCCGAGGTCCTGGCCTCGCCCGGCGCGGATCAAATCCACTGGCATGTCCCCAAGGATCGCTCCAAGGCCGACGCCTTGCGCGTCAAGCTGCTCGAGGCGCTCGCCGCGCTGCGATGAGTCCGCTTCGGCTCGGCCGCCCGGCCTTCGAGCCTCCGGGGCGCGGACCCAAAAGTCGCGTTGTCCCCCGCGCCGCCGCTTCCTACAATGAACGCTTTCGGGCTCGGCTCGTCTCGAGGAGCTGCCATGCGATTCACGAAGATGCACGGGGCGGGAAACGACTACGTCTACCTGGATTGTTTCGCCCAGCCGCCGCCGAGCGATCCCGCCGCCTTGGCGCGGCGGATTTCGGACCGCCATTTCGGCGTTGGCGGGGACGGGATGGTGCTGATCCTGCCATCGGACAAGGCCGATGCGCGGATGCGGATGTTCAACGCCGACGGGTCCGAGGCCGAAATGTGCGGCAATGCGGTTCGCTGCGTGGCCAAGTACGTCCACGACCATGGGCTGGCGCCCAAGAGGCGATTGAAGATCGAGACCGGCCGGGGCGTTCTCACGCTCGACCTGGAACTGGCCGACGGCCGCGTCGACCGCGTGCGCGTGGACATGGGCGAACCGATCCTGGCGGCCAGGCGGATTCCCACCACGTTGCGCCCAGGCCGGAACCGCTTTCGAGACCGTCCGGGTTTGCCCGCCAAGGCCAACACGCGCAACGCGGTCGTCGACGCCGACCTGACGATTGGCGGCCGAAAGCTGAAGGTCACGTGCGTGTCGATGGGCAATCCGCACTGCGTGACCTTCGTGCCGAAGCTGAGCGACTCTTGGGTGTTGCGCCTCGGCCCGAGGATCGAAACTGATCCGCGCTTCCCGCGCCGCGTCAACGCGGAATTCGTGGAGGTCGTTTCGCGCAACGAAGTGCGGATGAGAGTTTGGGAGAGAGGGTCGGGGGAGACCCTCGCCTGCGGCACCGGGGCCAGCGCCGTTTGCGTGGCCGGGGTGCTCACCGGCCGGACCGACCCCAAGGTCCTGGTCCACCTCCGCGGCGGCGACCTGGAGCTGCATTGGGCTGAAGACAACCACGTGTACCTGACGGGTCCGGCCGTCGAGGTCTTCTCCGGAGAGTTCGCGGCGTGAGGATCAACCATCGCTTCCTGATCGGACTCGGGGGGCTGTTGGGGACCCAGGCCATCCGGGGTTGGATGGGGACGCTCGACTACCGGGTGCGCTATTCCGATCCGGCGCTGGACCCCGCGTCGCCCTACTGCCGGGGCAGGAAGATCTATCTGTTTTGGCACGAGTACCTGTTGTTTCCACTGTTCATGCGAGGGCACTGCAACCTGACCATGCTGCTCAGCCGGCACCAGGACGCGGAGATTCTCTCGCGCGTGGCGCGGCACATGGGCTTCGGGCTGGTGCGCGGCTCGACGAATCGGGGGGGCGTGGCGGCGCTGCGCGCGTTGGTGCGCAAGAGCCGGGGGATGCACCTGGCGATCACCCCCGACGGCCCGCGCGGCCCGCGCCGACGCATGGCGCCCGGCCCGATCTACCTCGCCTCGCGTCTCGGCCTGCCGCTGGTGCTATTGGGTTTCGGCTACGACCGGCCTTGGCGCGTGCAGAGGGCGTGGGACCGATTTGCCATTCCGCGGCCCTACAGCCGGGCCCGCGCCATCGTTGCCCCGGAAATCCGCGTTCCTCCCGATCTGTCGCGCGACGACCTCGAGCGATTCCGCCAGCGCGCGGAAGACGTGCTCAACCAGACGACGGGCGACGCGGAGGCTTGGGCCTCCTCGGGCGAGGCCTGGGCCGGACAGGTGGGAATCCTGCCCGGCCCGTTCCAGCCGGTGCTCGCCCGCCTCCGCCCGCCATCTGCCCCGCAGCCCTCCGCGGACCCTGACTGACCGAGCGCGCCATGCCAGCGGATGAACCTCGATTCGCTCCCGAATCGTTTGCCAAACTCGTCCTTTCCGTCGGCGAATTGACGGCGCGGATCAAGGACGTGCTCGAAGCCGAATTCCCCGTGGTTTGGGTGACGGGCGAGATCAGCGACCTGGCGCGGCCTCAGTCGGGCCACTGCTATCTGACGCTCAAGGACGCGGAGGCCCAGCTTCCGGCGGTCATCTGGCGAAGCACGGCGAGCCGGGTGCGATTCAACCTCCGCGACGGCCTGGCAGTGATTTGCCGCGGTCGCCTGGAGGTGTACGCCCCCCGCGGACGCTATCAACTCATCATCGAGGCGATCGAGCCGCGAGGGATCGGGGCCCTGGAGCTGGCGTTGAGGCAACTGCACGAGAAACTGGCCAAGGAAGGGCTTTTCGACCCCGCGCGCAAGCGCCCCTTGCCGCGGTTGCCGCGGCGGATCGCGGTGGTCACGAGTCCCACCGGGGCCGCCTTGCACGACTTCCTGGAAACGCTCCGCCGCCGGTGGCGCCTGTGCGACGTGCTCGTCGCGCCGGTGCGCGTGCAGGGCGAGGGGGCCGCCGCGGAGATCGCCGCCGCCATCAATCTCGTGAACCGGCTGGGCTTGGGAGTCGATTGCCTCGTGGTCACGCGCGGAGGCGGCAGCCTGGAAGACCTCTGGGCGTTCAACGAGGAAGTCGTGGTCCGCGCGATCGCCGGCTCGCGCATTCCCGTCGTTTCCGGAGTGGGTCACGAAATCGACGTGACCCTGGCCGATCTGGCCGCGGACGTGCGGGCCCTCACGCCCAGCGACGCCGCCCAGCGCGTCGTTCCCTCGGCCGAGGAAGTGGCGAGGGCCCTCCAGCAGCTCCGGTTGCGGCTAGCCGCCGGGCTCCGCGCCCGCGCGCGGGCCGCGCGAGAACGGCTCGCCGGGCTGGCCGGGCGGCGCGTTTTGGGTCGCCCCATGGCCCTGGTTCACGATCGGGCCCGACGGCTCGACGAATGGGAGTCCCGCCTGGCCCGCGCGACGCGGCTCCGTTTCCAGGCCGCGAAGGCCCGGGCGGAATCGCTCGACGCCCGGCTGGCCTCGCTCAATCCTCTCGCGGTGTTGGGGCGCGGATACAGCCTCACGCGGCGGGTGGCCGACGGCCGCCTCGTGCGCGACGCCGCGGAACTCGCGCCAGGCGACGCTTTGGCCACGCGGTTCGCCCGGGGCGAGGCCTTCAGCCGCGTGGAACGCACCGAAGGCCCTTGAATTGCCTTGGACCTGCCGCCCCCCGCCCCAGCCGCCTCAGCGCGCCTTGCCGAATCGGATGGGCATCGAACGGATCCGCTCGCCGGTGGCCTGAAACACGGCGTTGGCGATCGCGGGCGCCACGGCGATGATCGGCGTCTCGCCGCCGCCGGCCGATTCGAGGTCGGGACGATCCAGGAGGTGGATGTCCAGCTCCGGGACATCCTTGAATCGCGGCACGCGGTAGCGGCTGAAATCGGCGTTGAGGATCTTGCCGTCCGCGAAGCGGATTTCCTCGGTCAGCGCCCCGCCCAGGCCCATGACGATGCACCCTTGCACCTGGGAGAGCAGATTGGCCGGGTTTTGGATCGCGCCGCACTCGAACACCTCGCAGATCCGCCGAACCTGGATCGTCTTCTCGTCGCGGTTGGCGGCCACCTCGACGCACGCGGCGACGTAGGAGCCTTTTTCCGTGCCGCAGGCCAGTCCGAAACCGATGCCCGCGGGCCGCTTCCGATTCCGTTCCGCCCAGCCGAATTTCTCCACGGCGGTTTCGAGCACGGCGCGGAGCCGGGGATTCTTCAGGTGGGCGAGGCGGAAGGCAAGCGGGTCGGAGCCGGCCGCGTGCGCCAACTCGTCGACGAACGACTCCCTCGCGAAGTTGTTGGCCGTGGCGGCCAAGGCGCGGTAGGACCCTTGGCGCAGCGGGGCGCGGCTGCTGAGGAAACGAACCACCTTCTTCGGGACTTCGTAGGGCGTGTCCAGCGCCGCCGGGCCGGAATTGATGTTGATCTGTTCCCAAGCCGCGAGCGACCCATTGGCGTCCAACGCCCCGCGCATCTCGATCAGTCCGGCGGGACGGAAATAGGCCCAGGTGAACTCTTCCTCCCGGGTCCAGTGGACGGCGACGGGTCGGCCGGCCGCGCGGGCCAGGCGCGCCGCCTCGACGGCCGCCTCGCTTTGGTGCTTCCCCCCGAACGCGCAGCCCAGGTCCGGCGTCATCACGCGCACCCGCTCCTGCGGCAATTGAAACGCGCTTGCCAACTCGGCGCGGACGCCGAAGGGGTTGGCCGAGCCGGTCCACACGGTCAGCCCGCCGTCCTTCCACTCGGCCGTCGCGGCCCGCGGCTCCATGGGCACGTGCTGGATGTAGGCGATCTCGAAGCTTTCCCGAAGGACCTTCGCCGCGCCGGCGAACGCCTCGTCGGGAAGCCGGCCCTCGCCCCGCGCGGCATCGCCTCCTCGTTGGACGTGTTGCTTGAGATAAGCGAACAACTCCTTGCTGGAAGGGTGCGCGACGGTCCGCCACGCCGCGGTCTTGGCGACGGCCTCCAGGGCCTGCTGGGCGCGTTGGGTGGTCGGGGCCGCGCAGCCCACGAACTCCCCCTCGCGGACCACCACCACGTCCTGCATCGCCTTGGCGGGCCCCAAATCAATGCCCGACAACGTCGCGCCATAGCTCGGCGGGCGCAGCACCTTGCCGTACCACATGCCGGGACGCACGATGTCGGACGGGTAGCGGTGCGATCCGGTGACGATGTCGCGGCGGTTCGGCCGGCCCAGCGAAGTGCCGAGCACCTTCCACTGCTTGACCGGAGTGAGCGCCACGTCGGCGGGCACGGCCCGCCCGAACGCCTTGGCCACGTCTTCCGTTCGGGCGAGATCGGCGTAGGACAACGTTTGCCGTCCTTGCGCGTGGGCGATGACGCCGTCGTTGACCTCGACGGCGGCGCGCTCGACCTGCCACCGCGTGCACGCCAAGTGGATCAACAATTCCCGGGCGGCCGCCGCGGCCCGACGCACCGCGGGGACGGTCTGCGGCGTGGTGCGGCTGCCGGCCGTGATGCCGTCGTTGGGAACCACGGCGGTGTCGCCGAGGACCACGTGGACGCGCTCCGGGGCGACGCGCAGCTCCTCGGCCGCGGCCTGGGTGAGTTGGGCGCGGGCCCCTTGCCCCAATTCCACCTTGCCGCTCAAGACGGTGATCGCGCCGTCGGTGCCCAAGTGGATCCGGGCCGCGATGGTCGATCCGCCGCCTGAGCCGAATCCGCCGGATCGACGGCGCTGTCCGGGGGCGGTCTTTTCGATGGCCGTCAGCAGCAGCCCCGCCCCAAGAACCGCGAGGAACTCGCGGCGGTCCATGCTTCCCGGCGGGCCGGAGGGCGATTCCAAGCCATCGCCGGCGGGGAACAGCCATTCCCCCTCGTTATCCGCCCCCGGCAATTCCGGATCCATGTTTTGCTGCAAGCGCCATGCATCGCTCATGGCCGGCCTCCCTGAGAATCGAGGAACGCCCGCCAAAGGTCCTCGCGCACGTAGACGGACACGAAGACCCCAGGCCGAAGGCCGAAAATCATTTGTTTGTTATAGGCCGCCCGCAGGCCCGCGTCCACGGCTTCCTGGACGTCGGGCGAGAGCAACACGATTTCCGGCGTTGGGCCCTGGGCCGCCTCGCGGGCCCAGGCGGCCGGGTCCTGCCAGTAACCCACGCGGTCGCGATCGAAACGCCGCAAGTACCACGGCAACGGCCAGTAGTTTTCGGGCATGACCACGTGAATCACCATGGCGTGACCGCGGGGACTCGCTTGCGCCAAATGTTCCATGCGCGCGGCCAAATTCAGCACGTCGCGCGAGGTGTGGGCGTAGACGTAAGGATTGCGGGGATCGGCGTCGAGCCGGAAATTGAGCCAGTACGTCTGGCGCGCCAAATGCCCCGTCCCGATCAGCAACAGGCCGGCCGCCAGGGCCTTCAACGGAGCGAACTTCGCCCAGTGGATCACCGCATAGGCGCCCACGCCCGCCAAGAGGACCATGCCGTGCAAGAAACTCAGCAGGCACCAGGGCGTCTTGTACGGGATGGCGGAGTAGAGGCCGAGGAGAACCAGCGTATAGAAGGCGAGGAATCGGCAGAAGATCAACGAGGGACCGCCGCGGCCCTCTCCGGCAACAGCCTCCGGCGGGAGTGGACTGCCAGGAGCGTGATGCCCCTTGCCTCCCGACCGCTGCCGGCTGCCAAGCGCAAACGCACCACCGCAGACGGCCAACCCCACGATCAGTCCCTCGGTCCAAAAGAATCCTCGTGCAGGGCGGAAGGCAACGAACCATCGGAGGTATTCGTACCACGGGGCGGCGTGAATGCCCGCCTCCCGGCCCCGGCGGAGGTACGTTCCGTAGGCCAGGAGCGAATCGAGCGGTCCGTTCCAGTCGGCGCCAAACGAGGAATACAGGAGGACGGCCGCCACGCACGCCGCCGCCAGGGCGGCCAAGAGCGGACCCAGCCGAAGAAAGGGGCGGACCGAGATCGGCTGGCGATCGCGCCAGCGCGTCCAAAGGAGCGATGCCGCAAGCCCGGCCGCCATGGCCGCGGCGGCCAGGATCCAAGTCTCCTTGGTGGCGTGCATCAGCCCGATCGAAGCCCCCGCCGCGACCGCCCAACCAGGCGATGGCGAGCGGAACCATCGCCACGCGGAGCCGAGGGCGGCTGCGGTAAAGAACACCAGGAGGGTTTCCTGGATGTAGTAGCGGGCGTAGAAAACCATGGCGGGCGAGATGGCCGCGAGCAAGGCCGCCGCGAGGAGCGGGCCGGCGGAGAGGCCGTCGTGCACCAGGAGCAAGAGCAGAATCACGCCCGCCCCGAACACCACGGGCACGATCCGGTAGTCCGCCTCGCGCGTTTCGGCCAGCGTCGAGGCCCCCTGGAGCCACAGGGAGGGCAAGGTCAGCCAGTAGAGCGTGGGCCCGTGGTGCTCCTCCGGGTCGTAGCGATAGACGCCGGTTTCCAGCAACCAGGCGGCCTTGACCGCCTGATTCGCCTCATCGCCGTGCATGGGGCGATGATCCAAGCGCGGCAGCCGGATCGCGAGGGCCGCGACGGTCACGGCGAGCATCGCCAGAAGCAGGAGCGGCCGCGGCAATCCCCTCACCCCCTGCCCCCCTCCCGTCGCACGGGAAAGGGGCCACGCGATTCATCCCCCGCCGTTTGCGCCGAGGCCTTCCGGGTTTCGCGGCGTCCCGCTCATTTCGCCGGCTTGCCGTACACGTCGACCTCGACGTAATGGTTCATGTCGTTCGACGTATTGCCTTTGGAATAGAGGCGGACGTAGCGGCCCTTGACCGGCTGGCCCTTGCTGTCGCGCGCGTCGATGAGCTTGCCGCGGTAGTCGTCGATGTATTCCAGGTCCTTGCCCAGGCCCAGGCCCGACGAATTGTCGAAATCGTTGTTGAAGACCGTCTTGACGTTCTCGATGAAGTCGGGGTCGTCCGAGACCTGAACGATCACGTCGTGGTAGACGCGGCCCTCGGCATGGTAGTGCCACACCACCAAGGCGTAAATCTCGGCCGTTTCGCCCAGATCGATTTGCACCCACTGCTTGTCGGGCCCCAACTCCACGAAGCTCCCGTCCGAGCCTTCCTTGTCGCCGTCGGTCACGTAGCTCAGTTCGCCGACCACCGGCGCCATGTCGCTGGAGGTGACTTTCTTGTTGAGCGCCAAATTGGTGCAGCCCGGCGGGGCGAGAAACGGCGGCCGGGGTTTCTCGCTGTATTTTTCCATGGTCGGGGTGGGCTTGATGTTCTTGGGAGTGCCTTGGAAAAGCGGCCGGGGCAGTTTGATTTCCAGGGGGACGAGGCCTTCCCCGCCCTTATCCGCCGCAGCGGCGTCGGCCGCAACCGCCCCACAAGCCGCCAGCCCCAACGCGCAGCCCACGCACGCCGCCAACGCCACCGTCGCCACCCGCCTGTTTCTTTTCCAGTTCATCGTTTCAACTCGCTCCCACTACAGCTTTCAGAAAAAGCCCTCACTCCCCACTATACCCTTTGCCGCGCGGCCAACGCAAGCCGCGCGGTGGACTTCCCCCCGCCGGGAAGTTAATCTGCTTCATCGGCCTTGCGGAGGAAGACGGGTGCCAGACAATTGCTTGGAACTCTCCGTGGTGATTCCCGCGTACAACGAAGCTCAGCGTCTGCCGCCGTTCCTGGCCGCGGTCCGCGAGTACCTGGAGGCAAGCTACCCGGAGAGGTACGAAGTCATCGTGGTGGACGACGGGAGCAGCGACGGCCTTTCAGAGATCCTCGCCCAGGCGTCCGCCGCGTGGCCTCGGCTCCGCGTGATGACGCACCCTCGGAACCAAGGCAAGGGAGCCGCGGTGCGGACCGGGATCCTCGCGGCGCAGGGCCAAAGGGTCCTGTTCGCCGACGCCGACGGCGCGACCCCGATCGAGGAAGAGGCGAGGCTTGCCGCCGCCATCCAAGGGGGGGCCGACGTGGCGGTCGGCTCCCGGCTGCTGGCCGCCGCGGACGTCAAGCGATCGCGAAGCTGGGCCCGCGGCCTCGCCGGACGCGTCTTCGCCGCCGTTGCCCGCCGGATCTTGGGCCTCGCCGTCCGCGACACCCAGTGCGGTTTCAAGATGTTCCGCGCCGAGGCTGCCCGACGCCTCTTCGACGCGGCCAGCGAACCGCGATACCTGTTCGATCTCGAAATCCTCGCCCTGGCCGCCAGATTCCGCTACCGCGTCGCCGAAGTGCCCATCCGCTGGAGCGAGGTCCCCGGCGGGCACCTCCGTTTGTCCCGTGAAGGGCCGAAGGTGCTCCGCGACCTGTGGCGATTGCGCCGCCGCCTCCGCTCCCACGCGCCCGAATCCCGGGAATCGTAGCACCAGACGCCCTCGAAAGCGGGGCCGTCCGGATTGCCGGCTGCCGCGCTCAGCGCTGCTGGAGTCCCCAGGCCTCGAGGATCGTGTCGCACCCGGGCGTCAATTTGCGGACTTTCTCCGCGATGATCGCCTTTTCGGACACGGTGGCCTTCTTCAATCGCTTCGCCAGTTGAGCCAGTTTTTTTCTTCGATGACGCCGGCGCCGCAATTCTTTCTTTCGCTCGCAAATCGACACGACCACCCGCTCCTTGAACGAACGCCTTAACCCATTTGAACAAAACCAAAACATCGGATTGTATCATTCGTCCCGGCGTCGCTCAACCGCCGGATTCCGGTCGCGGATGCGAATATGGAATTGCTGGGTCTCGTCCAGACGCACGGGCCCTTCCTGCCCGAGCATCTCCACGGTGAGCTGGCCCTTGACCGGAAACTCTTCCCTCGCCTCGACAACCCGCCCCTTGGCTGGGTCGAACAGCAGGGTTCCGCCTGCCTTCTGGTGTTGAAAATCGGCCCGAACGATCTGAAAAGGCTGTCCATTTCCACCTGATTTAGGGGAATGGTGATTCATTTGAAATGCGTAAGAGAACCGCAGCAAGGCGTCTTGGGGTTCGATCTGGGTGAAGACCACCTTTCCGCTCCAACTCCCCAGAGGCCCCCAGCTATGCGTGATGGGGCGGTCCCAACTCCGCCGATCCTCCGACGGCAGTTGTGGCCGAAAAAAGGTCAGCTCGGCGATTTCGCGCCAGCCGTCCGGATCGATGATCGATACCATCTGGATGCCTGGAGCACCCAGCAGGTTGTTTCCGGCAGCGGCGTGCATCCGGGCGGTGGCCCCCTCGAAGGCCGTCACCCGGCCGTCTGGCCCCACCGCAATGCGGAACGTCGCGCCGACCAGTCTCCCGAGCAGGTCGCGGAGAACCCACTGGGTGAGCGGATCGGCCTTGAGCGATTCGGCCTGTTCCACTCGTTGCACAACCGCCATGCTGCCATCGGCGTCGCGTTTCTCCACATGCAAGACCGACAGCACGCGATACTGAAGCTCGCTTCGGAAATCCATCCCTTGGACATTCATCCGGGACAGGTGCGTCACCAGGACTTCCTGATCGAGTCTTTCCTCGGCGGCGGGCGCGGCGCTTTGGTCGCGAGCCGATGGGCCGGGGTCCGATGGGCGGCGGGAAGAGACGACCGGCGGCTCGGGTTTCGATGGCGGCCCCCGTTCCGTCGCCGGTTGGGCGTGCTTCCCAACTGCCGGACTCGCAGTCAACGGCTCGCGATGACCAGCCCCAGCCAGGTAAAGCCCCTCTAAACGCGACCAGTCCCCTTCGAAAACCACGGTCGAACGCTTGGCATGGAACCCATACGCCTCGGCCACGACCCGGCCACCGGCGTCGACAATCTTGAATTGGTGCAGATTCGCGCGGCCTTCCGTCGCGGGCAATGCCAGCTCGATATGCAGATACTTCGACGAGGCGGCGTCTCCGGTCGCTTCGCCCACGCCGGGCCGCGCGTCGTCGCAGCGGACCCATCGTTTGATCGACCAGGGTGGTTGGGCAGGGGAAGGAACCTCCGCGGCATGAAGCTTTCCTGCCACGGCAACCCCAAACATCCCAGCGACGACCCACCAACCTCGCGGCAGCATGGCGCCCACTCCAGCAAACGACGGGGCAAGCGTTCACCGGCCCTCGGGCCGCGGACGAAAACCAGGCTCCCCGGCTGGGCTGTAGGACCTTGCCCTTCTCGATGAACGATTGCCTGAGCGGGCCCGGCGCGTCATTGCCCTCGGGCCGCCCTTCAGGCTACCACGATCGGATGGGAAAAGCAAAAAGGGAAACGTGCTCGCCTCGGACCCAATACCTCGGTCCGCAAGCCAAAGGCAAGCCGGCGCGTCTCAGGCCGCCTTTTCATTGCTGGCGTGGATATCTTGGAGGGTCCGTCCCAGTTTCCTCCGCGTCGAGCCATCGGTGAGCCGAGGTGCGGAGGCCCCACCCCCCTGGTCTTGCAGGAAAGCGGTCAAACGCTGCTGCACATCATCCCCTTCCCGGGGACTTCCCAGGTGCTGCACGGCGTCCGACACCCCCATCAGAACGGATTGCTTGACCCCTTCGCGGATCCAGGTGAAGAAGTTGAAACTGGCTGCCATGGTTCCCTCCGTGAAATCGAAGGCCTCGAGATCGGGGCCCGATCGGCTGATCTCGTGGCAAGGGCGGGAGGTTACCGGGTCAGTGGTTTAGTGTCCAGACGAATTGGACCTTTTCAGCGACATTGCGACTTCGTCGTTGGTTCCCGCTGTCAATGCAGGCAAACCAAATCGACAGCGCAAACTCCTTCGCCCAGCGCCCTTGAAAAATGGGCGGAATGATTGGAACCACAGCGCGTCCCAGAACAGCGTCAGTCCCCCTAACCCACTTTCGATGGGTTTAGCCCCCGTTTTGGGATAGCCCGTTTTAGAGGAGATTGTTAAGCTCCCGGCGCGATGGGGAGCCGGACCGTGAACGTGGTGCCCTTGCCTTCTTCGCTCTCGACTTCGATCGTGCCGCCGTGTTGGTGGACGATGCCGTAACTGACGCTCAGCCCCAGGCCGGTTCCCTTGCCCACAGGTTTGGTCGTGAAGAACGGCTCAAAGACTTGATCCAGGTGTTCCGGTTTGATCCCGATGCCGGTGTCGGTGACCCTGACGACGATGGCATTGTCTTCCCGCGAGGTGCTCACCAAAAGGGTGCCGCCGTTGGGCATGGCCTCGCAGGCGTTGAGGGCGAGGTTCACGAAGACCTGCTCCAGTTGGTTCTTGTCTCCGTCGATGGGCGGCAGATCGTCGGCGAGATCCTCGACGATGATGATGCTTTGGAACGCATCCCGCTTGCCCAGGAGCTTCAGCGTCTGCCGCACCACGTCATTGACCGACAGCCGCGTCTTGACCGAGGGGGTTTCGCGGGCGAAATCGAGCAGTCCGCGGACGATTTCCCGGGCTCGCTTGGTCTCGCGGATGATCAGTTCCAAGTCTTGCCGATCTTGATCGTCCATGTTGGGCTTTTCCCGGAGCAAGTCGGCAAAGGCGAGGACGCCGGTGAGCGGATTGTTGATTTCGTGGGCGACGCCTGCGGCAAGCCGCCCGACGGAAGCCAACTGTTCGCTGCGCCCGATCTGTTGCTGGGTGACCTGGCGGAGCAAGGCCTCGCGCTCGGCGACCGCCGCGGCCATGCTGTCGATCGCGCTGCAAAGGACGCCCATTTCCCCGGCCGGCCGGATGCCGACCCGCGCCGTGAGGTCCCCGCCGATCACCTTCTGGACCATCGCCACCACGTGGCGGATCGGGCGCAGCACCATTTCATGGGCGGCGAACAAGAGGATGACGCTCGCCGACGCGGTGACCACGACGATCGTCAAGAAAACGGCGAAGGCCACGTTGCGCTGGTGGAGGAAGGGCGACTGAAGGAATCCCACGCTCAGCGCGCCGATGATCCGCTGGTCCGGGTCGCGGATCGGCTCGCAACTGGCAATGTACCAATCGTCGACCACCAAGGCCGGCGCGGCCGCCCAGGTGTTGCCTCGATCCAGAACCTCTTCGCACACCGCGGCGCTGAGTTGCGTGCCGATGGCGCGGGAACCGTCGTTCATCACGACGTTCGTCGCGATCCGCAAATCGCCGTGGAAGATCGTCACCGTGCCGATGTCCTTGCCGCCATACACTTCCTTCAGGAGCACGTCTTCCTTGATCGCATCCACGATGTCGTAGCGGCGGTTGAGCAGGATGCCGCCGTAAAGGAAACCGGCCACCTGGCCACGTGCGTCGCGGACGGGCGACGCCGCGGCGATCACCATGCCGTCCGTCCTGAAGGGGGCGGGCGACGGTCGGGCGGCGGGCGTGGGAATGACCTCCAGTCGGGCACGCTCGGCCAGGTCGCCCCCTTCGCTTTCCAGCCGCTCGCGCGAAAGGCTGACCGTGCCGGTCGCGGTCTGCTGCGTGCGCATGGCGCGGGCCAGGAGCGGATCGCCGCTCAGGTCGTCGCCCGTCTTCTGGCTCCCGCTCCGGCAAACGACCTTGCCCGAGGTGTCCACCAAAAGCACAAAATCCAGGTTGCCCGCCTCCTTCGTCTCGCGCAGCGCGGCCGCAAGCCGGTCGCGGTCGCTGCCTCGGGCGGCGGCCGCCAGCCCCGGATCCAGCGACCGTCCCTTCAAGAGCGCCTCGACCAGAGCGAGATGCTTTTGATAGGCGTTCCTCGCCCGATTCAAGTTCCGATGGACCCGGGAATGCACCTCCGACATCCACACATGGCTCAAGTACTCGAAGGTGATCAGCGCCAACAGGGCATTGGCCACGAGAATCGCGGCCACCGCCAAGGTGGTTAGTCGAAAGCGAATGGTCACGGAACGCCCTCCTCCTCGCTTCCATTCAACCCAATGGCTATGCAGATGCCGCGAGATCCAAACGAGAATCCTCGCCGGAAGCGAACCATCGATGAGCGCAAAACAACGGGCGAGACGAGGTTACGGGCCCCACCGGACGCTACCCGCTTCAGCCCGCCTCGTCCTCTGGGATACCAGCCGCGATTCCGACAGTATATTCCCCGATTGAGGTACCAGGCCAGAGGTCTGTTGAAGAAAACTGCGGCGATCCCGATCCAGGGGGAGGGCGGTGCCATCCTGGTGCCGACCGGTCCGTCGGCGAAGTGAATTGCCTGTTTTCATTTCCCTCCGCCACCGGGGAAAAGCCTTGGGATTCGTCGAGATTCCCCCTGGGGACGCTTGCCTGGGGGCATGACGAAGTGATAATCTAATGGAGTGTCTCATTTCAACGCACCCTGCGGGGTGGCTCGATTCCCCGCGACGCACTGTTCCGCCTTGGGGTTGGTCTGGTTAAGGGGATGCTGGCGTGCCCGATGTCGCCTACTTGGTGATTCGCGAGGGCTCGAAGTGGACCGATGTGTTCCGACTCGTGCCCGGCCAATCGGTCATTATCGGCCGGGCGCCGACGAGCCAGATTGTGCTCAAGGACGACCGTTGCAGCCGCCATCACGCCGAGTTGTTCCTTCAGGGCGACCAATGGATGGTGCGCGACCTGGAGAGCCGCAACGGCACGGTGGTCGCCGATCAGTTGGTCAAGGGGGAACGGCCGTTGATGCCCGGCGACGTGATCCGGATCGGGCGGTCCCAACTGGTTTTCGTCCATACGCTGAGTCAGGCGTTTTCCGAATCGACCGCGGTGGTCCGCCGGCCGGAACGCGAAGTGAGCGACGACACCGTGTTTCCGCTCGCCGAGGACGAGTCGGATGTGCTCGCGTCAGCCGATTACGATCCGACCACGATCATGCACCGGCGGGGGCAGACGCGGTTTCTGGAGCCGAGCGCAGGCGGCTCCAGCGGCATGGCCAAAGTGAGCGAAGCGGCCACCCGACTATGCCGCCTGGCGTTTGATCTCGCCCGGGCTCCCGACGTGAAGGGAATGGCGGACGTGGCCCTGGCCGGCCTGTTCGAGGCGACGCACGTCGACGCCGGGGCAGTGCTCCTGTTGCCCCGGGATTTTCACGGAACTCCCCAGGGCAGCGACCTGGTCCTGGTCGCGTCGCGGACCAGTTCCGAACGCCGCTATCATCGGATGCCCCATTTCCTGGCCAACACGGTGATGCGCGAGGGCGAAGCGGTTCTGGCCCGCAACGTGGTCGGCGACAGCTCGATCGGCAGCCGCGACAGCCGGGGGGAAATTCCGGCGACGAGCGTGATTTGCGCGCCGATCCGGCGAGGGCAGGAAGTGCTCGGAATGATCCATCTGTACTCCACCAATCCCGACCGCGTGCCCGATCCGGAAGACCTTGAATTCACCCTCGCCGTGGCCGACACCGTGGCGGTGGCCCTGACCAATCTCAACCGCCAGCAGGAATTGACCGAGCATCTGGTTCAGGTTCGCAACGAAAACGTGGAGCTGCGCGAACGGCTCGGCGTGGAGAGCGAAATCATCGGACGCAGTCCCGTGATCCGCGCGATCACCGAGGAGATCGCCAGGGCCGCGGCAAGCCGGGCCACGCTGCTGATTCGCGGGGAAAGCGGGGTGGGCAAGGAACTCGTTGCCCGGGCCGTCCATTTCTCCAGCCCCCGACGCAAGAACCCCTTCGTCTGCTTGAATTGCGCCGCGCTTTCCGAAGACCTCTTGGCGAGCGAGCTGTTCGGCCATGAGCGGGGGGCCTTCACCGGCGCCACCGAACGCAAGATCGGCAAGTTCGAGGCCGCCGACACCGGCACGCTGATGCTCGACGAAATCGGCGAGATGAGTCCCGGCATTCAAGCCAAGTTTCTTCGCGTGCTGGAAGGGCACCCGTTTGAACGCGTCGGCGGAACTAAGCCGGTCAGCGCCGACGTGCGGGTCATTGCCGCCACGAACCGCGACCTGGAACGCGAGGTGGCCGAAGGTCGGTTCCGACGCGACTTGTTCTTCCGGTTGCGGGTGCTGGAAATCGTGGTCCCCCCCTTGCGACGCCGGCCCGAGGACATCGTCCCCCTGGCCACGCATTTCCTGGAACGTTTTCGCGAGGAGACCGGCCGGAAGATCCAAGGCTTTTCACCCGCCGCCATCAACCGACTCATGGCGTACCGCTGGCCGGGAAACGTCCGCGAGTTGAAGAACGTCATCGAACGGGCGGTGGTGCTTTGCCGCGGCGAGTACATCGACCAGGACGATCTGTTGTTGTCGAAACTCTCCACGGCCGGCGACACGACCGAACACCGCCCAACCGACCTCGGCTTCCGGCCTATTCCCCTGGAGGACATGGAACGCCAGCATATCCTCGGCGCGTTGAACCACACGGGCTGGAACAAGAGCCGGACGGCTGTGCTCCTGGGCATTGAACGATCCACGCTCGACCGCAAGATCCGCCGCTATGGCCTCTCGGAAACCAGCTCCGCCACGCCGCCTAAGGGTGAGCGGCGTTGAGGTTTCGATCCCCTGAGCGAACGCCGAAACGTGGGATCCCAAACCCTGTGGCCTTTCAAACCCTGTGGCCTCCCAGCCCCAAAGTCCGCGGTCCAACTCGTGGTCAAAGCAGGAGGGCCGGTATCCGCCGTTTACCCCCCGCCGGGACCAATCGCCAAGCACGTACAAATACTACCTGGGGGGATTGCTGAATTCTTTTCCTTGACGTTAGATTGGAGAACAAGTAGATGGGGGCTGCCGATCGTTTGCTGGAAAGCAGGATCACGCTTTAGGGCAATCGTTCCCGGCGGGGAATGGCTGATTCTTCGGGCCGTTTCCGACCGAAGAATCTCCCGGTCTCCTTACCGGCAAAGGCGGCCGGCCCACTGTCGCGGACTTCGCCATGAAAACCGGCACAGTTCCCACTAGCGGCCGCTGCCGCGCGAGAATAGGATCGATGCAGGTTTCGACGCAGAGAGCTTGGGCCCACGCTGAACGCAGCAGGGGAGGCTGGACGTCGGGAAGGCAAACGGATCTTGCTGGCCGTCAACCTTGGATCCCCCAGACAATGCAAAGCCGAGCGAAGTCGTGAACAGCTCTCATTTGCAAGTGGCGACCCATGGCGACGTTTGGGTCGTGCGTTTCGTGGACACGCAGCTCGTCGGGAACCTGCCGGACGAGGTGGGCGCGGAGCTGTATGCGGTCGCGGCGCAGGAAGGCTGCCTGAAGCTCCTGCTGAATTTCTCGGCGGTCGACTTCTTGGCCAGCGACATGCTGGGCAAAGTCGTGGTGTTGAATAAGAAAATGAAGCAGAAGGGCGGCAAGCTCGTGCTTTGCAGGCTTTGCCCCTATCTTCGACAGATTCTGGTCACCACGAAACTCGATTTGATCTTGACCGTCACAGAGACCGAGGCCGAGGGCCTGGCTGCGTTCTAGCGTCTCCGGCGTCAGGCCACTTCCCGGAACTTCGACTTGGCCGCCCCGCAAACCGGACATGCTTCGGGCGTCTCGCCGACCGCGGTGTGGCCGCAAACGTCGCAGACGAAGATCGCGGCCGCTTCGAGGTCCTTGCCGGCCTTGAGGGATTCGAGGGCCTCGCAGTAAAGCCCGTGATGCGTCTTTTCCACCGCCATGGCGCTGCGGAAGGAGTTCAGCGCGGCCCTGTGCCCTTCGGTTTCCGCCTCCCCGACGAATTTGGGGTACATCTCGGCAAACTCATACTCCTCCCCTTCGATGGCGGCCTGGAGATTCTGCCTGGTGTCGCCAATGCCCTTCATGGCCCGAAGATGGGCGTGGGCGTGAACGGTCTCGGCCGCCGCCACCGCCCGAAAAAGCCGGGCAATCTGGGGAAAGCCGTCCGCCTCGGCCCTGGCCGCAAACGCCAAGTACTTGCGATTGGCTTGGCTCTCGCCCGCGAAGGCTGCCTTGAGGTTTTCCTGCGTGGGCATGACGCTTCTCCTCGTTGCGGGAGTGGATGGGAACACCAAGGTTCCACTGTAGCCGAAGCCCGTTTGTGCTGCAATCCGCGGAGCGAGCCGCTCGCCCACCGATTGACTGGACGGGAATCGGCGCGGACGGGCAGCCGCCGCACGCGGGGAAAACCCCAGCAAGCGGCGAAAACTCCTTGGCTCAACGCGGCTTGGCCAGTTCCCGGCCGCGCAGCTCGCGGCAAATCTCGCGAACCAGATTCTGAGGGTCCACGGGCTTCTCGAACCAGCGGTCCACCCCTTCCGGGCCCACGGTGATGTCCCACGTCGCCGGAGAACTTCCGCTGACCGCGAAGACCTTCATGTCGTCGAAGGATCGCTCGGCGCGAATCGTGCGAAGCAGCGTCGGGCCGTCGCAGACGGGCATGGACATGTCCAAGAGGACGAGGTCGGGCCGCTCGCTCGTTCGGAGCCACTCCAGAGCGGCCGCGCCGTCGCCAGCGGTCTCCACCTGGAAGCCCGAGGTGCGCAAGTACCCGGCCAAAAGATGGCGTTCGTTTGCGTTGTCTTCGACCAGCAACGCTCGATGCGTCGTTCCATCGCAACACCCCGACGCGGCCCCGAAGTCGAGGGCAGGTAGATCGCGGAACTCCGCCGCCGTCGCGTCGCCCTCTTCGATCGAACGGAAATCGTCAAGCACCGCCTGGATCAAATCAGCGGCTTCCTCCAGCCGATCGGCCTCCAAATACCGACGAATCAATTGCATGCGCAAACCGGCTGCATGGAGCCAGTTGCGAACACGGTGCATCAACTTGCCCGAGGGATCCTCCAAACGCCCGTCGATGATCGCAGCGAGCTTTTCTCGCGACCGGGCCAGCTCGCCGCGGAGCACCTTGATTTTCGAGGGGGCTCGGATGCCGATGCGGGCAGCGTTGCCTTTGATGGCAAGGACTTCCAAGACGACGTCAAGTTCGGGAAATACCAGGGTCTCGCCTTCGCGGCGCGAGAGAACGAGCATGGCAGGGGCTCCTTTCCAGCCGTCGGTCGGGCACCCTGGCAACGGTCTCGCCAGGTCTCCTATTCCCGCCCGGCCCAAATCCACGGCGTCGGGCAAAGCGAAGAAGAAACCCGAACGCCACAAACACGCCGAATGCGCGGCTTCCCTGCCAACAAAACCCACCAACAGGCGGGTCCAGGCTCCTTGCCTAGAGTATCCGGCACGTTAACGAGTTTGTACTCCAACCTGACTTTTCTGACAAGATCAGTTTTTCGCTTTTTGCTCTCTCGCTGCCATGATCTCGGGCTTTTGCCGTGTGCCGACTGTTCCCCGCACGCCTCCCGCAAGGCCTAGCTATCTTATTCGGGGGTTATCGATGTACTCAATTCGAGGGTGGGCGGAACGAGGCCTTGACTCGCGTCGCTCAAGTAAGCATGATCCGCTCCTCGTCTGGAATCCCGCGTATCCCCATCAAGTCGATAAAGCCTCGAACTTCTGGGTCCCAGCCAGACCTCAAGCCATGCTGGCCCGCCGCCTCTTCATCATCACCGCCCTTATTATCGTTCCCCTGGCATCTCTGACATGGGGAGGTGAACTGGGCGACATTCCACCGCCTGCCGGAAATGCATCCAGTCAGACGCCCGCCGAGGCGGCTTCGGGGCCCGAACCCGGGGGATGGGATCTCGCACCGGCGTCGATGGCCGATGGCCCGTCGCTCGGCAGCGTGGAGCCTGCCGCGCCCGGGACGCTAACCGTGGAAACGCCGAAGAAGTACCCGACAGTCAAGCTGGGCGGCGCCTTTCAGGTCGATTCGGCCTGGTTCCAACAGGACGCGGCCAACCGAGCCAGCGTGGGCGACATCCAGGATGGATCGAGCTTCCGCCGTGCGAGGTTGAACGCCAGCGGCAGCGTCAACGAAGAGGTAGACTACCGGTTCGAAATGGATTTCGCCTTCTTCGGCCGACCGACCTTCACCGACGTGTGGGCGGAATGGAAGGAAGTGCCCCTGTTGGGCGCCGTTCGGGTGGGTCAGTGGAAGCAGCCCTTCTCGCTGGAAGCGGTCTCCTCGTTCCGCTACACAACGTTCGCCGAGCGGTCGCTGGTGTTTCCCGCCTTCGTGCCCTTCCGTCACATCGGCCTCGGCTTTTCCGACAACTCGGAAGATGAGCGGATGACCTGGGCGGCTTCGGTCTACCGCTCGGGCCAGGACCAATACGGGGGAACGATCGCCGACTCAGGCGGGTATTCCGGCGTGGGGCGCGTGACCGTGCTGCCATGGTACGAAGATGAGTCCGGCGGCCGCCGCTACGTGCACCTCGGCGCCGCCTACAACTTCACGGCGCCCAACCATCGGATCGCGCGCTTTCGAAGCTTCCCCGAACTCTACGTCGGCCAGGAGCGCCCCGGCCCCGTCGGCACCTCCGGCGTGGCCCAGCCCGGCGTGTTTGACGGCGTGCCTTTCTTCGTCGACACCGGCCCGATCGCCGTGTGGAACTACCATGTGCTGGGGACGGAGCTGTTGTGGGTGCGAGGGCCGTTCTCGTTGCAGTCCGAGTTCATGTATTTGTTTGCCGCTCGCAGTGGCCTGCCGGACCTTGGATTTCCCGGAATGTACGCGCAGGTGGGGTACTTCCTCACGGGCGAGCACCGGCCGTTCACGCGATCGCGGGCCGTGATCGGCCAGATTGAACCCCTTCGCACGATCAGCCGCGGCCCGGGCGCTTGGGAAGTCGCGGCGCGGTGGTCGGGAATCCGGCTGAACGACCGCGACGTCCGCGGCGGCCAGCTTCAGGACTGGACGCTGGGCCTCAATTGGTACTTGAACGCCCACAGCAAGGTGCAGTTCAACTACATTCTGGCCTGTCTCGACGACGCGCAAGACCGCTACAGCACGACCAGCCTGTTTGGCTTGCGTGGGCAGTTGGACTTTTGAATCGCGCGGCCCTGACTCGTGGCGGAAGGGGAACCCCGGTTTGGCGAGGCCGCGTTACCGGGCTTGCACGGATTGACTGCCTCTTCCAGAGCGAGAGCCGACGGCGTAGACTGGCAGCGACGAACGGGGAGCCGCTGGCCAGGGCGGAGGTGTCTGGCAGGCCTCGCCGTCGGCGTGTCTCCTCGTTGCCGTCGTGGACCTTGGCCTTTGCCTCCCAGGAGCCGCTCGCATGGCGTTTCAAGACGACAAGATTCGACTCGGTTTTCTCCCCGCCAATCGGGGTCCGTTCAGCGACGAACTGGCCTTCCAGATGCGGAACGCGGCCGTCGAGGCGATGCATCGGGCGGGGATCGACGTGGTGGTTCCCAGCCCGCAGGAGACCAAGGTCGGTTGCGTCGAGACCCGCCGGGAAGCGGAAACTTGCGCTGAATTGTTTCGCCGGCATGGCGTTGACGGGATCGTGGTGGGGGCGGTCAATTTCGGCGAGGAGCAATGCGTGGCCCACGCGATTCGCCGGTCGGGCCTTGACGTGCCGGTGATGATTTTCGGCTGCCAGGAGGAGGAAGTCCTCCGGCGAACGACGCCGCGGCGTGACGCGTTTTGCGGCCTGTTGTCGATCGGCGAGGTCTTGCGGCAGATCGGCGTCCGCTACTCGGTGGCCACGCGGCCAATCTGTTTCCCCTCGGGCCCGTCCTTCGCCGCCGACCTGGATTGGTTCACCCGCGTGTGCCGGGTCGTCAACGGCCTCAGGAATGCCCGCTACGGGCAGGTTGGCGTGCGGCCTGACGCCTTCTGGACCTGCCGCTTCGACGAGAAACAGCTCCAGCGGCTCGGAGCGACGACCGTGGTGCTCGATCTGTCGGAGGCGATTGCCGGCGCCGGCGCCATTCCCGATTCCGACCCCGAGGTCGCGCAACTGCTCGAATCGATGCGCGTGGATGCCGATGCATCGCTGATGCCGGCGGCGAGCATGGTCCGCAGCGCCAAGCTGGAGTTGTTTCTCCGGCGTTGGCGCGCGGAGAACGAGCTGGACGCGCTGGCGATCCAGTGCTGGACGTCGATCCAGCACAATTACGGCGTGTGCAGTTGCGCGGCGATGGCCCGGCTCGGCGACGACGGCTTTCCCGCCGCCTGCGAGTCGGACGTGCTGGGGGCCATGTCGATGCACGCCTGCCGTCTGGCGAGCGGCCGGCCCGCCGCGCTGGCCGACTGGAACAACCTTCACAACGAGGACGAGGACCTGGTCAACCTTTGGCATTGCGGCGTGTTTCCCGCTTCGTTTGCCGCGGGCCGGGCGCGGTTGGGGATTCACGACATCATGGTCGCTTGCGGTGGTGCGCCGCCAGAGCGTGCCTATGGCACGGTGCAACTCGAGGCCGCCCCCTCGCCGCTGACCCTCTGCCGGATAACGCAAGACACGGAGGGGCTGTGGAAGGCGGTCGTGGCCGAGGGCGCCGTCGAGAAGAACCGGGCAGAGACGTTCGGCGGCTACGCCTGGTGCCGCGTGCCCCACCTCCAGCGACTTTACCGCGACGTGCTCCTGAATCACTTCCCCCACCACGTGGCAATGACCCAAACCCACGTGGGCAACGCGCTTTGGGAAGCCCTGGGCAACTATCTCGGGATGAAGATGTTCCATGCCATCCAGGAGACGCCGGGGCTTTACACGCCCCAATTGCCGTTTTCGACCAAAGCCCGCCCCACCCCGACCCCCTGAACCCGCCGGGGGCGGCGAGCCCCAATTGACCGGGCGGGGCAAGGCGGCTAATCTTCGAGCAAGACGTCGCGGCGGGTCCGTGGCGGTCCGCTCCGAAAGGCAATTCATCGGCTTGGGGAGGCCATCATGTCGAGGGCCATCGGCGTTTGTGCGGTCGGCGTGCTGCTTGCGTTCGGGACGGTTTGGGCCGGCGAAGGGCGCCCCGCAAGCCCGCGCGAGCGACTGGATCTTGCGGGCCTCTGGGGCTTCCAGTTGGACAGGACCGACGCGGGGATCAACGAAAAATGGTTCGACCGCGCGCTGGCGCAGCAAATCCGCTTGCCCGGCGCGCTTCAGGCCCAAGGGTTCGGCGACGACGTCGCGCTGGACACGAAATGGACGGGCGACATCATCGACCGTTCCTATTTCACCGACCCTCGCATGGCCAGGTATCGCCAACCCGGCAACATCAAAGTCCCGTTCTGGCTCCAGCCCGACAAGCACTACGTCGGCGCGGCCTGGTATCAGCGGGAGATCGACATCCCGGCTGCATGGAGCGGCCGTCGCGTCGCCCTGCTGCTGGAGCGGCCCCATTGGGCAACCCGCGTCTGGCTCGACGGCCGCGAGATCGGCTCGTGCGACAGCCTGGCGACGCCGCACGTGTACCACTTGGGCGCCTCGGCAACGCCCGGCAAGCACCGGCTGACGCTCCGCGTCGACAACCGGATGATCGTCGAGGTCGGCCCGAATGCCCACAGCGTTTCCGATCATACGCAGAGCAATTGGAACGGGGTCGTGGGCCGCATCGCGCTGGAGGCCCGCGATCCGATCTGGATCGACCACCCGCGGATCTTCCCGGCCAACGACGGCACGGTCCGCATCGAGGTCGGCGTGCGCAACACGCTTGCCGGTCCCGTCGGCGGGACCATCAAGGCGGTCATCCGCGAGAAATCAAACGGCAGAATCGTCGGGCAAGGCGGCGTGCGGTTCAACGACCTTCGAGGAACCACGCCGGAGGACTCGAACCAGCTCGTCCAGGGCGAACGGCGGGAAATCGTGGTCAAGCTCGACCAACCGCCTCGGTTGTGGTCCGAGTTCACGCCGGAGGTGTACGAGGCGGACCTGACGCTGGCGACCGCCGACGGGAAGTTCACGGACTCGGTCGCCGCTACATTCGGCTTTCGCGAGATCGGCGTCGACGGGACGCAATTCACCATCAACGGCCGCAGGATCTTCCTTCGCGGCACGCTGGAATGCTGCATCTTTCCTCGCACTGGATATCCGCCGACGGACATCGATTCGTGGAAGCGGATCATCCGCGTGTGCCAGGCCCACGGCTTGAACCACATGCGGTTCCACTCGTGGTGCCCGCCCGAGGCCGCGTTTGCCGCCGCCGACGCGTTGGGGCTTTACCTCTATGTGGAGTGCCCGGCTTGGGTGAACCAAGGCGCGACGCTGGGCGACGGCAAGCCGATCGACCGCTGGCTTTATGCCGAAGGCGACCGCATCCTGCGCGAGTACGGCAACCATCCGAGTTTCATCCTCATGTCCTATGGCAACGAGCCGGCGGGCCGCAACCAGAACCGGTATTTGGGCGATCTGGTGAATTCGTGGAAGAAGAAGGACAACCGCCGGCTCTACACCAGCGCCGCCGGCTGGCCGTTCATTCCGGAGAACCAATGGCATCTGACCCCGGCCCCGCGGATTCAAGGCTGGGGCGAGGAACTCAAATCGCGGATCAACGCCCGGCCGCCCGAAACCCAAACCGATTACCGCGACCACGTGAAGAAATCCTCCGTGCCGCTGGTAAGCCACGAGATCGGCCAGTGGTGCGCGTATCCGAACTTCGACGAAATCCCCAAGTACACCGGCCACCTCAAACCGCGCAACTTCGAGATTTTCCGCGACTTGCTGGAGGCCAACCACATGGGCGACCAGGCCCGCGCGTTCCTCTTCGCCTCGGGCAAGCTCCAGACGCTCTGCTACAAGGAGGACATCGAATCGGCCCTGCGCACACCGGGCTTCGGAGGATTCCACCTCTTGGACCTGCACGATTTTCCGGGGCAGGGCACCGCGCTGGTGGGCGTGCTCGATCCGTTCTGGGAAGGCAAGGGATACGTCACGCCGGACGAGTTCCGCCGCTTCTGCAACAGCACGGTCCCCTTGGCCCGCATGGCCAAGCGAACCTGGACCAACCGCGAGACGTTCGCCGCCGACGTGGAGGTGGCCCATTTCGGGCCCGCGCCGCTCGAACATGCGACCACGACGTGGCGGCTGGTTGGCGAGCACGGCGAGTGCGTGGCGACGGGCAAGTTCCCCGCGCGCACCATTCCGATTGGCAACGGCAACGCGATCGGAGCGGTCCGCGTGGCCTTGAAGGACGTTCCTCCGGCGCGGAAATATCGCCTCGTGGTCGGTTTGGAGGGCACGCCGTTTGAGAACGACTGGGACCTTTGGGTCTTTCCCGACCGCTTGGACACGGCCGCGCCGGAGTCGGTCGTGATCGCCGAGCGGCTCGACGCGAAGGCCGAGGCCGTGCTCCGCTCGGGCGGCAAAGTGCTGCTTTTGCTCAAGCCGAGCGAGGTGGCGAGCACGGTCCAAATCGGCTTTTCGAGCATCTTCTGGAATACGGCGTGGACCCGGGGCCAAGCGCCGCACACGCTGGGCATCCTCTGCGACCCCCGGCACCCCGTGTTCCAACAGTTTCCCACGGAAGGACACAGCAATTGGCAATGGTGGGAGCTGATCCACGGCTCGGCGGCGATGATGCTTGACCATTTGCCGCCGAAGCTTCGCCCGCTGGTCCAACCCATCGACACCTGGTTCGAGGCCCGCCGCTTGGGCGTGCTTTTCGAGGCCCGCGTCGAGGGCGGCAAGCTCATGGTGTGCAGCATGGACCTGACAAGCCACCTCGACCAGCGCGTCGTCGCCCGGCAATTCCGGCACAGCCTGCTTGCCTACATGGCCTCCGACAAGTTCCGGCCCGCGATCGAGGTTCCCGCTCCATCCATCCGCTCGCTCCTGAAGCCGACGCGAGACAAGGAGGAGAAAGCCCCCGGGTAACCGTTCACGTGGCGGGCCCAGGCTCGTTTTTCGTAACCGTTCACGGGCTGGGGAATGCCTCGTTTTCCGGGCCGTTTCGCGTCGAAAAATGTGCCTTTCCCCGTGGACGGCCACGATCCGTCGTGGCCCCAATCAACTTCCACGACAGACGCGACGGAGCGCGTCCCTCCCGTCACGCCGGACATGACGGAGCGCGTCCCACCCGCCGCGGCGGACGCGGCGAGGCGATGTCCCCTTGCCGGCGTCAACTGCTGGCGCTGCGATAGCTCGCCAGGGCCCGGTTGAAAACCCACCGGCTGGCGGCCAGGCTGGCCAGCGCGGCGAGGAGGGTGAACGCCGGGAGGAGCCAGTCGTCGAGGGTCCGCGGCCGCAGCGAGCGGACGAGAAACCGTGCGGGGACGTTCACGACCACGAGCACCGGGATCAGGAAGGTAAAGAACCAACGCAACGGATCGCCGTACTTCCCGCGGTAGATTTCCCGGGGGTAGCGGGAGAAGCTCGTGATGTAGAACCAGAAGTCGTAGAGGGTCTGGTTCCGGCCGAGCCAAACGCTGGAGGCCGCCAGGGCGATCATCAGCGAGTAGAGAATCGCCACCCCACAGGCCGCGTAGACGAGGTACAGGCCGATGGCCAGCGGGCCCGGCGCCTCGCCCAGCTTGATGCAGGCGTAGACGATCAACACCAGGCCGAAGCCCAGGTTGCCCAGCGACGACCAGTCGATCCGTTGCAGGGAGACGAGGAACTGCGTGTCGATGGGCTTGAGCAGGGCGAAGTCCAGCGCGCCGGTGCGGATCAGTTCGCTGAACTCGTCGGCGTTGGCCATGAACAACGTCTGCACCACGCTGTTGATCAACAAGGTGGTCGAAAGAAACAGGAAGAATTCGTACTTGCCCCACCCGCTGCCGGCGCCCAGCATCGGCGTGTATTGGAAGATCAGCACGTAAAAAGCCAGGTTCATGCCCATCCAGGCCATCGAGGAGATCGTGTCGATGATGAAGTTGGCGCGAAACGTCATGTCGCGCACCAGGCTGTTCCGTGCGAACATGAGGAGCACGCGAAGATACGAAGGATGATCGGTCATGGCTGCGAGCGTGCGCGGCGCGTCGGACGGATGACCGAGCGGAACCGCGAGAATCCACGGAACCTTGGGGCGGCCTGCCGTGCGCCGGGCGACAAAATCGAGATCAACGCTTCATCCTCCAAACCCGCTGTAGCGACGCACGCCAAAATGGAATGCTGCGCGGCTGGCGACCATGAACACGACGACCCAGGCCAGTTGGGTCGCCAGGCCCCAGGCCAGGGCCGGGCCGGTGATCTTGCCGAGGAACACGGCCGAGGGGAAATAGGCCAAATACTGCAAGGGGAGCACCTGGACGACCCTGCCCAGGACGCCCGGCAGCATGTCGATCGGGAACATGTGGCCCGAAAAAAAGTAGGAAAACAACATATACACGAACAACAGCGAGCTGACTTCGAGGAACCAGAAGCCGATCATTCCGAGCGTGGCCTCCAGGAAGAACCCCAGCAAGAAGGCCATGGCCAGCGAGGCCGCGAAGGCCGACAGCGTGGCCGCGTCCGGCCAGCCGGGGAAGAACCCGCGGCACAAGTAAAACACCAGCGCAAACGGCGCGGCCGCCACGAGGTAGTACACCAGCTTATGCGCCACCCGGTACAAGAGCAGGAAGCCCAGCATGTCGATGGGTTGGATCAGGTATTTCTTCACGGTGCCGTCGCGGATGCTTCGGGCGATGCCGCTGGCCAGGCCTGGCATGCTGGAAAACGCCCGCCCGAGCATGGTCAGCAAGTAATACGCGATGAAATCGCGATAGGAATAGCCCGCCACTTGCGTTGCGCCGGACGCGGCCCCAATCGCCGAAAACACCGCGCCCCAGAGAAAGATCTGGGTGACGATGGGCAGAAACCGCATCAGGGTGCCCAGCGCGAAATCGCCCCGGTAGACGAGCCGTTCCTCGATGCTGATCCGCAAGATCGTCCACCAAACGGCGAGGCGGGAGGGGAAAGCCGCGGAAGCAAGGCCACTCCCCAGCCGTCCGCCCCGAAGGCCTTCGGAGGGCTCGTCGCTCTCCCCAGGACCGGCGTAACCGGCGGAGATCATTCCTGGTTCGCGGCTCACGGTTGGCTCTCTCCGAAGTCCGCGTGGTTGCCGGGACCGTTGGGGTGGGTGAACATCTCGGCGATCACCTGCTCCAAGGGGGGATCTTCCACGCTCACGTCCTCCACGGCGTGGTGGGCGAGGATCGCGCCGAGGACCTGCGGCACCACGGCCCGCTGCACCCGAAGCTTGATCCGCGGCGGTTCGGCGGCGAGGATTTGGCCGTAGCGGGCCATGACGTGCGGCGGTTGACCATTGCTCATTTGGAGCGAGATCACCTTGTGCCCGCCAAATCGGTCGATGATTCCGCTCAACGACCCATCGTAAATGATCCGGCCGAGCGAAATCACGACCACGCGCCGGCACAGGGCGGCGACATCCTTCATGTAGTGGCTGGTCAGCAGAATGGTGATCTGCCGCGCCTGCTGGTAGTGGCGGAGGAAGTTTTGGACGTTGTATTGAGCCACCACGTCGAGCCCAATCGTCGGCTCGTCAAGAAAAAGCACCTCCGGCGAGTGGAGCAGCGCGGCGATCAGCTCCATCTTCATCCGTTCGCCCAGGGAGAGTTCGCGAACCGGCTGGGAAAGCAGTTCGCGGACGCCAAGCATCGAAGTCAGCTCGTCTCGAGTCCGCTCGAATTGGCGCCGTTCGATCCGATAAATCTGCTGGTGGAGCCGAAACGATTCGTTCGCCGGCAGGTCCCACCAAAGCTGATTCTTCTGGCCCATCACCAACGCGAACCGGCGGCGGTAGGCGTTTTCCCTCTTCCAGGGCACATGACCAAGCACACGCGCCTGGCCCGACGTGGGGGTGATGACCCCGGAAAGCAGCTTCAGCGTGGTCGTCTTGCCCGCGCCGTTGGGCCCCAAAAACGCCACAAACTCGCCCCGATCCACGCGCAGGTCGATCCCCCGCACGGCCTCCACCGTCCGATACTCGCGGTGGAAGAGCCCCTTGAGCGAATGGAGAATCCCCTCTTTCTTCTGATACACCCTGTAGGACTTCGCGAGTCCTTCGATTTCGATGACGGCCATATCTGACGATTATAAGCCCCGGGCTGAACCGGGAAAGGATGGCCGCGGGGATCCAAACCAGGCGAGTCCGCGCGGCGCCGCCTGTTTCTTGGGAAGCCGGCACCGAGCTTGGGCCGTCCTCGGGCGCGGACTCCTTTCGATTCTCGTGGCCGTTGACGGGGCCTGCCCCGATTTTCGGGGCGAAGCCCGCGAATATCGGAGTATCCCCTTTGGCGGTAATGGGGCGGGCAAGTTTCTTGGTCCCCGTCCAAACCAGCGTCAAAACGCGCCAGTCCCCCGCTGGCAACGATTCCCGATTCTCATTGCGACCGGTCATTTCGAGTGCCCAATAAGCCACCCTCGGCGAGCGGCGACGTGCGCTCGCCGGTCAAAGGCCCGGGGCGCACCCCGCGGCACGCCCTGGCCAACACCATTTCGAGAATGCTACATTGGGGGAGTTCCGGTCGCGGAGCCCAGGCCAGGCCGCAAGATGAAACGCGAGGCGGTCAAGCGCCAGTGTGTGGGGCTTCGCTGGCCAAGGGTCTCGTGAAGCAAGCAGGAGCCAGGTTTTATGACGTTCCTTAGGGGACACGCACGGGCCGTCGCACTTTTCGGCACGGTTTTGATCTGGGCGACCCCGGTCCATGCCGAGGACGCGACCCGCCCCTCGCCATGGGTGATTGACCATCGCTATGCCCCGGTCTGGTGGCAAACGTTGATTTGTCTGCCCGACGATTGGCAGAAAACCCTCGTCGGCAAGGAAGGCACGCTGCTTTACGACTATCCGGGCAAGTACTCGGGCTTCAAGACGCGGATCGGCCTCGGATTCGGCCCAGGGGTCCAATGGGTGCGCCAGGAATTGCTTTCGCCCCGCGTGCCGGTCGTGCGCACCGTGAAGCGACTGGGCGACCTGGAAATCGTCGAGGAGGCGTTCGCCGCGGCGCCGCGTCTGGAGCGGGCCGAACGCAAGGCCGCGGTCCCGCCGGTCATCGAGCGGATGGACGGCGGCGGGGGGATCAAGGACTGGGCCCGGCCCAAGGTGGCCTGCGACCCGGCCTTTCGCGACATTGCGGTCGGCTGGAATTCGGAGATCCTCTATCGCCTCCGGGCCGACGCCGGGACGGGGACGACGGTGGTGTTCGGGCTGTGCGAAGGCTGGCACGCCAAGCCCGGCCAACGGATTCTCGATCTGAAAATCGAGGGCAAGACGCGGAAGACGATCGACATGGCGGCCGTCCACGGGCAGAACGTCCCCGCCCTGTTCGCGTTCGAGGCGCGGGACGAGGATGGCGATGGATTCGTCGAGATTGGGGTCGCGTCTGCGCCGGGTTCGCCCGACGGCAACGCGATCCTCAACGTCCTTTGGGCGTTCGAGGGATCGCCGGACAGGTTGCCGCCGATGAACGAGCTTTTGGCGGGCACGTGCGATCGCAAGCCCTTGGCGCGCGTGAATTGCGGCCACGAGCCGCCGCGCATGGGCCCGCCGCGGCATGAGATCCTGCTGGCGCGGCTTCGCGCGGCGGGAACCCGGTCGGGGGAAGCCTCCCGGAACCCCGGCGCGCAGGCACCGCGGGCGTGCACGGTGCGGCCGATGGTCACGGTGGAGAGCGAATTCGACATTCGCGTCGACGCCGACGGCCGGCGCGTGACGATCGGGACGGGCACTACGCTGTTCTTTCCCGAAGCGATGCGCCTGGTGAGTCGCGCGGAGGGCAAAGTGGCGCTGGAGTGGGCCGCTCCGATCCACGTGCCGGCGGGCGAGGAAAAGGCCCTGGCGTTGGGCGTGCTCCGGGGTCCGACGACCCCGGCCGCTCATCTGCTGTATCCGATTTCTCCGGAACAGGCCGCCCAACTGCGGCAGATCGCGCAGCGCTATTGGGAAACGCTCGATTTGCCCTACGGCTGTTTCCAGACGCCCGATCCCGCGATCCAGGCCCAAATCGACAGTTCCATCCGCAACATCTACCAGGCCCGGGAAATCAAGAAGGGCCTGCCGGCTTTTCAGGTCGGACCGACGTGCTATCGCGGTCTATGGGTGGTGGACGGCGCGTTCCTGATGGAGGCGGCGGCCTACCTGGGCCGGATGGAGGAGGCCCGCAACGGCATCCGCTATCTGTTGAGCTTCCAACGGCCCGACGGCGCCATCATGCTCATTGACGGACACCTCAAGGAAACGGGGATCGCCCTCTGGGCGGTCGCGCGCCACGCCAGGCTCAGCGGCGACAAGGCATGGCTGGCCGAGGCGTGGCCGCGGATGGAGCGGGCGGTGGCCTTCATCGGCGCGCTGCGCCGGCAGGCCTCGGTCGATCCCAAGGCCCTCGAGTATCGGCTCCTTCCCGAGGGATTCAGCGACGGCGGGCTGGGCGGCAAGAACCCCGAATACACGAACGTCTACTGGACGCTCGTCGGCCTGAAGGCGGCCGCGGACGCGGCCCAATGGCTCGGCAAGAGCGATCAGGCCGCGGCCTGGCGCAAGGAGTACGACGATTTTCTCGCCACGTTCCGCCGCGCGGCCGAGCGCGACACGCGCGTCGATCCGCATGGCAACCGTTATGTGCCGATCTGCATGAAGCGCGACGTCCAAGTTTCGCCGCAGAAAGCCCAATGGGCCTTCCTGCACGCCGTGTACCCCGGACAGATCTTCGCCCCCAACGATCCCTTGGTGCAGGGCAACATGGCCATGCTCCGGGCGGCGGAGGTGGAAGGGCTGGTGCGCGACACGGGCTGGGTGTCCAACGGCGTGTGGAACTATTTCGCCTCGTTCTACGGCCACGCCTGGCTTTGGCTCGGCCACGGCGAGAAGGCCGCCCAGACGCTTTACGCCTTTGCCAACCACGCCTCGCCCCTGTTGGCGTGGCGCGAGGAGCAGATGCCCCAAGGCGAAGGCGACGCCGTCTGCGGCGACATGCCGCACAACTGGGCCAGCGCGGAATTCATCCGCCTGGTCCGCTCGCTCTTGATCCTGGAACGAGGCGACGAACTCCACGTGTTCGAGGGGCTGCCGCGGGCGTGGATCCAACCGGGCAAGTCGATCCGCGTTCGCGGCGCGGCGACGGAGTTCGGCCCCCTCTCCCTCGACTTCCGTGTCGCCTCGGACGGCGCCAAGGCGATCCTCGCCCTGGATCCGCCGCGGCGTGACCGCCCGCGACGCATCGTCGTCCACGGCTCGGCCTGGTCGGCCCGGCCCGAGCCGATCGAACTCTCGCCCGAAGGCCCCGTCCAACGCGAGATCGTGTTGAAACCATGACGCGTTCTTTTCGACTGTTGGAGGGGATCGAGGAGTCGTCTCTCACTCATCGGGACGTGGCAAGCAGGAACTCTTTCATGCGGGGACTTTCACGATGAACAAGCAAGCAGGGATTTCACGAAGGAAGCTTCTCGGCGCTGCGGCGGCCGGCACGCTGGCCATCGTCCCGCGGCGCGTGCTGGGCGGCGAGGGGCACGTCCCCCCGAGCCAGAAGACCACGCTGGCGGCGATCGGCACGGGCGGGCAGGGGCTTCAAAACACCGCGATCTTCCTGGAGTTTCCCGAGATCCAGGTGATCGCCGTCTGCGACGTGAACCGCGAAAGCGAGGGATACATCTCGTGGAACTGGACGCAAGGCAAGGAGCAACGCACGGCCGGACGCGAGCCAGCCCGACGGCTGGTGGACGACTTCTACGGCAAGCAACAGGCGTCGGGCAAGTACCGCGCGTGCAAGGCGTACCATGACTACCGCGAGCTGCTCGCCAAGGAAGACGTGGACGCCGTGATGATCGCCACGCCCGACCACACCCACGCCGTGATCGCCATGGCGGCGATCAAGCGGGGCAAACACGTGTACTGCGAGAAACCGCTGACCTGGTCGGTCGAGGAGGCCCGCCGCGTCGCCGAGGCCGCCAAGGCGGCCAAGGTCGCCACCCAGTTGGGCAACCAAGGCCAGGCCACGCAAGAGGCCCGCATCGTCTGCGAAATGATCTGGGACGGGGCGATCGGTCCGGTTCGCGAGGTGCACGCGTGGAGCGGGCCGCGGTTCTGGTCGTGGCCCACCTGGGAAGGACGGCCGAAGGAGACCCCGCCCATCCCGGCCGGCCTGGATTGGGACCTCTGGCTCGGCCCGGCGCCCTATCGTCCCTACCATCCGGCCTATTGCCCCTGGACTTGGCGCAACTGGTGGGAATTCGGCACCGGGATCTTCGGCGATCTGGGCTGCCACAAGCTCTCCACCACGTTCAAGGCCCTGAAGCTCGGCCACCCGACGACCGTGGAGGCCAGCAGCACGAAGATGGACCCCGAGATCTATCCCCTGGGCGTCTTGGCCCACTTCGAGTTCCCCGCGCGCGGCGACATGCCGCCGGTCACGCTCCATTGGTACGACGGCGGCTTGAAACCGCAACGGCCGAAGGAATTGGAGCCCGGCCGAGGCATGGACGACATGATCTACGTTGGCGAGAAGGGCATTTTGATGGGCCACCGCCTGATCCCCGAATCGCGCATGAAGGCCTACGGTCGCCCGCCGAAAATGCTCCCACGATCCCCGGGCCACCATAAAGAATGGGTCGATGCCTGCCGCGGCGGCCCGCCGGCAGGCTCCAATTTCATCGACCACGCCGGCCTGCTGACCGAGGTTTGCCTGCTGGGCAATGTGGCGCTGCGGGCCGGCAAGCTCATCCAGTGGGACGGGGAGAAAATGCGGGTGACCAACGACGAGGGCGCCAACCGCTTCCTCCGCCGCGAATATCGCGAAGGCTGGTCGCTCTAAACGAACGATCCCCAAGAAAGCAATCCTTCGGCGCAACTCTCCCGATTTTCCCGGCGAAGTAGACGGGACGGACGCGCTGCGTCGCGACGGGAGGGACGCGCTCCGTCGCATCCGCCGCGACCCCGATTTTCGCCGCGAGGTACTGGAGGCACGCGCTGTGTCGCGTCCGTCAAGGGGTTGATTCCGGCCACAACGGAGCGTGGCCCTCAAGGGGCGTTGATTTCAGCCACGACGCAGCGTGGCCCTCCAAACCGTACCTTGAACGCGTCCTGCTCCTCTGGGGGCCATCCGGCAGCCAGGCACACTCGCTCATGGGGGTCTGAACCCCTCGCTAAATCACCCCCGGGATATGCCTTCTGCCATAGGGGGAGTGCCATCACGATGGTCGATCCATCGCTGTGCGGTAATAAGGCACTCAAGCAAAATCGCGCGCCGGACGAACCGTCCAGCGTCCCGGCCGAGGGTGGGTTCGCGGGCATTATTCTCGTCATAAATTGTTTTCTAAACAGCGCTTACGTTTTGAGGCACCGAACGCCAAGGATTTTTCGACGTTTTGGCATGAGGTGTGCGGATATTATTGACGTGGGACCATGGATGTTCCTGAACAGGTTGTTCCTCCAGGGTTTGAGCCATTGCCGTCTGCCCAGACTTGCCATGGCCGGTTCCCGAAAGGGCCATCGCCATGCCACTGACCGACCTCGACCAACAATTGCTCCAGCGATGCCTGGAGCGTAAGCCTCGGGCGTGGGAAGACTTTGTCGATCGTTTCCTGGGTTTGGTGATCCATGTGATTCACCACTCGGCCCGAGTTCGCGGCATTTTTCTGACCAGGGAGGATCGCGACGATCTTTGCGCGGAGGTCATGCTAGCCTTGATCCAGGACGACTTCGCCATCCTCCGCCACTTTCGCGGGGGGAGCAGTCTTGCGACCTACTTGACGGTGGTTGCGCGGCGGATCGTCGTCAGGCACTTGCTGAAGCGGCGGAAGGCCGCTGCGCGCCAAACCTCGGCCCGAAGACCGGTCGAGGCTGCCGCCGCCTCGGCCAAGGAGCGGCCGGACCGCAGGGCCGAACTCCGCGAGGAGGCGCGGTGGCTGTTGCGGCAGCTTCGTGGCGAAGAGTCGCAAGTCGTCCAGATGCATCATCTGGAGGACAAGTCCTACGAGGAAATCAGCCGGTCGCTGGGCATTCCCGAGAATAGCGTCGGCCCCATGCTGAGCCGGGCCCGGGGCAAGATGCGCCTCGCCGCCGGACGCCATCACGTCGACTGAACGCCAGCGTTTCCTTGCGTCAACGGCCGCGGTTGGCGGCATCGGCATCAACGTTTTTCCGCGACGGGCGGAGTCTCTTGCTGCGCTTGGGGCTTGCCGTTTTCCTGCCGCGAGGAGACCGGCGCCACGACGCGGAAGCCCAGGTTGACGGCGCGCCGGAAAGGCGGGCTGAAGGCGCGATTCGCCGACCGGGCGTAGAGGTCGTTGTAATCGGCGGAGCCGCCGCGAATGACCTTGGCGTTGGCCGAGTCCGGCCCGCGCGGGTCCACGGCCAACGGGCCGCTGCTGTAGCACCGCGGATCATACCAGTCGGCGCACCATTCCCAGACGTTGCCGTGCATGTCAAACAGGCCAAAGGCGTTGGGCTTTTTCTGGCCGACGGGATGGCTCTTGCCGCGGGCGCCTTCGCCCGACCACCCAAAGTCGCGCATCGCGATGGCGTCGTTCCCGCAACAGTATCGCTCCACGCTGCCGGCCCGGCACGCGAACTCCCACTCGGCCTCGGTGGGCAAGCGGTAGCGTTTGCCCTCCTTGGCGCTGAGCCATCGGCAAAAGGCCGCGGCGTCGTTCCAGCTCACGACGGCGACGGGATGCTCGTCGGTTTGAGGGAAACCGGGGTGGCCCCACGTGATTTCCGGCTGTTGACCTCCCACGCCCGCCCCACGAGCGATCGCCATCGCACCTCGCCCGTCCTGCTCGCCCTCGGTGCGGTAGCGGGTCGCGTCCACGAAATGCCGGAACTGGGCCACGGTGACCTCGCACGCGCCGATGCGGTACGCCGACGTGAGGCGCACGCGGCGCCGCGGCGACTCGTTGGGAATCTGCCTGGTCAGCCAGGCGTCATTTTCCGCCTTCGCCTCGAGCACCAGTGCGTCGATCTCCTCCCGCGTCGAGCCCATCTCGCATTCGCCCGGCGGAATCAGCACGAGGGTCATTCCGATGGAGTTGGTTTCCTCGCGCGCGACGTTCAAATAGGTCGCCCACCGGTCCTGGTGCCGCCTTGCCTCGTCCGGTGGGAAGGGGGCCGCGGCGGGCTTTGGCGCGTCCGGACCGTATTTCGGCGGCGGATCGGGCTCGAAGTCCGGTTGGGCGGTGGCCGCGGCCTGGCGGACCAGCCCCGGCAGCGTCACCTCGATCTCACCGGCCGCGCCGATCTGGAATTCGCTCCCCGCCGGCGCGCGAACGATCGTCTCCCGTCCTTGCCGATCGCGAACCCGGACGATGACCGCGGCAACGCCCATGACGATCAACAGCCCCAGGAAGGTCGCCCCAACGCCGACCAGTTTTTTCCAGCGTCTTGCCGCCCCGTGCGCGCCCGGATAGCTCCGCGTCGGCGTTACCGGAACGTCGAGCTTCGCGTCGTCCTCGGCGAATGGCTGCACGGGCAGGACGGCGTCGAAGATGCGCGAGGAGGGGGTGGGGGGCCGCGAGGGGGTCAGGCCCAAGCCTTCCAGCGCCTCCACGACCTCGGTCATCGACGGATACCGGTCTTCCGGCGACTTGGCGACCATTTTCTGGAAGATGGCATCCAGTTCCGGCGGCACGTCGGCCCGCGCCGACGATAGGCTCGGGATCGGCGCGTCGCGATGGGCCAGGGCCATGCTCACCGGCGTCTCCCGCTGGTAAATCGCCTTGCCGGTCACCAGCCGGTAAAGGGAACAGCCAAGGGAGTAGATGTCGGCCCGATGATCGACGTTGTGGGCATTTTCCGCCTGCTCGGGGGCCATGTAGCCGTAAGTGCCCATCACCTCGTGGGCCGACGTGATCCGATCCAAACCGTCGGCGGCCACACCGATCATCCGCGCCAACCCCATGTCGAGGATCTTCACCGTCCCGTCGCGGTCTAAAAGAAGATTCGCCAATTTGACGTCCCGATGGATGATGCCCTGGCGGTGGGCATACTCAAGTCCCCGCGCCGCCTGGAGAATCCAGTCCACGGCCAGGTCGATCGGAACCGTCCCATACTGCCGTGCGACCGCGGCCAGATCCTTCCCATCGACATATTCCATCACCAGGTAATGAACGCCCTCGCATTCGCTGGCGTCGTAGGCCGTGACAATGTTCGGATGATGGAGGCGGGCGGCTGCCTTGACCTCGCGGTAAAAGCGTTCGATGGCATCGGGAGAGCCGACGGCCGAGGCTGGCAGCATCTTGAGGGCGACCAGGCGATCCATGCGCTTGTGCCGGGCCTTGAAGACCACGCCCATCCCGCCCTGGCCCAGCCTTTCCAAAACAACGTACTCTCCAAATGCCAAATTCTTGACTTTGCCCTCGCAAATCGCCGCAGCCTGATATTCGGTCAGTTTGCCCTTTTCGACGAGGGTTCGCACGAATCCCTGGGCGTCGGTGGCTTGCTGGTCGGGCGAAACCGCACGTCGCAGGGAAGAGAGTTCCTCCTCGCTGATCAAGCCGCTTTGCGCCAACCGATTGAGAAAATCGCTGACGGCAATGGCCATCGGAAGAGCCTTTGTTCGGCCGAATGAGCGTCTCGCAGGTTAGTTTATCACGCGGCCCGCCGTTGACAAGAGCGTGCGGCTGAAGATTCGTGGCGGGTTTAAGCGGCCAGGCGAAGGCGGGCATCCCACAGGGGGCCGGTAATTGAGTTGTGTGTCCCCGGAATTTGCCCGCGGGGAACGTCGGGAGCGCGGGCATCCTGCCCGCCCGTTGCACGTGGAGCGCGGGCATCCTGCCCGCCTGATGCACGTGGAGCGCGGGCATCCTGCCCGCCTAATGCGGGCGAGACACCCGCGCTCCCCGAGACACCCGCGCTCCCCGAGACACCCGCGCTCCCCGAGACGCCCGCGCTCCGCGAGACGTTCACGCTCCGCGAGACGTTCACGTGGAGCGCGGGCATCCTGCCCGCCTGATGCGGGCGAGACGGCCGCGCTCCGCGAGACGCCCGCGCTCCGCGAGACTCCCGCGCTCCCCGAGACGTTTGCGCTCCCCGGGACGGCCACGCTCCGCGAGACGCCCGCGCTGCCTTTCGTAATTCAGGTCAGACCAATTGTGGATCGCGGTTTGGCGTCGTCAAAGGCCCCGCCACCCGTGTTGACCAGCAGCGTGATGTCCGCTGAGGCCTTGGTGAACATGGCGCGGCGGAACTCGCCGCACCCTTTTGCACAATGTGCCGAACGGGGCAGCACGAGGCCCATGCGCCCGCCGTCAGCGCACAGCAGGTCCCAGAACCGACAGCAGAACGCCTTATAGACATCGGCGTCGCCCGTCCCCATCCCTGGCAACGGGCCGTTGCTCCGTGCGTTGCGCAAGGCTTCGGCTTCCGCGACCTCGCGATGAAACTGCTCGACCAAATCCGGCCGGTTCTTGCGGTAGCGCTTCTTCACCGCCTCCTGGTCGTGTTGTGCAAGGGCCTGGAAGCCCGGCAAGCAGCGGCTCCAACGGTCGTCCTCCTCCAAGGTCGCCTCTTCCCACGGTGGGTTGCCGAGAATCACGTCAAAGCCCGCACGCTCCGGGAAGAAGAGGGACTTGCTCCGTCATCTCCGCCGTGACTGGAGGGACGCGCTCCGTCGCGTCCGTCGCGGCGGTCGCTTTCGGCCACGACGGAGCGTGGCCTTCCAGGCGGTGTCGTGAACGATGCCGCCGCTGCAAAGCAAACCCAATGGCTCGACCTATCCGGCGTTGTGGCTTGACTTTCAGCCGCCGGAAGGACTACCGTGGGGATTGCCGCAGCGTGGGAGAATGATGGGCAATGGCCATTCACTTGACGGATCCCTGAAACCTCGCCAGGCAACCACGCAAATCTCTTGGCCAGTCAGGGCGCGGTTGCCGATCGCCCCCACGGGCAATCGCTCATCGGCGGGGGATAGCCCCCTTTTGGCGGACTTCGCTGCGAAAACCCGAGACAGTCGCCGCCAGCGGCTACGCTCGGGCAAGGTTCGACGATTTGCGGCTGGACGCCTGGACGCCTGGAGACACCTGGAATCGTCGGTTGGCTGCCCTTGTCTGGTTTGCGGAGATTGGGTAAGATTTGCGGCAACGCCTCTCTCCCGCCGTCGGGGGGACGCCAAGGAACGGATTCTGGTCGAAAGGACGGACTCATGCAAGCGACCCTCGCTGAGCTTGCGGCCATGGTGGACGGCCGTCTGATTGGGGACGCAAGCCTTGTGGTCTCTGGGGCGGCCCCGCTCCACGAAGCGGGACCAGGGCAGATCACCCTGATCGACAACGCGGAGAAACATGGCTGTTTGGCGCGGAGCCGGGCGGCGGCGGCCGTGGTTCCCCTTTCGCTCGCCCCGAACGGGATTCCCGTCATTCAGGCGGAAAACGTGCATCAGGCGTTTTCCAAAATGGTGGCCTTCTTCCGCCCGCCCAGGCCCTGCAAACGCGTGGGGATCAGTCCCTTGGCGGCGGTCAGTCCCACGGCAAAGCTCGGCCGGAACGTCGACGTTTATCCGTTTGCCACGATTGGCGACGACGTGGAGATCGGCGACAACGCCACGATCCACTCGGGTGTTCGCATCATGGATGGGTCGCGGATCGGCCCGGATTCGACCATCTTTCCCAACGCGGTGTTGTACGAAAACACGGTGGTGGGCGCCCGCTGCGTCATCCATGCCAACGCGGTGCTGGGGGCCTATGGTTTCGGGTACTCGAGCGTCAACGGCCGGCACCGCCTCGCGGCCCAGCTCGGCAACGTGGTGGTCGAGGACGACGTGGAAATCGGGGCAGGCACGACGATCGATCGCGGCACCTACGGCTCCACGCGGATCGGAGAAGGCACGAAAATTGACAATCAGGTGATGATCGCCCACAACTGCCGCATCGGCCGGCACAACATGCTTTGCGCCCAAGTCGGAATCGCCGGCAGTACGACCACCGGCGACCATGTGGTGATGGCCGGCCAGGTGGGCGTGCGCGACCACGTCCACATCGGCGACAGGGCGGTGCTCGGGGCCATGGCCGGAGTGATCAACGACGTGCCCGACAACGCCCGAATGGTCGGAATTCCCGCCACCCCCGAACGCGAACAAATGGTCAAGCAAGCCGCCCTGAGCAAGTTGCCTGAAATGCGACGCGAGTTGAAGCATCTTCAGGCGGCCGTCGAGCGGCTGCTCCGCGAGCATGGGGAAACGCTCCACGATTGATCGCCCGACCCGCGAGGCGGCCGCACGAAGCGGCGAAGCCGGCGGCCTCCTCCCGGCGTGTTCATCTCGAACCATGAATCCCTGCCCAAACCCCACGTCGCCGGACCAGCCTCCTGCCCGACGCATCGGCCTGCTGGCCGGCTGGGGACGCTATCCTTTGGTGATCGCCGAATCGCTGAAGCGCCAGGGCTGCGAGACGTACTGCCTCGGTCTGGCGGGGCATGCGGATCCGGCGCTGGCCGAGCGGTGCCGCGAGTTTCGTTGGATCGGCCTGGCGAAATTGGGGCAGGCCATCCGCTATTTCCGGCGACGGCAGGTGACCGAGGCGGTCATGGCGGGCAAGATCCACAAGACCGTCCTGTTTCAACCCTGGATGTGGCTCCGCGTCTTGCCCGACTGGCGGATGCTGCGGGCCGCGATTCCTCATTTTCTCACGCGCCGCAAGGACTGCCGCGACGACAGCCTGCTGACCATGATGGTCGACGCGTTCGCGGCCGACGGGATTCGATTCCTGCCCCCCACCGACTTCGCCCCCGACTTGCTGGTCAAGCCGGGCATCTTGACGCGGCGGCGGCCCTCGGCCTGGCAGCGGAAGGACATCGCGTTCGGCTGGACGTTGGCCAAGGAGATGGGCCGTCTGGACGTGGGGCAAAGCGTCGCCGTCAAGGCCCAGGCCGTCCTCGCCGTCGAGGCCATCGAAGGGACGGACGCCTGCATCCGCCGGGCGGGAACGCTGTGTCCGTCGGGCGGGTTCACCGTGGTCAAGGTGGCCAAACCTCAGCAAGACATGCGGTTCGACGTGCCCACGATCGGCCTGGGAACCTTGCAATCCATGGTCGAAGCCGGGGCCCGCGTGCTGGCCGTCGAGGCCCACCGCACGATCATCGTCGACGAACCCGAGGTGGTCGATTTCGCCGATCGGCACGGGCTGGTTCTCGTCGCCTTGACGGGATCGCCCCAGAAAGACGACGGACCGGAAGCCAAGGTCGCGTTCAAGCAGGACGATCCGCACGTTTGGTTCGGCTCGCGGACCGAAAAGGCGGACGACGACGCCCGCGAGGCGGGAACCGGGGAAACCACAACGCCGTAGGGCTGGCTGGCGCCTCGGGCTGCCGCCCCTCTTGTCGCGCTAGCGGGACGGAACTTTGAGTTCCTGCCCCGCGTCGAATCTCGCCACGACGAAGGCCTAGCGCCCCCAGCGTCGAGCGCCCCTTGACCCGTTCCGGCCGTGGGCAAGAATTCCGACGGTCGTCTTTTGCCGGTCGCGCCGCACGAAGGAGGTCACGCACGATGACAAGTCCGGATTCCCAGTCGCTGGCCGCGAGAAAGTGCTTGCCGTGCGAGGGCGGGCTGGCGAAATACGACTTGGACCAGGCCCAGCAGCGCCTGGCCTTGGTCGACGGTTGGCGTCTGACCCACGGCGGCGATCGGATCCGCAAGGATTGGAAAATGCAGGACTTCCGCGCCGGAATGGAGTTCCTCAACCACGTGGCTGAACTCGCCGAATCCGAAGGGCACCACCCCGACCTTCATCTGGAGGGTTACCGCCGCGTGTGGATCGAACTGACCACGCACGCCATCGGCGGCCTGTCGGAGAACGATTTCATTCTCGCGGCCAAGATCGACCGGTTGCCCGCTCGGGCCAAAAAGTAGCTACCAGTAGTGCCTTCCGGGATTCCACGGCCAATAGGCCCTGCGGGGTCCGCCGAATCGCACTTCCAGCCCGCCGATGACGGTCACGTTGTGGATCAGTTCCAGCGTCTGGCCACCGCCGAACGCCATGAAATCGGCGGCCTCGATCCGCGCGGCGAGGAACTCATTCATCCAGTATTTGATCCCCAGTCCAAAAGGCAAGGTAAACAAGGTGTCCTTGTAACTCACATCCGTGCGGTCGATGAAACTCATCGCGGTGGCGCCCAGGCCGACCATCACGTAGGGGCGGAACGCCGAATCCCCCCAAGGATAATAGAGGGCGTGGGCGTCCCAAAAGAACACGCGATTGTAGCGCCGCCCGTCGAAGCGGTGGCGGAACGGATCGTCGGGCGACAATCCCGCCGCGTCGTCCTTGGCGATCTGCGCCGCAATCGCCCGGTCGCTATCGACGACCTCCACTTTGGCCCACGCCAAACGAGTCTCAAAGCCCCAATACGGCGAGGTGTCCCAGCCGAATTGCACGCCGCCCAGGACGCCCTGGTTCTCGCGGATCCAGTCGTCGATCAACGGACTGCCTTGCACGAGGCCGAACACGCCACCGAGGCTAAAGGGCCGAAAACTCCAGCTCTCCTGGATCAAGGGGCGTCCGGGCCCCAGGAAGCGCTCTTGGGACCTGCGGAAGAACCGCGGCGGCGCCCACGACTCCGTCCCCTCGGCCATCAGGCCGGCCGGGTCGGCGACCTCCTGGTCCGGCACAGGATTCGCCGGATCGCCCGAGGGGGACAACGCGCGGTTCAAGCCTTCCAGCGGCGGGGAATCCCTGCTGGGGTCCTGCCGCAACTGGGGACGGAACTGGAGCGGATCCTCGTTACGAATCGCCGGCAAAGGGGCCAGCTCTGCCGCCTCGCTCGCCGTCCCGCTCCATTGCGTCACCATGAGGGGCAACACGCCGACAAGCAGCCACGACAGGGCAAGCCGCGGCTCTTGCCCAACGCGTCGGCCCAATTGGCTGCTTCCGGCGATGCGCCAGATCATGAGGATCGTTCCGAGAGAGAAGGCGGCGGATTATCCCGGCGAATCACCTCCATGTCAATTGAGATGCAATCCAACGGGAAGCGAAGCGCGGCAAGCGAACGAGGGGAGGTCCTGATTCGGTTCGGCGACAGGGGCGCCCACGGCCTTGGCGGGCGCTTGTCCGGCCCTGGCGGGGCGATACAATGAGCGGGACCGCGGGCGGATCGCCGAAGGTGTTTGGGCAAGTGCGGAGCATCCCCGCGGTCTGGGCAGCGAGGTCAAGTTCCGCAGGCGAGGAAATCACGACGGACCGATGGGCGCCGGGCCGCTTCCGCGCGGCGACTATTCGTAACCGAAGTCTTTCTCGATCTGCAGGGCCTTGTTGCTGACTCCCCAGGCCTCATTCGGCGCTTGCAGCGGACGAGCCCGACGCACCGTCGCCGACAATTCGTCTTCGCGGAAGGAATCGCCGCGGAGGTCGATCGGGGCGCAGCCCAGCAGGGTCGCCCCCAGTGCCGCCGCGACGGCCGCGAACCAAGGGAAGTTTCGGGACATGGTTGGTCGCCGAGGAACCGAAAGAGTTGCCAGGACCATCGAACGGACGAACCGAACAGGGCGGGGAGTGTCGCAAAAGTTTTCGCACGAGTCCAGGTCAATTTTTTGAAATCCCTCCCGCCGTCTATGCTGGACATCCTTGTGGTTTCCCCTCATCCGGATGATGCGGAACTGGGAATGGGGGGGGCGATCCTCAAATTGAAGGCTCAGGGCCATCGCATTGGTATTCTCGACCTGACCAACGGAGAGCCCACGCCGTTCGGTTCTCCCGAAATCCGCTCCGAGGAAACCGCCGCCGCAACCAAGCTGCTGGGCATTGATTGGCGCGACAATCTGGGGCTTGCGAACCGCTGTTTGGAGCCCAGCCTGGAGGCTCGCCGGAAGCTTGCCGGGGTGATCCGCCAGACCAGGCCGCGTTGGGTCTTTTGCCCTTATTGGACCGACGCCCATCCCGACCACGTGGCCGCCACCCCGCTGGTCGAGGCAGCTCGCTTTTGGGCGAAGCTGACCAAGACCGATCTGCCGGGCTTGCCGCATTACCCGGAGCGAATCTATTACTATTACTGCGTCCATCTGCGGCTCGCGGCCCAGCCGTCCTTCGTGTTCGACATCAGCGAGTTTTGGGACCGGAAACTCGCCGTCCTGCAATGTTACCGCAGCCAACTGATCGAGGGCCGGTCGCACGAGAGCCCCACGTTGCTGGATCGGATCCGCGATCAGGCCGCTTACTGGGGATGGGCGATCGGCACGCGCTACGGCGAGCCATTCGCCAGCCGTGAGCCGATCGGCTTGACCCGGCTCGATGGACTGGTTTGACCGGCTGTTTTCTCGGGAGGGGACTTCAATGACCGACCATCCATGTTTTGGAGGGAGATCGGGGACGCTCGGCGCCATTCGGCCCGACTGGCCCAAGCGCCGCGCGCTCGGGCGGTGGTGGCTTGGCGTGCTGGCCGTCGTCTTCGCCTCAGGAGGCGACGCGCCGGGCGCGGCCGAACCTTCGGCCAAGCCGGCGCGGCCCTGGAACGTGCTGCTGTTGGTCTCTGACGATTGCCGGGCCGTTCATGGCTGCTATGGCGGACCAGCGGTTACGCCCCACATCGACCGCCTGGCCCAGCGCGGACTTCGCTTCGACCGCGCGTATTGCCAATATCCCTTGTGCAACCCGAGCCGGGCGTCGTTCCTCACGGGTCTGCGGCCGGACACGATCCAGGTGTATGAGAACGCCACGCACTTTCGCCAGACCGTTCCCGATGTGCTGACGCTGCCGCAGCTTTTCAAGAAGCACGGCTATTTCGTGGCCCGGGTCGGCAAGCTCTATCATTACGGCGTCCCCAAGCAGATCGGGACCAACGGCCTGGACGACCCCGCGTCGTGGGAAAAGGTCGTCAATCCGCGCGGGCGGGACTGCGACGACGAGGACAAGATTTACAGCATCATCGCCGGCAGCAAGGCGACGGTGGCTGTGGGCACGGGCAACTACGGCGGCACCTTGAGTTGGCTGGCCGCGGATGGGGCCGACATCGAACAGACCGACGGCAAGATCGCCCAGGAAGCGTGCCGCTTGCTCCGCGAACATCGCGATCATCCGTTCTTTCTCGCCGTGGGGTTCTTCCGCCCGCACACGCCGTATGTCTCGCCCAAGAAGTACTTCTCGCTCTACGACCTGGCGCAAATCGCCCTGGCCTCGAACCCGCCCGGAGATCGCGAAGGCAAACCGGCGGCGGCATTGACCGTGTTTCCGCCGCATTACGGGATGGATGCGTCGCTCCAGCGCACGGTGATCCAGGCCTATTACGCCTCGGTGAGCTTCATGGACGCGCAGTTCGGCGTGGTGCTCGACGAACTGGAACGGCTCGGCCTGGCGGACCGCACGGTGGTGGTCTTTCTCAGCGACCACGGCTACCACCTGGGCGAGCACGGCCAGTGGCAGAAGATGACCGTGTTCGAGGAGTCGGCCCGCGTGCCGCTGTTGATCGCCGCGCCGGGCATGAAAGCGGCCGGGAAGGCCACGGGGAGGCTGGCGGAATTGGTCGACGTCTACCCCACGTTGGCCGATTTGTGCGGGCTGACCCCGCCGGCGGCGTTGGAAGGGGTGAGCCTGCGCCCGCTGTTGGACGATCCGCAGCGGCCGTGGAAAAAGGGCGCACTGACCCAGGTGGTCCACCGCGTTCGCGGCGGCCGCGCCGAGAAGCCTCAAGCCAAGGGTTCGGTGATGGGCCGGAGCGTTCGGAGCGAGCGGTACCGCTACACCGAATGGGGCGAAGGCCCCGACGCCCCGGCCGAACTGTACGATCATCAGACCGATCCGCGCGAATTCCGCAATCTGGCGTCCGAACCCGGCATGGCCGACGTGCTCGCCCAGATGCGGGAACTCCTCCGCGCGGGCTGGCGCGCGGCGCGGCCGTGAAAGCGGGCCGCCGGGAAATCGCGCCGTGACCGCGATCAATCCACAAAATCCAGCCCGAAAAGGGTAGCCCTGTCCATCCGGAACCGGAGAAAAAGGGGCGTGTCCTTTTGGGGCGCGAGCGTGTCCTGGCCCTTCCACGTGAGCAGTTTGCGGTATTGGTCGCCGACGACCGGATCGGCGTCGGCAAACGTGCGCCCCGGAATCGGAACGCCGTCCAGGCCCGCCACTTCCACCAGCAGGCTGCCGGCCCGCTTCACCACGGCGTTGACCAGGAGTTTGCGACCCGGCGGAACGATCGCCGCGGTGGCAAACTCGCCCCGCTCGGCGGCCTCCACGCCCACCAGGCGTCCCTTGGGCCAGATCATGTAGCCGGGCAGGAATCGCAGTTGGCCGCGGGGGTACTTGTGCGGGAAGTTGTAGCCGGTGTAGGGCAGGGCAAAACTGCCGTCGGGGAGTTCCACGAGGTTCGGCGAGGCGAACACGCAACCGCCGTCCCACTCGCCGAACGCCGCCGTGCGGAACACCGGTCCGCCGGGCACGAAGTCCCAGAGCCGACCGTCGTGGCTGGCCGCCAGCGTCACGCTCGTCGTGTCGTCGGCCTGGTGCCAGATGGTGGGAAACATGACGTGCAGCTCGGGATTGCCGGGAATGGTCGTCTTGCAGTTCGTGTAGAGCACGTCGGACGGCGGCATGGCAGGCGGCGGGACCAGAATCAATTCCGAGAGGGGGAAGCGGCGGAAGTCCGCCGATTCGGTGCGCCCGATGGACCGCCGCCCCGGCGAAATCCAATGGCCCGACAGCCCCGTCGCGGCCCGCGCCGATTGCACGCCCACCAGCCAGCCGCGCGTGTAGATCACGTACTTGCCGAGCCGGGCGTCAAAACAGGCGACGATTTGGGTGTCGCTGTGCTCGACGACCAACGGCTCGGCGAGCGGCGTCCAGCGGATGCCGTCGGCCGAAACCGCCCCCTGGATGAAGAACACCTTGCCCACGTCCTCGCGTTTGGCCTTTGGTTCCCAACCGTCGGGGCGAAGGAGCTTGTACTTCTCGAACGCCTCGTAACTCATTTCCTGGAGGCGAACTGCTTTGTATCGTTGGTCCGGCGGCGCGGAGGGGTCGAGGAACACGCAACCCTCGGCGAACGTGGCGTCCAGCAGATTGGTCTTGCGTCCCTCGAACGGGACTTCGCCGAGTTCGGGCCGTTTCCAGTGGAGCCCGTCGGCCGACTCCAAGTAGGCGAACCCTCGCGATTTCTCTCCCCAGCACGGTCCCCAGGCACGGTACTTGTCTTTCTCGTGGATGAGCGTGTTGATGCTCACTCCCTTGGATTCCCAAGGCCGTTCGGCCTTGAGAATCGGCCCCATGCGCTGGGCGGGCTGCGCGACGAGCCGAATGCCGTGGGGCGAGTCGATCCGTCGGAAATGGGCATCCCAAGGCCCTTGGTTGCCGACCACGGCCACGCTTCGGCCCTGGTCGTCGAGCCAGGCGAGATTGCCTGGTCGAATGAAAAACCAATTCGTGAACACCCAGCGCCTGCCGGCCAACTCATAGGGTTCGCCGCGAGTCTGCTGGGCGAGTGGGAGGGGCGCTGGGCCTGCTTCCCCACACCTTGCCGTACGCCCCAGAAGCAAGACGACAAACGCCCAAAGCGTCGCGCAAACGGCAAGGGCCCGAAAGCGCCATGGCCGGCGGCCGGCGAAAACGTCGCGTCGCATCCTCCACGAGCCGGCCGGGTGATCAATCGTCGTCGGTCTCATAACCGCTCTCCCTTGCCGAACGGTGGGCTCGCTTCCTGAATCGCCTGACAAGGGCATGATACCTGGCCCGCGTCTCCCAGGTAATCCAACCCATGTACAGGTTCCCCCCGAGCGAGCCGAACAAGGCCAGGACCACCACGGTGAACGGCAGCCAGGGTTTTGGAATCTCCTTGGGCGCCTCTTGAGTTTCCTTGGATGACCCGCGAGCAGCGGGACGCTCGACCGTGGTCGGTTCGTCCCGCCACCAACGCTCCGCGCCGGAATCCGTGCTCCGCGGCCATCCGCTCGGAGGAGCCGCCCTGCCTGAATCCGGTTTGGTCGAATCCCGTCGGGCCGAATCCATCCTGCTCGACTCCGCGGCGAGCTGGCCAAACGGATACCGACTGACCAGAGAACTCAAGGAGCTGAACGGATTGTAAGCTTTCGTTTGGGAGGGCACGGGCGAGGAGAAAGGCGGCAACACGGTCGAGTTGGACGTCCTGGTGGAGACGCTGGCGGACTGGGGCGGAGGATCCTGTCGCGGCAACACGTCGTTGCCCACCACGACGCGGTACATCCGAATGTCTTTCAATTGGGGTGGGATGTCGCCTTCAATGCCGTTCTGCTTGAAGATCTCGAGTTCGTGCGGGGCAATCTGGATGATGTACTCCACCCCCCCACCCGCCGCAGGCCGCCATCCCACGTCCAAACCCAACAGTCCCCAGGCAATGCCAAGCGTGAGAGCGTGCATGGGCGATTCCCCCGCGTGCCCAAATCTGCTATTGTTTATCCAGCCGCTCTATCTTATCGGGGGTGCGGCGGAAAGGTAAAGAGAGGATGCGCGAGGGCCTCGGGAGTAGCGGGCTGGACCGCGCCCGCAGGGAAGTGTTCGGGAGACGGCGTGAGCGAGCAACAACCCGTTTGGAAACGCCGGCTATGGCTGGCGGCGAAAATCGCCGTCATCGCCGTGGTGGTGGGCTTCGTCTGGCGGACCCTGGTAGACGCGTGGAATCAGCTCGGCGAGTATCCCTGGGTATTCCGAGCCGAATGGATCGCGGTGGCGGCGGCCTTCTACGTCCTCGCGCTGCTGCCTGCGTCGCTGTTTTGGTATGCGGCCTTGCGGGCACTCGGTCAGCATCCCGGGTTCTGGGAGGCGCTTCGGGCGTACTACCTTGGCCATCTCGGCAAATACGTGCCCGGCAAGGCTATGGTGGTCATCCTCCGCGCCGGACTCATTCGCAGTGAACGCGTCGATACGGGGGTGGCCGCGGCGAGCGTGTTTCTGGAATCGCTCACGTGGGTGAGCGTTGGGGCCGTGCTCGCCGCCGGCTACCTCGCAACCAGCGTGGCCCGCGACGAGCCCGTCTTTTGGATGTCGTTGGGCGTTATGGTGGCGACCGGCGTCCCGACGCTGCCCCACGTATTCCCCCGCCTGGCGAAACTGGCGGGTGTGGGCAAGGGGGATCCGGCAATCGTCGAGAAGCTCGACGGCCTGGGCTTTCGAACCACCATTCTTGGTTGGGTGCTTATGGCACTAGGTTGGGTGTTCATGGGGCTGGCAAACTGGTCCACCTTTCGCGCGATGGGGCTCCCCGATGGTGGAGGTATTGCGGAGTTCCCTCGCTTCATGGCTGCGGCGTCACTCGCCATCGTTGTCGGGTTTGTGGCGATTTTCGCCCCCGGTGGGGTGGGAATCCGCGAGGCTGTCCTGGCCAAAATCATGATCCCGTATCTCAGGCAATTCACGGGACAGGCGGAAGTGGTGGCTTGGGGGGCAGCTTTGGTTTTTCGTCTGGTCTCGGTGATGTCGGAACTGGCAATTTCGGCTATGCTATATGGAGCGGGTTTGCCCAGGATGAAGCCGCCCGTAGAAGTCCCCCCCCAAAAAAATGCATAGCGGCGAGGGCAGCCCACTCGCCCGAGAACTCCAGGCTCGCTTCCTCCTCGCTGGTGCGGAGCCGATTCGCCTCAGGGGATGTGTTTTGCCACCCTGAGTTCGGGTGGAGGGTCGCGAGGCGGATGGGACGATTCAGACTGGGCTGGGCGAGGAGCCAACGAAGCGATCACCGTTTGAGGCCCCGAACGGCCCTTCCATGCTATCGATTGTCATCCCAGTGTTGAACGAGGCCCCGAGCCTGCCAGCCCTTTACCAGGAAATCCGCGAGGTGGCGGCGTCGCATGGGCTTGTGATCGAGGTGATCTTCGTCGACGACGGCTCGACGGACGGCTCGTGGGAGGCGATCTGCCAGCTCGCCGCGACGGATTCGCGGGTCCGCGGCCTCCGGTTTCGCCGCAACTTCGGCAAGGCGGCGGCGCTGACCGCCGGATTCGACGAGGCCCTCGGCGACTGGATCCTCACCATGGACGCCGATCTCCAAGACGATCCGCACGAAATTCCCCGTTTTCTCGCCGAGATGGAAAACGGCTGGGACGTGGTCAGCGGTTGGAAGAAAGTCCGGCGCGATCCGTGGACGAAGGTGGGGCCCTCGCGGGTGTTCAACTGGATGGTTCGCGGCCTGACCGGGGTGAAGCTCCACGACCACAACTGCGGGATGAAATGCTATCGCCGGGCCGTCTTCGACGAGGTGCGGCTCTACGGCGAATTGCACCGTTTTGTGCCCGTGCTGGCCGCCGCGCGCGGATTCCGCGTCGGCGAGCTGGCCATCCAGCATCGGCCGCGCCGCTTTGGCCGTTCCAAATACGGGGGGACGAGGTTCGTCAAGGGGTTTCTGGATCTCCTGACGGTCGCCTTCCTCACCGGCTACCGGGAGCGTCCCCAGCATGTGTTCGGAACGATCGGACTTGCGGCCGTCGCGCTGGGTTTGCTGGTTGGGGCGGGCCTGGGCGTCGCGTGGCTTGCCGGTCAGGCGGACCCGGCGGCCGAGGCTTTGCCGCTTTATCAGAACCCGGCCTTGTACGCCAGCCTGGGGTTGCTCCTGTTTGGCGGCCAGATGCTTGCGATGGGCATGATCGGAGAATTGATTGTGGCCCAGCACGACCGGTCGCTGCGCACGTTTTCGGTATCGGAGCGGACCGACGCGCCGGGCGAACGCGGCCGCCCCGCCGCCGGGAAGTCGGCTGTCGCGGACTCGGCCTCCCTCGCCACTCCATCGACATGAACGCTTTATCTCGTGCTCCCGAGGCTTCCACCCGCCCCATGGATCGCGGCACGGCTTGGATCTTGGCCGCCGCCAGCGTGGGCATGATGATCGGCCGGATCCTGGCCGTCGATTCCGTGGACCTGCGCGGCCTGGAAAAGACCCGGCTGGAAAAGGTCCGCGCGGACCTGGCGGCGATGCGCAAGTCGCTGGAGTCCGAGGGCCTTTCGGGCGTCGAGTTGGAAAGCCGCCTGGAAGCGAAGCGGGTCGAACTGGAACGCCAGGCCCGGATCCGGCGGCCATTCCTCAGCGCCAACGACCGCAGCCGATGGTGCACCGTGCGGGCGCTGGTCGAGGAGGATTTGCGGGTGCCGGGCGCGCCGTACGCGATCGACCGCGTGATCCAACTCCCGCTCTGGGACACGATCGACATGGTGAAACACGACGGCCACCTGTATTCGAGCAAGCCGCCGCTGTTTCCAACGCTCTTGGCCGCGCCGTATTGGCTGATCCACCGGCTCACGGGGGCCACGCTGGGCACGCATCCCTACGCGATTGGCCGATCGCTTCTGATCCTGGTGAACGTGCTGCCGATGGTGGTCTTCTTCTGGCTGGCGGCGCGACTTGCCGGGCGGTTCGCCTCGTGCGATTGGAGCCGACTGGTCGTGATGACCACGGCTGCCTTCGGCACCTTCCTGACCACGTTCGCCGTGGTGGTCAACAACCATCTTCCTGCCGCGGTCTGCGTCATGATCGCGCTGTACGCGGCCGTGCGGATCGGATTCGACGGCGAGCGGCGCCTGCGGTATTTCGTGGCGGCGGGCCTGTTCGGCGCGCTGGCCGCGGCCAACGAGTTGCCCGCCCTGGCCTTTTTCGCGGCGCTGGCCTTGGGGCTGGGTTGGAAAGACCCCCGGGGGACGCTCGTCGGCTTCGCCCCGGCCGCGGTCCTCGTGGCCGCGGGATTCTTCGGAACGAATTGGATCGCTCACCGCAGCCTGCGGCCTCCCTACGCCCATCGCAGCAAGACCGATCCGAACGACAACTGGTACCGCTATAGCTATGAGCGCGGCGGGAGGCAGTTGCGCAGCTATTGGGAGGATCCCAAGGGAATCGACCGCGGCGAACCGTCGCGCGCCGTGTACGCGCTGCACGCCCTGGCGGGGCATCACGGAATTTTCTCGCTCACCCCCATGTGGCTTCTCACGCTGGTGGGCCTGGGGCGATGGCTGGCCCGGCCCTCGGATCCCAAGCAGCGGCTCCTGGCGCTGGGGATTCTGGCGGTTTCGGCGGCGTGTTTGGCGTTCTATCTCGGGGTGGCCGGGCAGGAGGACCGCAATTACGGCGGCATGACGTGCGGCCTGCGATGGAGCTTCTGGCTGATCCCGATGTGGCTTCTGGCCGCCCTGCCGGCGGCCGACCTCGCCGCCCGGCGCGCCTGGTCCCGAGCGCTCGTCCTGGTTCTGCTCGCCTGGTCGGTCCTCTCGGCCGCGTACCCCACCTGGAACCCTTGGACGCATCCCTGGCTGTACGACTTCATGGAACACCAGGGCTGGCTTCCGTGAGAGGGGCTCACGGGGCGTCGTCCGTCGAAGTCTCCGCAGCCGCGTCGTGCATGACTTCGGCCACCTCGCGCCGGCTGCCGAGATAGTAGAACAGCCCGATCGCGGCGATCCCCACCGTGATCACGCGATAGCCCAGCGCCACGACGAAGCCTTGGCCGCGGGCCATGCGGCTGCCGTCGGGAAGGGGAATCGCCGCGTACAACGCGTCGAGCACGAATTCGAAGGGACCGAGGCTCACTGGGATGACCGCCGTGGCCGAACTCACCGGCGCGACGACGAAGTGGGTGCCGAGCGTGGGGTGCGAAGCGTACAGGCCCGCGCACACCCAATACACCACGAGCACGAACAAGCCGTGGACCGCGACCGTCGCGAGGCAGCAGCCCAGCAGGACCGGGATTTGCGTCCGGTACGCGCGGATTGCCAGGATCACCTTCTTCAACGGCCGCCCGACGTAGGGAATGCGCCCGGCGAGTTCGGTGGATCGGCCTTGGGTGAAGTCCGGCCCCAGCGGCACGAGGACCGCGACGGTCCCCGCCGCGGTCAGCAAGCACACGGCCTGGCAGGCAATCCGCACGCTGGCCGCCTCCAGACGCCACAAGCCGGTGGCGAAGACCGCGGCCGTCGCTACGACGAAAAGCACGTACAGGCCGATCACGCGATCCACGAAAACGGTCACAAGGGACTCGGCGCGGCGCTCGGGAAAATGCCGCCCCAGCATGACGGCCTTGAGCAGGTCGCCGCCCACGATTCCCATCGGCGCAAGATTGAACAGGAACCCCAAGAAGCCCAACCGAAACGACTCGCGCAGGGAGAGAGGAATCCCCAAGGCGCGGACCAGATACCACCACCGAACGATCGTGATGGCCAGCGCCACGAAATACGCCGCGCAAGCCGCCGCGAGCAGAGCCCAGTCTTTCTCGCGGGCGACCAGATCCGGAAAGACCTCGTTGGCATGGGCCTGATAGACGAGATACGCGAGGATCGCGACGGAAATCCCCAGCTTGAGCGCAACGAGCACGAACTTTTTCAAGGCCTCAATCCTGCTTCGCCGTCTCGATCCCCATTTCGCCAAAACCACCTGCCCCACGGCGGCAACCGTTTCGGGCCAGGTGCAGCCGGGGAAGCGTCCCCCAGGGGGAATAGGCCCCCAGTATACCAAGCCCCGCGGGCTTGAGTAGGGCCACGGCGAGGCGGTTGACTTCCCGTCCGCGGCGACCTCAGAATACACGTTCGGAGTGCTTGGAACCGTTCCCAGTCCCCTTCCCGGCAAAGGGCACAGTCCCATTTTGGCGGACTTCGCCGCGAAAATCGGGACAGGCCCTCGGAGGGGCTGAAGTTGGTCAAAAGGAGAGCGCGGAGTTCGCGCGGCGGGGGTAGATCGAGTGTTCAGCGGGCATCGTCGAGCGGGGGGTCGCCTCATCGCGGTCGGGATCGCCAGCGCGATCGGCCTCGCGGGCCTGGATGCCGGCAGGCTTGCCCTCGCGGGCGAGGGCAAACCCCGACCCGATCCCACGCGCTACACGGGCCTTTGGACCGACGGGACGCGCCGCAGCGGCGAGAGCGTCGGTCCGTGGCACGAGAGCCGGTCCTCGCCCAAGCTGGCCGGGCGGGATCTTTTCGACGCCACCCATCCGATTCGCTGGCTCATCGACAACGCGCTGCCCGCAGCCGGCGAGCCCGACGCGGCGATCGAACTCGTCGGTGGCGACTGCCTTCCTGGCCGGGTGGTGGGCTACAGCGATGGAACCGACGGCGCTCGGCGCCGCCTGCCGCCGCACGTGATCGTGGCGGCGTCCACGGCGGTGGACTGGCCCGACGGCCCGCCCCGGGCTCAACTCCGCGTAACCCTCCCGTGGATCAAGAGGATCGTCTGGCTGCGCCTCGCTCGTTGCCACGAACCGCGCACGCTTTTCCTCCTCGACGGCCGCAAGGTCGCCTTCCGTTCGGTGCGTTTCACCGCCGAGGGCGTGCAAGTCCTGCGCGAAGGCGAAATCCGGGAATTCGGGTTGGGCGAGCTGGCGGAACTGCACTTCCCCAACAGCGACCCCTGGGACGCGTATCTGGACCAGCTTGCCGGATTGAGCCCGGGGCCGGGCGTCCGCCTCGTGCAATGGGAGACGAGCACGGGCATCCGCGTGACGGGCACGACGGAGCGGTTTCAGGCTCGGGCCCACGGGCCAGCCGATCAGCCCGGCCGTTGGTTCCATATGATCCAGCCGGCCTGGTGCCTTGACCCGCTCTGGATCCGCCACGAAACGATCCGCGTTCGGGCCTATTTCCTCCCTCACGAACTCCCTTTGACCCGCCTCGACCCCATCGCCGCCCGCGGCCAATCCGACCTGGGCGCCGCGCGGCCGTGGCAACTCAACCGGAACGTGGAATCGGGTCCACTGGAGAGCGGCGGGACCACGTTTCCCTGGGGATTCGGGGTCCATGCCGCCAGCGAACTCGAGTTCCCTCTGTCCCCGCTGGCCCGCGTTGTCCGAACCCGCCTGGGGCTGGACCACTTGGCTGGGCCGGGCGGATGCGTCAAGGCGCGGATCTTTCTCGGCTCGACGCGCACTCCGCCCATCTACGCAAGCCCCTGGGTGATAGGTTCCGATTCGGTGTTGGACACGGGGCCGCTCGCCCTGCCGGGTGGTCCCCAGGCGTCGGACCGCTTGATTCTTCAGGTCGATCCCGCCCACGCTGACCGACCCGCCGGCGCCGATCCCCTCGACATCCGCGACGCCCTGAATTGGCTGGAGTCGGCGATTACCCTGGACTCGGATCGGGTGGCCAAGGAAGTCTTGCTTCGCTCGGCCCGACACGTCGCGGCGTGGCAAGGCTGGAAAGCCAGCCAGGGCGGGACGGAGGCGGTGCGGCTCGCCAACCGTTGGGACGAAAGCGACCCCCGGGATATCGGCTATCGGCTGTTGGTGGCGGCGGGCCGGGAGCCGGTGCGCCTGTCCGGCCGGCTTCTGCCCCGTCCGTACCGCGACCAGTTGCTCCTGCTCGTGGCCCGACCGCCCGACTCCACGCCCAGCAAACTGGAGGTCCGCGTCGAGGGGATCGATGTGGCCCAATGGGAGGTCCCAGTTCGCGGCTCCAGCTCGTTCCCCCCCTTGGTTGTGCCGCTTGGCGCGTATCACCACAAGGAGATCGCCGTGGAATTGGTCCAGACGGGCCAAGACGCCTCGTCGCTTGTCGAGTGGGGCGACATCCGTCTCGTCAATCGAACCGCAGTCCCGTAGTATTTCAGGGAGAGACTGTCCGAAACATGGAAGGGGGCTGCCGTCGGCCTCGCCAATAGGCTGGGGCGGTCGGAGATCGAGCACCGCACCGCGTTTCCTTTCCAGTCGCCCTCGCCCCCAGCCCTCCTCCGGGGGCGCGAAGGGAAGCTTTTCGGGCAGGCTCGACGACGCGAACCGAAACCCGCAGCACGGGCATCATGCCCGCCGTTGGTTCGGCCCAGAGGGCCTCGCTCCGACGGGTGCCGGGATAGAGGATAAGCGCGCCGGGTTCCGCGGCGGTGACATGATCTTGGATGCGATGGGGGACCGATGCCCGAGCCACGTGTCGACGACCCGAAGTCCGAACGATGGATGATCGTCGTGCGCGGCGTGATTCAAGGGGTGGGGTTCCGTCCTTTCGTCTACAACACGGCGCGATCGCTCGGTCTTGCGGGATGGGTGCAGAACGAGGCGGACACCGTCAGGATCGAGGTTCAGGGACCAACGGCGCGCCTCGAGCGATTTCTGAACGCCTTGCGCCGCGATGCTCCGCCCCAGGCCCGCGTTGACGAGGCCCAAGTCACGCCCGTGGCCACCGGCGACGATCGCGACTTGGAGTTTCGCATCCGTTCGAGCGACGCCCACGGGCCGCCGCGCCCCATGATTCCAGCGGATCTGGCCACGTGCGCGGCGTGCCGGGAAGAGATCGCCACGCCGGGCGAGCGCCGCTATCGGTATCCGTTCACCAACTGCACGAATTGTGGGCCGCGTTGGTCGATCATTACGGAATTGCCCTACGATCGGCCGCGGACGTCGATGGCCGGATTCCGGATGTGTCCGGACTGCGAGGCCGAATACCGCAACCCGGCCGATCGGCGTTTCCATGCCCAGCCCATCGCCTGCCCCCGGTGCGGGCCGCGCCTGGACCTGTTCGCCGCCCCGGCTCGCGAGGCGGCCGAACAGGCGCACGCGGATTACGGCCCTGCGACTCTCCGGGACTGCCCTGCCCCTTCGGGCCGTGCTTCGGCGCAAAACCTCCGTGCGACAGGCCCCCGCGACCCGCTCGACGAGGCCGCCCTCGCGGTCCGCGCAGGCGGCATTCTCGCGATGAAGGGGCTGGGCGGGTTCCAGCTTATCGTGGATGCAACCAACGCGGACGCCGTGGCCCGCCTCCGCCGCCGGAAGCGCCGCCCCGACAAGCCTCTGGCCGTCATGCTCGCCTCGCTCGACGAGGTCCGGGCCCGGTGCGAGGTCTCCGAGGAGGAGGCACGCGCGCTCGAGTCGCCGCAGGCGCCGATCCTGCTCTTGCGCCGCCGCCGCGATGCCCTGGCCATGGCCGACATCGCCGACGCAGTCGCTCCAGGCAATCCCTATCTCGGCGTGATGCTGCCCTACACGCCGCTGCACCACTTGCTCGTGGCGCAACTGGGCCGGCCGATCGTTTGCACCAGCGGGAATGTGTCGGAGGAACCAATGGCGATCAGCGTGGACGACGCGGTGGACCGTCTCGGTGCGATCGCCGACGTGTTTCTCGTTCACGACCGGCCCATCGTCCGTCCCGTCGACGACTCCGTCGCCCGCCTCCTGCCCGAGGGGTTCCAGTTGCTCCGCCGGGCTCGCGGGTATGCGCCGCTGCCGATCGAGCTGGAGAAGTCGGGCCCGACAGTGCTCGCGGCGGGCGGGCATTTGAAAAACACAGTGGCGCTGGCCCTGGGAAGCCAGGTCGTCGTCAGCCAACACGTGGGCGACCTCGACAACGTGGCCAGCGCCCAACTGCACCGGCGCACGGTCGAGGACTTGCTCGATTTCTTTCGCGCCAAGCCCGACGCCGTGGCCTGCGACCTCCATCCCGACTACGCCTCGACGCGCCTTGCCGAGGCGCTGGCCCTGCAATGGGGCGTTCCTTTGGTGCGGGTGCAGCACCACCACGCGCACGTGGCGGCCTGCATGGCCGAACATCGGCTGCAAGGACCGGTGCTCGGACTTTCCTGGGACGGAACCGGCTATGGGCTGGACGGGACGGTTTGGGGCGGGGAAGCCTTGGAATGCGATTGGGGGGAGCAGCCGAAACGCGACGGCGACTCCCTGCGCGATGCCGCCAGGCACGGCGGCCCGGAAGAACGCGACGCCAAGGCCCGGCCGGCGCCGCGGCTAGCGTCGCACGTCGCGGTCGATTTCCGCCGTGTTGCCCATTTGCGGACTTTCGCGCTGGCCGGCGGCGATCGGGCGGTTCGGGAACCGCGCCGCTCCGCACTGGGGCTGTTGTTTGAGATGTTCGGCGAGGACGCGGGGCGGCACGCCGCCTCCTGGTTTTCGCCCGAGGAGCTGCGCGGTTTGCTGGGCATCCTCGGCCGGCC